>Ga0209221_1000331_pt1 | contig 22623 bp, 15 predicted proteins | sample BlaSpr_A8_Ref_O2_FD_187989 | JGI IMG/M metagenome (GOLD analysis project Ga0209221, IMG submission 187989) | Forest soil microbial communities from Thunder Bay, Ontario, Canada - Black Spruce, Ontario site 2_A8_Ref_O2 (SPAdes) (version 2) | ecosystem: Environmental > Terrestrial > Soil > Boreal...
TTCAGAGGCCTCTTTTGTTGCGCAAACATTGTCTAGACAACATGTTTGTAACAGAGGAGGCCTTTGTTGTCTTCAAATATATGAATAATGCGGGCTAGCCTTTTGCGACAGCAGTCTCAACTATCGCGTCTGAATTATTTTCTGCTATTGACGGAAAACAGCAGTTCGAGACTCTGCAGCCTGCGCAAACACGCAGCACACAAAAGAGTTAGCAACTTGCACAGTCCCAGCAACCTTCTTACACTCGTTGCCGAGCGTTGTTGCAATATCCAAATTCCGCACCAGTAACAAACGGAGGAATAGATTGTATTGGTATTTTATCTTTTTTTTCACATCGGGGTTTTGCAGCGTTCTATACGAATTGGTGTGGCTTCGGTTGTCGATGGCGCAATTCGGGGTGACCACCGCTATGGTCGCAGTTGTGCTTTCCGTGTTTATGTGTGGTCTCGGAGTAGGCTCGTGGGCTGCTGGCCGATGGCTTGGAGAAGACCATACTTACGAGCTACGGGCATTGCGTCTATACGCAATCCTTGAATTACTAATCGGGGCAGGCGCACTGATTGTCCCGCAGGAACTCTTGCGCAGCAGCGGCGCTCTCCAGCATTCAGGACTACACTCTCAACTCGTCTATTACTGGCTGACCGGATTGTGGACGGCGGTAATACTGCTTCCTTGGTGTTTCTTAATCGGGGCAACTCTGCCTGTTGGAATGCGCGCGATTGCACAGACAATTCCGGCCGAATCGGCGCGCTCTTTCAGTTATCTATACATGGCCAATGTTGGCGGTGCTTTTTTAGGAACCGCTGTGCCGTTATTCCTGATCGAGTTGTTCGGATTTCGTGGGACCCTCAAGATCGGCGCTTTGTGCAATTCACTGATTGCTGTTTCGGCGTATCTACTGTCCATAAAACTACGAAAAGTGCTTCCCACTGGGTCCCAACCGGCCATTCCGTGTACCCTCCGAAGCGGAGACGCCAGAATTCTGACGCTTCTGTTTTTGACCGGTTTGAGTTGCATGGCAATGGAGGTAGTCTGGCTGCGTTGCTACACCTTATATTTCGGGACCGTGGTGTATGTCTTCGCTTCGATTCTCGGTGTCTATTTGCTGGCAACATTTGCCGGGTCGGTTGTTTATCGCCGCTGGAGTGGGCGTTGGACGCAAGAGAATCCAACATTGTGGACTTTACTCCCTTTATTCGCATTGCTGCCGCTTATCGCAGCGGACCCTGGCTTCAAGTTCGAGCGGATCTTTGAGCTCTTGTCGATTACCTTCCCTCTCGCTGCCCCGTTGGCGCGGCTTGTGCTGGGTATCGCTCCTTTTACAGGTGTGCTAGGTTTTCTCACCCCCATGCTCATGGATCGTTTTTCAGGTGGGGAGCCTTCGAGAGCAGGACTTGCATACGCCACAAACGTTGCAGGTTGTATCTTCGGTCCGCTGTTGGCTGGATTCGTACTCCTGCCGTTCCTCAGTGAACGGTGGGTGCTGGTGGTGTTGACTCTGCCTTGGTTCATTGTGGTCCTCATTCTGAAGCGTCCCGCGACAAAGCCGGAATTTATGTGGCGTTTGGCAAAATATGCCTCGTTTGGGTGCGTCGTGGTCCTAATTGGTGCAGGCAAGGGCTATGTAGATGAGTATCGTCAGGGCAAAGTGCTGCGCGATCAAACGGCGACCGTAATTGCGACCGGCGCAGGCATGGATAAAGAACTAATCGTGAACGGCTATAGCATGACGAGTCTGACGCCGATCACGAAAGTGATGGCCCATTTCCCGCTAGCCTTTCTCGACCGACCACCGCGAGACGCCCTTGTAATTTGTTTTGGTATGGGTACTACGTTCCGTTCGTTGCGTTCATGGGGCATTCCGGCGACGGCCGTAGAACTGGTGCCGAGTGTCCCGCGTTTGTTCAGCTATTATCACAGCGATGGCGAACAGATTCTCAATTCGCCTTTATCCCACGTGGTAATCGACGATGGCCGCCGCTACCTCGAACGGACAGTGCAACAATATGACGTCATCACAATTGACCCCCCGCCCCCTTTGCAAGCGGCAGCTTCGAGCCTGCTTTATTCGGAAGAGTTTTATCGGGTCGCGCGGCGGCGATTACGCCCAGGAGGGATTCTGCAGCAGTGGCTGCCCGCGACCCCAGAACATGATGCTGTCGACGTCACTGCGGTTACGCGCTCGCTACGCAATTCGTTTCCTTACGTCCGCGCGTTTATGGATGGTATTGGTATTCACTACTTGTGCAGTGATCTCCCTATTCCGAATCGAACTCCCGCAGAATTATTGCAGCGAATGCCCGGCGCGGCGGTAAGCGATCTGGCCGAGTGGGACATGAGGCCGGGTGAGGTAGCGACGGATGCCGCAGAGCGCATGCTCGGCCATCTGATTGCGAAAGAGTTGCCCATCGATGGGTTGATCGCGTTTTCTCCCGAAACTCCGGCACTGACTGATGATCGTGCCATTAATGAATATTATGTTCTGCGCATGTGGATTGGGAGTCACAATGGGAACACAAGATAAAAGATAAAATGTGTTGTGCAATTGACAGGGTGCTTTGGTCTCCTCCGAGTTGCCGACCGGTGTGGAGAGTCAATCGGCAGGCAAGAGGTTGAAGACGAGGGAAGAAAGCGGTATGTCTAGCATCCGAACAAAAAAAGAGTTGTCACCGCAACAACGCAGTGAACTGCTTAAAGCATTGAAAGCCCGTTTTGAAAGAAACATGAAACGTCATGAAGGTATTGAATGGGCCAAAGTACAAGCAAAGCTGGAATCGAATGCTGGAAAGCTATGCTCACTCAACGAAATGGAAAGAACCGGCGGGGAACCGGATATTGTTGGCCATGAGAGAGAGACGGGCGAATACATTTTCTATGATTGTTCAGCGGAGAGTCCCAAAGGCCGCAGAAGTCTTTGCTACGACCACGAAGCTCTGGTGGCAAGAAAAGAACACAAGCCGAAAGACAGCGCGATCGATTTGGCGGCTGCCATGGGCATCGAGCTTTTAACGGAAAAACAGTATCGAGAATTGCAGACACTTGGCGAGTTCGATACGAAGACGTCGAGCTGGGTGAAAACACCTTCTGCTATCAGAAAACTCGGCGGCGCTCTTTTTTGTGACCGCCGCTTCGACACTGTCTTCCTATACCACAATGGTGCGGAATCTTACTATGCCGCCAGGTCGTTCCGTGGCTCGCTGAGGGTCTGAGGTTATGAGATTAGCGACCGTTCTCCGGTTCTCCGGGGCAATTATGGTTGAATCACCCTTGTCGACAAGACGGACTTGATCCTCGATTCTCGACTAACGAAAGATCTCTATTTCAGAGTGCACATCGCCTTCCGGGTTCCGGGAGCACCCGCGAGCAAAATTATTTTCCCCTGTGCACCTCGGTACGCCGGGCCGGCGTTCGGGCGGTAGAGTCGGATGCGAGTGAAATGAGTTTTGGCAACACCGGACCTTGATAAGTCCAAATGGTGTCTCCAGATCCGGCTTTGCAAAAGATTATCGAGCACTGCGCGAATTCGAGTGAAGTTGACGAGAACACTACGGAGTAATTTCGAATACGATGCCGCCGTCGTTTGATCCGCCCCCGATTGTCGTGCCATACAGATTGCCGGCGCTGTCCTGAATCAGGCCGCCACGCGGTAGCCATCCATCCCCGGGCCCGCCGAAAATCCACAGCGTCTTGTGTTCGTATTTGCCGGTGCCAGCAGGGGGTATTAGTTCGAACATAACGCCGGTGCCATATTGGCCGCCACTATCCGATACTCCATAAATGTTCCCGTCCGCACTGATAACAAGCGCCCCGCCAGGGGAAACTCCGTCGTTGTTCTTAAAGATGCCATTAAAGGCGGCGATAACCTTTTCTTTCCATTTTCCCTTCTTTTCAGGACTCAGCTTGTAAGTTATTCCCCATGGGCCGCCCACGATGGTTGTACCGTAAATGTTTCCTGCCTGATCGAGCACGGGAGTGCCGATGTAACCCTCCAGGGCGTTGTCATCTGGAGCGCCAGTAAAGGTGTGTAACATGGCCGAGTTCCAGCCACCATTGCCGTTTGGCGACAACTCGATTACCGAGTCACCGTTGGCGCCGTAGAGGTTTCCGGCGGTATCCATCGCCAGTCCGGGAGCCATCCCGACGCCAGGGATGTCATAGCCGTACTTGTCGAGGGCGCTGTCGTAAATCACTTGCTCGTTCCAGACGCCGCCAGAAGGGCTCAGCTCGAATACAATTCCTCCTCCGGCGCTGCCGCCGCTCGAAGTGGTGCCGTAAACATTTCCCGCCACATCGATGGCCAGGTCGCCCGACGGATAAGCGCCATCGCCCGTGCCACCGGTAAAGCTGTGCAGGACAGTTTCGGTCCAGCTGGTTCCCGCGCGGCTAAGTTCGAACACCATGCCGAGTCCTTCTGCGCCGCCATAGAGCGTTGTTCCGTAAAGATTTCCGCTGCTGTCGAAAATTACGTCGGAGTAGTACCCGGGATAATCGCCGTCCGGACCGTTCTGCCCTCCGCTGAAGCTGTAGAGCACGGTTTCGTTCCAGCCTCCGCGCCCGTTCGGCGAAAGCTCAAAAACGGTGCCATATCCCAGTCCCCCGTTCGCGGTCATCCCATAGAAATTGACTGCTTCGTCAGAGGTGAGGCGAGAGTCGGGAGCCAATCCGTCTGGGCATCCCGGAGAGGAGCAGAAATTGTAAAGCACAGTCTCGGTTTGGGCCTGCGCTGCGCAAGCGGCAAAGGCTAATGCCAATCCCATCCATAAGAGAAGAAACGCTTGCCTGACCTTTGCGGGTGACATAATTTTGTGCTCCCTGACGCAGTGAGCCTTGCACCCCAATCGAATCATGTCAAATGAAGAATCCATAGATTCGGCATGAAGCCCTAACCATTTTTTTGTCAGCGAGATATGACCGGTTCTGAAGAAGACCTTATTGGGGGGGATTCGATAAATGCCCTAATCTGCAAGATCAAACAGATTCGGACCGCGATCTGAGCTAATTCGAAATGACACTGCGAGAACTCAGCGATGACATCGGCGCTCGCCAAGCTGATCGTACCTTCCCGTGGGAATTACTCACAGTCTCCGCGTGAAATCAATCATCCAGTGTTTGGTCCAAGTCTTGCCGCCATCCATGGAGCGATGGCTCTCCCAGTGTGCAGAATGTTCGGTGATCCGAGACCAGGTGAGCTGCGAAAGAACTTGCTGCCCAGTCTGATCTTCCCACTGGCCGTGAAGATCGATGGCGTTACCTTCAAATCGTCCGCGCCAGACCAGGAAGCCGCCGGGCGCAGAAGTGTCCGTCCACGTATGTTCCCACTGGGAGGTTTGCGGATTGAAGGCGCGAAGACCAAGGCCCTTGATGATCGATCCCTGATAGGGGCCTTCGAAAAATTCCAGGGAAACGCAGCCATCCAGGACCTTGTTTGCCGTCAGGGATCCGGGCCCCTCGCCCCAGGATCCATCGGGCAGAGGGAAGTGGCAGATGGCGTTCCACTCGCCTTCGAGAAAATCAAACTGCTTTGCCTCCACGTTCGTTGGTTCAAAAATCACATCGCTCATACCGACCTCCCAAAACTAGTCCATCTCAATTTAGTCGGATCCCAGGCGCGTGGTCCCCGATTCGCTCTGCCGCTGAGCTCACACCGCTTTAAAATGCCTGCTCGGGGCACGAACGTGGAGTCATATCTGGTCAGGCCTGTCGAACCCAAGATGCTTCTCCCGTTGAATGGCTCGGTATCGAAAAACTCGCCGCGCCCATTTCTGAATTGGCCGATGGTCGAACAATAGCGGAGTGAAGTGGTACTCCACAATAGCCACTTTCGTGTGTTACGCTAGGGCCACTTTAAGTTTCGATGAAACGCATATCTGCGGTCCTCGTACCACCGATAACGCTCGATAGGCGCCGAGGGCGTCCGCTCTATCGCCAACTCTATGACTGGTTCAGAGCCGCGATCATCGAAGGGCGAATGCGTCCGGGACAACGTGTTCCATCCACTCGAAGCGTGGCGGCGGAACTGCAGATTTCTCGGATCTCGGTCTTCAATGCATACGAGCAGCTGCAGTCTGAAGGCTATTTGGAAACCTTCGCCGGATCGGGCACTAGTGTGGCTAGAACGATTCCGGATGACGCATCCGGTTTTGTACCGCCCCACGGGAGTACAGGTTCTGAGGGGGTAACGGCTGAGTTGGGGCGGCGCATGATCTCGGCTCGTGCCGAGACTTTGTTGAAGGTACCTTCGGAAGCATGGTTAAACAACCTGGGTCCATTTCGAGTGAGCCTGCCTGCGCTCGATCAGTTCCCACTCGACATCTGGTCGAAGTTGGTGGCGAGACATTCGCGAAAGCTGTCTCGGTCTGTCATGGCCTATGGCGATGCAATGGGGCATCTCCCATTCCGTGAAGCCGTCGCGGATTATCTCAGCACATTTCGCGGCGTGCGGTGCGATTCATCACAAATCTTGGTTACGACCGGCTCTCAGCAGGCCTTGCAGATCTCTGCGCACGTTCTCCTGAATGCCAAGGATCGGGTGTTGACCGAAGAACCAGGGTATCCAGGCGCCCGTCTGGCTTTCACCGCTGCTGATGCCGAGTTGATTCCAACTGCCGTGGACGATGAGGGAATGATCGTCCCAGAAGTCAACCGTCGAGGTCGCCACGCGCGTGTTGCCTATGTAACGCCGTCCCATCAGTACCCCATGGGAGTGACAATGAGTGCGGCGCGCCGCATGTCGCTACTGCAGTGGGCCGTGCGCACCGATGCCTGGATCATCGAAGATGACTACGACAGCGAGTACAGGTTTGGAAGTCGCCCCATCGCATCTCTGCAGGGCCTGGACGTGCACGGCAAGGTCATTTACATCGGAACCTTTAGCAAAGGTCCTGTTTCCGGCGCTGCGGCTAGGCTATCTGGTTGTTCCGAAGGCTCTGCTGGCAGCTTTCCGTGCTGCACGAGATGCCGCCGACATCTTTTCATCCACTCTCTATCAGGCTGTCTTGACCGATTTCATTGGCGAGGGACACTTCGCGCGCCACATCCGCAGAATGCGAATGCTCTACATGGATCGTCGCAAGGCGCTTGTGAGTGCAATCCGATCTCAGATGGGCGAGATCCTTGAAGTGATCGGGGCCGAAGCCGGCATGCATCTGGTTGCATTGCTGCCGCCGAACGTCTGTGATGTATCGGTATCCCGATCCGCTGCTCAAAACGGCATTTCCGCCATGCCCTTGTCCTCGTGTTATTGGAACGCCCCCAAGAGGGGAGGCCTGGTTCTCGGTTACGGAGGGGTCAACTCTCGGCAGATTCAGGACGGAATCCGCAAACTCAGAATCAGTGTGAACCGATTTACAGCTGTGTAAAAAGCCCGCTATTTTCGGGATGGGATCATCAAACCGGTCTGGATGCAGCAAACCATACAAGACGGGGCCGGCGAGGACAAGACTCAAGAGCAGATGCACGGCCAGAGTCAGTGCAAATCTGCGCAGCGGTGAGCTGACAGCTTTTTCGCAGCCAGAGTGGTCCTACCAGAAATAGACTGCCTCCATCTTCGGCGTTCCGGGTTGGCCGCCGATGATTTCGGTGCTTAATACGAATTCCATATTTTTCTTTCCGGCAACCGCGCGGGACGCATTTACCACCTGCGCCAGATGTGTTGGGTCAATTAGAAACTCACCAGCAGCGATCGTGCCGCCCCGACCTACGCCGGCGGCTACGATCGCGATCTTGCCGGTGGTGTTGTCGGTGAAGCGCGTAACAATGGCGTAGTCTCGGTAATTGTTGGTTGCCTGTTGTTGCGCCCGATCAACCACCCAGTCAGAGCGGCTTGGGTTATTGCTGTCCGCAATCCAGAAGCGGGTCATATCCGCATTGTTCGCAAAATGGAAGCGCAGAGGTTTGGTCAGTCGGAGCGTCCAGGCATTATCGAAGGCGCCGACGAAGACGGTTGGCCCGTTCCGCAAGTCGGTCAACGTGGTCGATGCTTCGCCCTTGAGACTGTACTTCGTGCCGTGCGCCTGCAAAACGCCGGCGATTTTCACCACCGGACTCAGATCGTCCATGACAACTGCGCTCAGGTTATCTTTAAGGATGGTCTGGTGGGTGGGATCTTCTGCATCGCGCAGCGCAATTGCCGTGTACTGATTCTGGTCCGCTATACAAAACAGGACAGGATCGCCGGAATTCAGAATCGGTTCCCAAAAGACGTCAAACGCGGAACGCTGCAGTGATCGCCACCATATCGCGCCTCCTACAGCGGCGCAGAGAACGAGGAACGCGACGGCAATACTCAGCCAAGCACGCTTCCGAGGCTGTACAGTCGGTGGGATTATGGAGACGGCTTCGACCGACACGGGTAATTCCGTGAGCGTCTCGGAATCTGTTCCGCTTGCTGACGGCGCGACGATTGAAGTTTGAGGCCAGTGAAATTGCGGAACGTAGGAGCCGGCGGGAAGAGAAACGCGAATCTCCACGTCATGGCCGGGTTCCTGGTAGTACTGTGCGATGCGTTTGCGAATCTCCGCGGCCGTCACGCGCACGATGGGATCGGACGAGGTATCGTAGTCGGCGTTTCTGCCAAAGATTTCAATCCCCAGTGTTCGTTCCTTCACCGCATCCGCCTGCCCAGCGAGAGTATGCCGGACAACGAAGCGGAGGAACATGGGGAAGCGACGGCTGTGGCTGAAATATGGGTTCTGAAGCAGGCGCTCTACCTGCTCTTGTATCGCTGCCTTTTCTACATCAGAAAAATCGGCAGGGTTGGTCGCCGACGGCACGTCAAACTGCATGGCGGTTCCTGAATCTCCGCCCCGGATTATACAACGATCATGATAACGGCATCAGATCAAAATAGAAGTTAGAGGATCCGTAGCCGATTGATAGACTTGGAGTTGCGCGAGAAATTTACATGATAAGAGCGGCATGACTTACCGCAAGGACCTTATCTGTTCCCCGTCGAGACCTCTATAAGGCATCTCGTTACAAATCCTGCCCTGCGGCAGGCCAGCGGCTGGCGATTCCAAAAATTGGAAACGTGCACAGAGACTCAGCGTGGAGGCTCAATTGATCGACATTCAGAAGCGCGCTCACAGAAGTCCGTCTTTTCCGGGTTTGTACGTTCGGTCCGTCCTTTGGTGCTTGCCGGTAATCCTTATTATTATTCTTTTCGCCGCGATTGCCCAGGCGCAAGTTGGCAGTGCTAGCCTAAATGGTGTTGTGCAGGACTCGAGCGGGGCGGCGGTACCTGGTGCTGTCGTCACCCTGGAGGACGTACTCAGCGGAACTGTCCGGACGGTGAGTTCCAACGGAGCCGGGACATTCTCTTTCGCCGCGGTTCCGAGCGGCGACTACAACTTGAAGGTCGTGAAGCCGGGATTCTCCAATTTTGTTCAGAACGGAGTTCATCTTGACCCAGGCGACAGCCGAACTCTCACCGACGTGCGACTCGCGGTCGGCGGACAATCGCAGACGGTCACGGTGGAGGCTGATGTCGCGGGCATTCCGCTCGATAGCGGCCAGTTGAGCTCCACTATCACAGCGCGCAATCTGGAACAGCTCTCCGTGGTAGGACGCGATGCCACGGAGTTGGAAAAAACTTTGCCTGGATTTGCCATTCGCACCCTTGGTCCGACCAACGCGGCCCCAGATTTCTCCGATGTGCAGATTGGCCAGGAGACGCCCTATGCCTCGAATGGCGCGCCGGTCGCAGGTGTCACGCTGAAACTTGACGGCGCGAACCTGACCGACGCTGGCAACTTCGGTGCGAACCTTCAAAATATCAATGATGCAATGGTCTCTGAGGTGCAGATCCAGACTTCAAATTTCGGCGCGGACCAACCCAACGGGCCTGTGGTCATCACGGGCGTGACCAAGGCGGGCGGATCGCAATACCATGGTTCGCTATACACCTTTGCCAGAACCAGCCAGCTGAACTCCAATGATTGGCTCGCCAATTTCAATGGCATTCCGCGCCCGGATGATCGCTATATCTATCCCGGCGTGACCTTCGGCGGCCCCGTGCCTCATCTCAGAAAGCTCACATTCTTTGTGGCCGCCGAAGAGGATGCGCAACGGGACGTTTACGCTTATGGCAGCGCCGGAAGCGCCATTATTCACGCGCTCGTACCCACGGCCAATATGCGCACTGGCGACTTCAGTTCGACCGAACTGATGAACTACTTAGGACCGAACTACCAAGGAGGTGCTTACGGGAATCTTACAAACGTCCCTACATTTGCCTCCGATGGAACGCCACTTACGAACGGCCAGATTCCAACACAGTACCTCGACCCCGGTGCTATGGCTCTGATCAGCCATATGCTGCCATTGCCGAATCAACCGACCGGCACCGACGGTTACAACTACACCACGGAAAACCTGGTGGACAATGACGTCTTTCAAACAACAGGGCGAGTGGATTACGCTATCAACGACACCAACCATATCTTTGGTCGCTATACCTATGAAAGAGAGAGTCAGGGCCAGCCGCAAGTTCCCTATTACTCGCCGACCGCGGTGATGGGGTCGGTGAACACTCCGGGCGGGGGAGTCATCAACGCGATTCACGTGCATAGCGCCGCAGCGAATTATGCCAGGGTCCTTTCTCCTACATTGACGAATGAGCTCTTTGCCACGCTGGTTTATTTCACACAGGATTTTGAGGCTAAGACACCATCCGCGTTGACGAAGGCTGCTATCAATTATCCTTATAACGGAATCTACGACAACGGAAGCCAGGATTTTCCAATGTTCGAGGACTACGGCTATGATGGTTTGCCGGTCGCCATCCAGCCCGACTTCACTTATGGACCGCCGTCGCTGAAGAAATTCCAGCCTAGCGTCGGCGACAATGTCACCAAGGTCTGGAGTCATCACACGATCAAGGCCGGCGTCTTCCTGCAACGCGTCACAAATAACCAGACCATCACCAATGGCACTACCAACGGCAATATTCGCCTGTATTATTTTCCGCCCGCCGGTTCAACCGCGTACACCTATGCCGGTACCAATCCTGATGGTTCCCCCGCCTTCGGGCCACCGTTTGTTACGAGCGGCAACTATCTCGCCAACTTCATGCAAGGAGAGCTCCAGAGCTTCGATCAGCAGAATATCCTCCCCCGAACCAACCTCTACTTCTGGAACGTTGGTTTTTATGGGGAGGATTCCTGGCGAGTGCGGCAGAATCTGGTCGTAACCCTCGGCCTTCGTTTGGAGCACCTGGGACCATGGCAGGACGCTCATGATCTAGGCGCGGCCGTGTGGGATCCGGCGACCATCGCGGAGCCAGTTTCGGCGACCAACCCGCTGCCTGGATTTACATGGCATGCTCTGAATTCCTCAGTGCCGAATTCGGGAACCGGGTCCAGGCCTCTGTTTTATGAACCGCGTGTCGGTGTGGCGTGGGACATCTTCGGGACCGGCAAGACCGTTCTCCGTGGCGGCTACGGTTCCTACCGAATGCATGATTCGGTCGTCGATGTGACGAATGCGTTTGCCAACTCAGAAGGGCTGCGCGAACCGAATCTGTTCGGCTTCGGAGCAGTTACATTGGCTGGTATCAACACTCTCAACTTCCCAGTTTCCGCGGGGCCTCTTAGTACAAACGCCTTCGGATTGTATCCGGGAGACACGAGGGAACCAGTCACGAACAGCTATAGCGTAAGTTTGGCGCAAAGACTTCCCAAGAACTCGGTCTTTCAGCTCACTTATGCCGGTAATAACAGCAACTCGCTGATGAATAATGGTTCAACTTCGGCGGTGATACTCAACAACCTCAATGCCATTCCGATCGGCACGCTTTATCAGGCGAATTCGATCGGCCATAACGAAACCCCTAGTGTGTGTGCGGCCGCGGCCTGCACTCCGTTTGAGGTGGCTGGCATGAATGCCACTGAAATCCAACCATTCCGGCCCTATATTGAATATCAGTCGATCACCGTGCCGCGCCACGACACTTATGCTAACTACAATGCGATGCAGGCCGTGTGGCAGAAGACATCGGGCAGGCTGAACTACGGCTTCAATTACACCTGGTCGAAAGCGCTCGGCATTCTGGGGTCTGCGGCCAACTTCAACTGGACGGCTGCGATTGATCCTTTCAGCATTCCCAGCAACTATGGTCCCATGAATTTCGATCGCAGCCACATCTTTAATGCCACTTACTCCTATTCATTGGGAAAGTATTCGAATAGCCGGTTAGGCGCGTTTGTAAACAACTGGCTCATTTCAGGCATTACCAGCATCCAGAGCGGCGGCAACATGCAAACCGGAATAAGCGGATCGAGCCCGGACTTTAATCTGAACGGGTTTATCACTGCTCCCAGTCAACCAGTGCTCCCGGTGAACGCCCAGGTCTTCTTGGGAACACCGGATGTGAGCCTGCAACCGGTGCTGAAGTGCGATCCGAGAACGGGACTTGCGTCCCACCAATACATCAACGGAGCCTGCTTCGGCTTGCCGGGCATCGACAGCGGAACGAACGGTCAATATATCTTCCCTTATGCGCAGGGGCCAACTTTCTTCAACACGGATCTTACGGCGGAGAAAGGCTTCAGTCTCGGGGCCGACCGCAACCTTCGCTTTCGCATTGCCGCCTTCAATTTCCTTAATCATCCACTGAATAGCTTTGGTACGGGATATGCGCAGCAGACGAATCTGTCGCTGAATGGTACCAGCGCCAGCACAGCAGCTTACTCTCCGTCGACAGATTTTGGATTCGCTCCTCAAAAACTTGGCCGTCGACTACTGGAGGTGTCGGCTAAGTTCACCTTCTGACGGATGCACTGCGAGGGAAGCTTTAGCAACCCTCGCAGACCGCGCTTTCACGGGCCACATGGCGTCCTCCTCGTTGGCAGTGAAATCGCGTCTGACAATGCTTTTCGCTGAGGGTCGAGGTGTGTCGCCAGTAGAAACTGAGGTGGGTACCGCACACTCCGGCAAGCCGGGATTGCGTGTTAATCCCGACATGGTTTGCGAACCAGGACTGCTTGAGAAATGATGATGTGTAGACCTAACGACCGCTCAGGACTCTTGCACTTCCTCATTGTTCTTTTCATTGCTTCCGCTCCTTCGCTTGGGGGACAAAGTAATCCGGCGGATGCCGCTCTTCAACTGAATCACCTCACATCGTTCACCGCTCTGCCAAATGGAATCGATCTTCGAGATGGCAACGCGCGCATGCAAATTCTCGCCTTGCGTGAAGATATCGTGCGCATTCGCGTGTCGCGCTCAGACCAGTTTGCAGAAGACGCTTCCTGGGCGGTGCTGGAACAAGCGCGCCAGAACCGAGTCGCAGTGAGCCCGGCCGAGACCGCAGAGGCGGTCGGCTTCCAGACGAAAGTTCTACGCTTGTCGATAAACCGGCAAACTTTCGCGCTAACGATCTCTGATCAACAGGGCAACATTGTTCAGCAGGACGTGAGGCCCATCGAGTTTTATGGCGACTCTTTTCGCCTCTACAAGGCAATGCCCCTCGATGAGCATTACTTTGGCCTCGGAGATAAGACCGGTCCGCTCGATCGCCGCGATCAGGCATTTACACTGTGGAACACCGACGCCTACAGCTTCCAAGAGTCTACCGATCCCATCTATAAGAGCATTCCTTATTTCATGGCCTTCCGGGCTGGTCATGCATTCGGGGTTTTTTTAGACAATACCTGGCGCAGCAGCTTTGACTTTGGCAAAGAGTTACCGGATACGTATTCCTTTGGCGCCGTAAATGGACCTTTGGACTACTACGTGTTTTATGGACCTACACCTAAACAGGTTGTGGAGACTTATGCGTGGCTAACTGGAACTATGCCAATGCCTCCGAAGTGGGCCTTGGGATATCAACAGTCGCGTTACAGCTACATACCACAATCGCGAGTCATTGAAATCGCAGATCGCCTGCGAGCGGACCATATTCCTGCCGACGTCATCTATCTGGACATCGATTTTCAGGATAAGAACCGCCCGTTTACTGTGGATCACGATCGTTTCCCCGACTTTCGCGGGATGATCTCGAAACTGGGCTCGATGAATTTTCACGTGGTTGCCATCACAGACCTGCATATCGCTAACTTCCCCGGTCACGGATACCAGCCCTACGAGAGTGGCATTGCCGGCGGCCATTTTGTGAAGAACCCTGACGGCAGTATCTATTCCGGGGTCGTATGGCCGGGTCCCAGCGTTTTTCCGGACTTCACTCGAGCGGAGACTCGTGAGTGGTGGGGCAATCTTTATCGGGACTTTTCCCAGATGGGGATTGCGGGCTTTTGGAACGACATGAATGAGCCCTCCGTTTTCAACACTCCGACGGGCACGATTCCTGACGACGTGGTGCACCACATCGACGAACCTGGATTCGTCAAGCGAACCGCGCGCCACGCCGAATTGCACAACGTGTATGGGATGGAAAACGCTCGCGCCACCTTCGACGGATTGAGGCGGATCAATCCGGACTTGCGGCCATTCGTACTCTCCCGCGCCACTTATGCCGGTGGACAACGTTATGCCGCTACTTGGACAGGCGACAATAGCAGCACCTGGAATCACCTCCGCCTGACGACTTCGATGATCGAAAACCTCGGGCTCAGTGGTTTTGCATTAGCTGGAGCGGACGTCGGCGGATTCGCAGGAACACCACAACAGGACCTACTCACGCGATGGTTCGAAATTGGTTCGTTCCAGCCGATTGATCGGGATCACACCGAGAAAGGAACGGGAGATCAGGAGCCCTGGGTGGGCGGTGCAGAGCCTGAAGCGATTCGCCGGCGATTTATCGAGGAACGGTATCGACTTATGCCGTATCTCTACACCTTGGCCGAAGAAGCATCGCGCACTGGCTTGCCGATCGAGAGGCCGCTTTTTCTCGAGTTTCCTGATGCTGCGAGCGATCATCACCCGATCGATGTCGATCTTCGGGCGACAGGTGAGTTTCTTGTCGGCCCTGATCTCCTGGTAGCAGCGCCCCCTTATCCTGACAAACTCGATCGTTACAGTGTTGAGTTCCCGTCGGCGGAGTGGTACGACTACTGGACTGGGAAGCGTGTCCCTAAGCCGGCGCCGGCGGATCCGGAACCAAATGCTCCGACAAGTCCTAGCGATCTGGTACCGCTCACCGCCTGGATACATCCTGATCTCGCAACCCTTCCAGTATTTGTGCGCGCCGGAACCATTCTGCCCATCGCACCACTGGTGCACAGTACAGATGAGACACCACAAGGCCCGCTTACGCTTCGCGTGTACGCTGGCGATCGGTGCGCAGGACATCTCTATCTCGACGATGGAAAAACCTATGCCTACAAGAATGGCGCCAGCCTACGCATGGACTTCCATTGTGAGGTGACGGCTGACGGCTTGAAACTAACTCTGGGCAAGCACGAGGGCTCTTATCCCGCGTGGTGGCGGCAGATTCACATCGAGGTTTATGGCTGGTTGCCACGGGAAGACACCGCCCGGGTCGATGGCAAAAATATCGACCTAGAGGTTAGCTCGCCCTCGGGCAACATGGCCCTTACGATTCCCGACAATGAAACAGGATCTTTGTTAGAACTGAGGTAAGCTGTGGCGGACAAGTTGCCGGCCCGGTCCAGTGACTTTTACGACAATGTAGTCGTACCTCATGCTTCTGTCGTGCTTGCTGTCGCGCTTTGCCAGCCCACACTTTATGCCGCGCAGCCGATGTCTCCACGTGATAGGGCGATGCTGCACGCAGTACCATAAGATCTCGGCGCGCGTGACCTTCAAGCCGTTGTTCGTCGTTGCGATCTTGGTCTTCTTCGGTATTACGGTCCCGTCGTCGGCACAGTTTGAGCCCGACGGCGTCGCTGTCACTCCTTCGGCATCGAACACGACTTCGGCTTGTAATGCCAGTCCGCAACCGCCCGGCGTGGGCTGCTCAACCACCTTCGAAGGACTGACCGACCACTACCCTTTGATTTCAGGTCCGCCCGCTCCGCACGTCGACACTACCGTGACTGTGCCGCCTGCTGCCAACGTCTCCTCCGTGCCATTCACTACTTTTCTCCCGCCGGATGGCCGCACCGAAATCGTTTGCCACTTCCAGATCTGGTGGGGAAGTCCGCTTCACCACGGTACTCCTATGGATCAGAGCAATCCGCAAGTTGTCGATCGCCAGATTCGCAACGCAATCTTGCGCGGTTGCAACGAAGTGGTCTTCGACTGGTATGGTCCCGGTACCGCTAAGGGAATTGTCGAGCATCCCGATGCGGCTTTTCAGAACCACATTGTTCAGCTTTGGCAGAGCAATCTGAATGCCCGCTGTAGCGCCGCCGGTGGAGCCTGCGCACTCCGGTTCGCACTGATGGAAGACGTTGGTACACAGACCGGACGCGCCGAACTCAGCAGCTTCGAGAGCGACCTCCAGTACGCCTGGCTGGAATACATGAATAGCCCGTCTTACTGGACCATCTCCCTAGGCGACTGTTCCGATCGCCCCGTCTTTCTCGCCTTCGGTTGGGAATGGCCGGACGCCAGCGCGGCCGGAGCAAGCTGGCGTGGGCTCAAGGACTGGATTCATTCCGGCGAAGGACTCAATCTCCGTTGCGCCCGCGAACCACTCGTCGTCACGAATGGCGAGGAGGGACTCCGCTTCGCTAACACGGACGGCTCCTATAACTGGATCGGCGTTAACAATTATTCGGACGACCGGCCCGGAACCGTGGGCATACCGGGCGTCTCTGGCAACGGACAGTTTGATACGCATTTCGAAGCGGGAAGCGAATACAGTCAAGCTGACTGGCTCCGCGAGGCCGGTCAATCCTCTAAGTTGGTAAAGATCGCCTCCGTCTACCCCGGCTTCAACAACACGAATACTACCTATGGATTCAATGCGGCCGCGGGTCATCCCTATGGATGGAAATTATCCCGTGAGTGCGGCTTGGTGTGGATCAACTCGTGGAGCCAGATCAAGTCTGCATTGCTGGCTTCCTCCACCAGTTCCATTCGCTATGTCGGCATCGTCACGTGGAACGATTACGAAGAGGGAACTGCCATCGAACCCGGGATCGACAACTGCCTTGAAGATGACTCCATCCATGCGACGCTTCACGGACATCGCATTGAATGGCGTTATCGTTTCGCGTCCAGTCACCAAGCTCACATCTCCGGCAGTCCACTCACGATTCATCATTTCGCGCTCTGGCAGCGGAGCGGGAACAATTGGACGGAGCTTAGCAATCCTCGCACGGGCCTTCAAGATGTTCGCTGCTTGCGGAGTGACCATTCTTCCTATCATTGTCATGCACCACTTCCCCTGAAGATGGGGAAACTAGAACAGGAGACCCTCTATCTTCAAATTGTCGGCCAGCCGTCCATCCGAAATCATCTCTCGCCGCCCATAACTATTACGCGACATCTCCAGTGAAAAATAGGACTATCACCAGACTTCGCGAATGATTCTCGCAGATTGCGACGCAGGCAGTCAGAGGAAGAGGGGAAGGATCGACATTTTCGCGCAACCGCTTGGTCGCCAGGCGTCCTCTACGTTTTACGTTTCGACATTGCCGGATAATTCCCAACGACCGCTTTGCCACGAATCCGTTTTGCGGAAGTTCGCCCGCATGCAACTGGCTTGGCTTCACGTGGTTCCTCATACCCAAAGGAACCACCCTCATCGTCAGCCTCCGATCGGAGAATGTGGTTTAGCGAGCAGCGTTTCGAGCGTGGTGTGTGCGCGGCGCCACGCCGCGTCGAGGTCGCGGCGATCGAGTGCGACCAGCGCGCTTGCGGTTTCTAGGATCGCGTCCGCTTGATCCGACAGCGCTTGATGGCAGGCGTCCGGAAGTCGCGGTGCCAGCCGGCAAATCGCTTCGAGCTGGCGGATCAGTACGGCGGGCGTCGTCGACGAGGCCTGACGGATCTGATCGAAGGCGAGCTTGGCGAGGCGCTCTAGCCGCACCGGCGGCATCCATACTCGGAGGCGGCTCTCAGTGTCGTACCAGTTTCCTTCGAGCGGAGGTCGCTCCGCCAGCGTAAGCAGTGCGTCGGCGAGCCAGTCAACGCAGGCAACTCCGGTGAACGTATCATTGACCGCGGGAGACAGCGCGCGGATCGCGATCTCAACGACCTGGGCGATGCCAAACTCGCTATCTTGGGTGAGAGTGCGGTGACGGCCGATGTGAATTCCTCGATCAATCGCGGCTTCGAGTGTACTGGCGTTCTCCGCGGGGATGATTGCAGCGAGCGGCTCGCCGCGGAGCACGAACTGGCCTGGCCGGAACCTCACCACGATCAGTGCGTCCGCCGCGCGCGCGGCTGCGACCAGGGCACCGTGATCGACATGCTGCAGATATCCGCTCTTCGCGCATGACACGGTCGCGCCGATCTCAGACTGGCGCAGAATCGCGGCGTCATCGGGCACGAGGCCCGTGCCCTCGCCAGGGCCGGACACGTGCGCTCTGCCGGCCGCGACATACAAATCGTCGACGATCGCGCCGATCATGTCGGGGTTCTGGATCGATTTCGCGACCCGATGGCTGTAGTAGACGAGGAACCCGAAGCTGAGCACGACGAGCATCCAGGCCGTGATCAGCGAAATTTGCGGGATGAACGACGACCGCGGATCCTGATGCGTGACGAGGAAGACGAGGCAGATGTATACGAACGTGCCCATGAACATGCCGATCGTGATCTGAGTAACCCAGTCCTGCAGGAACCGATAGAGCAGGCGCGGGCCAAACAGCGTCGAGACCATCGACAGCACAAGCAGTGCAACCGAGAAAATCAGCGCGAGCACGGTCGCGACCGCGCCCATCATTGCCGACAGGATCGCGCGCGCGTCGTCGATGCTGCCCATCGTCAACCACGATGGGATGTGAATAACGCCATATTTGTCGAGGATGTCCGGAATCAGGGTGATCCCGAAGAGCGCGACCGCGACGAGGGAGAGCTGCAGCGGGATCCGCCACATGTTGATGTCGCGTTGCGAACGGAGCTTGGTAGGGCGCGGGGCGAGCATGCGATTAGAATTTCAAACGCTCTATCTTCCCGAGAGCATTATTCCAGTGCTGTGCCGAGGGTTAAGGCAGGAAGATAGCTCAAGGCTACCACTGTTATCAAGCGGGTTGTGAGTAGAAACAGCAACGAAAAAAATGGGTCCGCCAGAGTTACCGACGAAAAAGAGGTGCGCCTCTGACCACCAATAAAACTGAAACTCACGATCGAATGCGCATCCGCGGAAACCGAAGGGGCGATGAGTGGGCCCGGATTTTTTATCGAGAGGTGTCACTTTCCCTAGATGGGCGAATCGAGTCTATTCGGCTAAGACGGCCTCAACGGGCACTATAAAGTGGACTAGCCCCGCCCCAAGCTTAGGTACTTGCGGAGGTTCTCCCTTTCCCGAGTACTCAAACGCCAGATGTGGTCAGCAGAACTGTCGTCTTGGTCCACGAAGGCGTGCACTGATGTCCTCGCCGAGATCCAGAGACCGCCGAACATCATCGTCGCTCAAAATCGTGTGGGCCGACACTTTGCTTTGGCAGATGCTGCAGAAGGCCTGAGGGGTAGCCATCGAGTTCGCTCTCCTCGTAAGCTTTTTCGAATCATTCAAACGCTCTATCTTCCCAAGAGCAACCGTTCCAGTACGGGACCGAGGGCCAAGGCAGGAAGATAGCTCAGGGCCACCATCACTATCAAACAGGTCGTGAGCAGGACGCCAAACACCAAAGAATGGGTCGGCAGAGTTCCAGACGTAGAAGGGGTGTTTCTCTGGCGACCAAACAGAGCTGCAAACGACAATGCAGGAATCGCCAAGCCGAATCTACCCACCATCATCGCCAACGCCGTGGTGAAGTTGTAGAACGGAGTGTTCGCACTCAGACTGGCAAAGCTTTGGCCATTATTGGCGAAGCAGGAGGTAAAGGCGAAGAGAATTCCCGTAAAACCATGCGGGCCCGTGTTCACCGTCAATCCGGACATTCCTAGCCTGGTGCTCACGGCAATCGCAGTGAGTGGAAGAACGACCAGCGGCGCGGCCAGCGCGTAGAGCATGATCATTTTATTCTCCGCGGGCCCTATCTTCTTCCCCAGATATTCAGGCGTGCGCCCAACCATGAGTCCTGCCAGAAACACGGCAATCGCGGCCGCCATGACCATACTGTAAAGACCAGTTCCCAGTCCTCCGAATACCAGTTCTCCCAGCAGCATATTCACGAGCAACACCATGCCGCCGAGCGAGGTGTAGCTGTCGTCCACTGAGTTGTTTGATCCTGTGGCTGTGTTGGAGGTAACGACAGCCGTAAGGGTGGAGCCTCCAATGCCGAAGCGCACCTCCTTGCCTTCCATGTTCCCGCCAGACTGGAGGAGACTGTGTTGGGAATTCACCATTCCGATGTGGGGGAGCCCCCGTTGTTCAAAATGATGGACGGAGATCAGTCCGCAGACGAACAGAAGCATCATCACGCCGTAGAGAAGCCATCCTTGTCGAGGCTCGCCAACCATCCTGCCAAAGGTGTTGGTAAAGGCCGCAGGAAGCAGTACGATCGCCAACATTTCGAAAAAGTTTGTAAGCGGCGTAGGGTTCTCATAAGGATGGGCCCCATTCGCATTGAAGAAACCGCCGCCGTTCGTTCCGAGATTCTTGATGATCTCCAGTGCGGCTACTGGACCCTGCGGTATGACCTGCTGCGTACCTTCGACGGTAGTGACGACGTCATAGGGGTGAAAGTTCATCGGAACGCCCTGCCAGACCAGCAGCACGGCACCGATCAATGCTCCCGGCAGTAGGATCCAGAGTAGGGAGCGCGTCAAATCAACCCAAAAGTTTCCCAGCGTGTCGGAGAGTTGCCGGGCAAGGCCGCGGATGAAGGCAACACCCACGGCTAACCCCGCAGCGCCAGCCAAAAAGTTCTGCGCACAGAGTCCCACCATCTGACTGAAATAGCTCATCGTGTTTTCCCCGGCATAGGCCTGCCAGGTCGTGGTCGTCGAGAAGCTGATCGCCGTATTCAGGGCCAGGTCAGGAGATAGTGGCGTCGTGTGGTATTGCGGAAAGAACCAGGGAAGAAATTGCTGCAGTCGGAGAATTGCGTACAGCAGGAGCGTGCCGGCAACGCCAAAGAGCACAAAACACGTTGCATATTCCTTGCCGGTCATCTCCGCATCGGGAGCGACGAAGGTGATGCGATAGATCAACCTTTCAACTGGAACACAGAAACGATCAAGAACCGTCCGCTGCCGGGAAAAAACCCGTTCCATGTACCCGCCCAAGGGCTTCACCAGGACGGTGACGATGACCACAAACAACACGTATTGAATTGCGCTGTAGAAATCCACGATCTATTTCAGGAGCAGCCCGACCCGAAACCTATTAAAACAATTACGGAGTCTCGAAACGAGCTATTGCGCCCTGTCACCCTTCCTTGAAGCATTCTAGTGTCGCGTCAGCGTGTTTAAAAAAGAAAACAAGTCTTACCTGGACGCTCGCCTAGCGACGCACCGCCTGAAAGCGGAATGAATACCCGATCCCGACGAGATGATCCACCGCGGCCGACGACAGGCCCACGCCGACGTGGAAATCAATCTGTTGATGCTGGGTGATCTTTAGGGCTGTTCCAAAATGCAGCAAGTGCCGCGGACCGCCAACTTCCGGAAAGTCGCCCGCATACTCAACAAACGCATCCCAAGGTTTGGTCAACTGTCGATCGAACAAGAACGTGGACTCGCCGGTTACGTTTCGCGTGCCGTTTTGAGTGGGCCAGTAAACTGAGAACATTCCAGCCGCCGTCCAGTTAGCGGACAGCGCACGTGACCATGGCACCTGCACGCCCGGATCGTACCCACCGCTCGACACGGTATCAGCGCCCGTCGGGAAACTAAGGAATACGATCACAGATACGTCGAATTTACCGGGGATCGGGCCAAGCTGTTGTTTCACGCCCAAGGCCAAGTCACCGAATCCCGAGCCGGGGCCAGCGTTGAGGTTGTAGTAATAGTCCGGCACCGTGAGACGCAGCTCAGTCCTTTTGGCGATGCCGAAGCGTACTAAGCTTTCGGGGCCGTCGACGATGCTCTGGCCCTGGCTGCGAGTTTCGAGGAAACCATTCTCCACCTGAAGGCTACCGGCCGGAACGACCACGCTGGAGTTCGTAACCGCAGGCCGATCCGTGGCAATCGGTCCGGCTGTGTCCGCGCTTGAAGATTGATCTTGACTATGCAAAGGAAGCCTTCCGGCCAAGATGAATACAAGCACAGCAGTGGAAATGCGGGCGAGCGTTGGCCGAGGGCGGCGATCGAAAGATTTACCAAGTTCTATCACTTAGATCAGAGTCTGTTTTGTAATTGGTTCGAGCCGCCGGAATCACAACACGACATCAGCCGTCAATTCGCCTTATCAGAATTCCGATGCGAGCCAGCGTTTCTTTGGGGCACGACTTTACGATTCCTTTATCGGCAATAGGGATCGCCGTTACGCCGCTATGACGATAGTCCTCAGCTTTTCGAAAGCCATTTGGCGCGAATCCTAGTGTCTTTTTGACAAGCGGCGAGCCATCATTTGGCGACCTTTACATTGAAGGTCACCGTGTTGGCCCCGCCGGCGTTCTTGATGACGAACTTGTACTGCCCGTCCTTCTCCGGCGTGACCTTAACCGAACACTTCGGTCCGGGCGAGTCGTCCTTAGCGACTTC
>Ga0209221_1000334_pt1 | contig 22373 bp, 37 predicted proteins | sample BlaSpr_A8_Ref_O2_FD_187989 | JGI IMG/M metagenome (GOLD analysis project Ga0209221, IMG submission 187989) | Forest soil microbial communities from Thunder Bay, Ontario, Canada - Black Spruce, Ontario site 2_A8_Ref_O2 (SPAdes) (version 2) | ecosystem: Environmental > Terrestrial > Soil > Boreal...
CACCTGGTGCGACGCTTACATTCGTTCACCGGAAAAATGAGCAAAAGTAAAAAAAAGCTAGGCGCTCTCGGTCCGCAGCCGCATTGGTTGCGCATGTCACAGTTGCAACGCGAGCGGACAAAGCAATACATCAAAGAAGGTCTACAGGGCTACACGCGTCCCGATGGCGTAAAAATTCCCAGCGCACGCGATTTATTTCGCCATATGAACGCTTCGGACGGATTTGATTTACGGCATATCGAGCGGTGGAGCGCGCAAAAACTTGCATCGGCTCGGCAACGCGTACAAGCGATTAACACACTCACATCGCGACCATTCGATGTGTTGCATCCTAGAACACACAAACAAATAAAATCGGCAAAGACGTATACCGGTCAGGACATGCCTCAACAGAAAGGTTTTGTTGTTCAAGTTCAGAATATGAAAATGGACACGGCAACGTTTCGGCAAAACAAAGTCGTAGTCGAGCGCGAATTCAAAAACGGTTCCAAACAAGTAGAGCAACGTTTTTTATTTCGTGATTACAACAATGGTAAACAGCCCATTACGTTTCCCGGCATGCGTCGTTCGACCGAACGTATGATGAAAGAGATGCCGGAAAAATATCGGGGTTCCAAGGTCTACTACACGTTGATTACGGCGCAGTATGGTCCTATTGGTCGCTCTATATTTAAAGAGCGTTTGCTCGAAGAGTTATCGAACTATCATTCACAGTATGGCAACAGTTCGATGCATCGTCATTTTGCCGAACAAGTGATTGGCTACCAAATGGTAGGTACCTATGCGCAAGCCGCCAAGTATCAAATAGAGCGCGAGCACTTACCAGCGCACCGCAAGAAAATGAAAAAACTGCGTTTCGCTAAACCGTTGCGTTGTCAGCATGTAGATAAAAAAACACATAAACAATGTGTATTACCGATTCGACATAAAAGTCATCATCGTTATGCTGTGAGAAAGAAAAAATGAAAATGAAGCAACGCTGTGCGCCACTACGATCGATGCAGCAATTACCGTTATTTTCCAATATCTGTCCTTTATGTCAGGGTACCAAAATCACTATGACAACGGTACGTGATGTCAGACGTAAATCTGGTGTCCGCCGTACATTTCATCTATGCCCCCGCTGTAATTAGGTGGGTCGCCGTCAGGCGTCCTTCGCGACTGTCGATGCGGAGACTGATCCGTTCCACAATTGTCAGGATTTAGAGTGTGCTAAATGTCATGGTGGCGGCCGTTTGCCCATGCCATTTTTGTGGGGGATTTATTTCGGCGCGACTGACGAATATTTTCAATTCGATACTGTGTTAGAATTAGCTGCGTGGTTTGTGGAACGCGAACGCACACACGGAGGCACATTATTTTATGCGCATAACGGTGGGAAATTCGATTATCACTTTTTTCGCGATGAGATCAACTCAGACGAAAACATACTTATCATTAATGGAAGACTCGCCAAATTTAAGGTCGGTGCGCATGAATTTAGAGATTCGCTCAACATTTTTCCCAACACAAGACTTAAAGACTTCGGAATTAAATCTGAGATTGACTACGCTAAGATGGAATCGAGTGTGCGGTATACACATATCGACGAAATTGGGGCATATCTCAAACAAGACTGTGTAGGATTATGGGGAGTCATAGCCCGCTATCGCAAAGACTACGGCAAACAATTAACCCAAGCTGGCGCTTCGATGCGCGTATGGACCAAAATGTCCGGCCGCGAACCGCCGCGACAAACCCGACAGCAATACTTGAGTTTAAAGCCGTACTACTACGGTGGCCGAGTGCAATGTTTTGAGTCTGGCGTGAAGCGCACAGATTTTGAAGTATATGATATTAACTCGGCGTATCCGTTTGCGATGCTACATTCTCATCCGATTTCAACGGTGCCTATCGAGATCGAGAAGCTTCCCGTTCGCAATGCTGAAATCGGGCCAACGCTCATAACGTTGCGTTGTGTCTCGCACGCTGGTGCGCTCCCCTATCGCCAAAATAACGAACTCTTTTTTCCCGAGGATGAGGGTACGGTTCGTGAGTATCACGTAACCGGGTGGGAGTTTCAAGCGGCGTTGGACCACGATACACTCACTCACATCGACATTCGGCGCGTGTTCAAATTTCCCGAGGTTATCAATTTTAAAGAGTATATACATTATTTTTTCGGGATTCGGGAAGAATGCCGCAAGTGTGGCGATGTGGCGGGTCGGACATTCGGCAAGTATTTCATGAATGCACTCTATGGCAAATTCGGTGCGAATTGTGAGAATTATGCCGAGTATGTGATTGCCAGTGACGACAGTCAAGAAGAATGGATTGAAAAAGGGTATATTAAATACAAACCATGGGGGGATCGTACTCTCATGGTCAGAAATCCAACAGAAGACGAATTAGATGACATCCAAGGAAAATGGCGATATTACAACGTTGCAACAGCCGCAAGTGTTACGGGATTTGTTCGATCATATTTATACAGGGCTTTGTGCAAATCGAACGGAGCCATTTACTGTGATACTGACAGCATTAAGGCTAGGGGATTTGGTCAAATATCAAATGGAACTCAACTCGGCGAGTGGAAGCATGAATTCACGGGGGATTATTTCGCTATCGCAGGAAAAAAGTTATACGCTGACCACATCAAAGGACGTCCCTGGACCTACGATCCGAAAGAAGAGGACGACAAAAAGAAAAACTGGAAAATAGCCAGTAAGGGCGCAAATCTTGCAGGACTAGTGGATGCTCCTCAATTGATAGAAAAAATTGCACAAGGTGAGGATTATCAGTACAATCCCGAAGTGCCCACATTTAGCTTTTGGCGAGATACACCCATATTTGTTCCGCGCGATTTACGAGCGACCGCTAAAGACATGCGCATTGTACCGTCTTTAGCAACAACGTGAGGATACATCGTGCAGAATTGATAATGTGGTTTCTTCTGATAGCTTTGATGGGTTTCGCTGTAGGTTTGTGTCTAGGTTTTATTTTATTCACTCAGGAGTAACAACATGTCTGATTTTACGCCCGTCCGCAAAAAACTATTGACTCGCCCGGTATTCAAGTGGACCGTTGGTAAAACGTTGCATTGCCGTATCGAATCGGCAATGCACGTCGGCAAAGAAATCAAGTCTCGCAACGCAACCGAAACCGATAAGAAAAAGGAACCCGCGACGTTGTGCAACGTCACCGATTTGTCTAGCGGGGAACTCGGGCAGTTTATTGCCAATACGGTGATCAAAAGCACGCTGGATGAAAACTACCCGAACGATACCTATGTGGGTTTGTGTTTCTCGATCACGAAACAAGCGCGCCAAGAAGGCAAGCAGTACGACAAATTCAGTATCGAGGAAATCGACGATCCGGATGTGAAGAAAGATAGACCGGATGTAGCGCACGACACTGCGGCTGCTGTACACGCGGTGTCTGGCAAGCGTCGCTAGTTTTCATTGTGATGTGACATCGAATAAGCCGCTCCGTTGGTGAGCGGCTTTTTTATTGGAGAAAAATTTTATGAGTAGAGATGTTAGTTTATCTAAGGACGATAGGCAGCGTATTTACGAATGCTTGACCTATTGTATTGATAATATTGCACAAGAGGACACTAACAAAGAAGAATATTTGCACACGTTGAAATTGCAAAAACAATTTAGGCAAATGTGTCCTTGGATCGAAAAAGGTTAAAGGAATTTATAATCATGACTGAAGAAACCAAAGTTGACGAACCCCGAACCTGTTTGAACTGCGCATGTCGCATGCAAGCGCCGTCAGTTGAAAACACGACTGGCATGCAAAGTTTTTGCCGGCGCAACACTCCCGGCTCGCAGATGGTCAGTGTAGAAATTCCACGTTTGGATCGGAATCGGAATGCGATCATTGGCAAGGATGGCAAGCCGATCATGGAGATTGGGAAAGCTCGCGCCTACGGTTATCCGCCGACAGAAGACTCGATGGTGTGTTTTGACGGCTGGCGTCCCGTGGGCACATTACCCGGCGACAAGGACGACATGAACAAATTGTTAGCGGTGTATGCCGACCAAATGCAAAAATTGTGGAGGGATATGCAATTGCAACAATTAGAAGAGGCTGCATTGCCCTTTGAGAAATATTAGACGCGTAGTGATTATGTTATTTTCCTTACCTATTGTGTAACGTAGGTGGTAGTTTCCTCGATTGTGTACAACCACGATTGAGGAAACTACGATGAAATTTTCCGTTATCTGTTTGTTATTGTTGGTGAGTGCTATTGCGCATGCTCAACGTCCGGCGCAACCATGCGCGGTAGCGGCGTATTACGGTACGCCATGTTTGACGAATCTCACTGCAAATATTAATTCCGTTGGCAGTACATTAGTTTCTCCAAAACCGTCAGCAACAATGCCATCGCAAGGCGATTCCGTCGCGTCGGTGAACGCGCAATTTGCGCCCGTGATTTTGTGGGAATTTGAAACCGAAAGCGCGGCGACACTGAATGCACAAATGGCGCAGTTCACTAATTTGAATCTAAGCAGATTCAGCCATCAATATTGGGTGTCTAGTCAGGGCAATTTAGGATTATTGATGGAACTCGCCGCTGAAAAATTAACCGCCGCTAATTTAGCGCGTTGGGCTGCTGCGTTTGGTCCCGAGATGACTCAATGGGCAGTGACAAATTATTCACCTGTTTCCGTGCAAAGTGAATACACAGCGATCGCGAAGCCAGCCATTATCGCTGAATCGCATGCAGCACACGTGCAAATCGGCGCATTGGCGTTGACTATGAATGGGTTGACATCGGGCGCATTGCCGAATATCAACATGACGCTGTACGAAATTTACACAGAGTATTTATGGGAAGGCGCCGAAACAAGTTTAGAAGCGTTTGCTAAAACTGCGATTTTCGCAAAAACAAATTTAGGCAGTGCATTTATTATGGGTTATACCATCGGTAGTCAATTTTATGCATTTGCGAGTTATATCGATCCGGATTACGGTTACGATTTAGTGATGGAATATTCAACTACTATGGCGGAAGACTTCGGACCGATTGATGGGGCGACTAGCGGTACCGGATTTGTAGATGTGGATGATCCGGATTTTTACAATATAGGATATTGGGATTTCAGCGATGTATGTGTGTTCATGGAGACATGTTGATGCGCGATCTACGCTACGGATTGATATGTGTAATGTGGGGCGCTTGCGGTATTTGGCAGTTGCATGCGGGACAATCGATGTCTCGCGTATGTATGACGGTGGGATGTGTCTGGGGGGCGATTGCGTATGTCTGGGGCCGACGTTCGGCCCCGTTGTACGCGCCGATGGGAGAGTTACCGGGGCTGGCGCGCTCGGGACATTTAACGTTGACGGGTCTACCGCGTGTGCTGCAATGGGTGTCATGGGTATTGATCGCGGTCGGTATTGGTCGTTGGATTCTTTGACATAGGTCAGGATCTACCATAGGATCGGGACAGGTTTTTCACACGAAATGGTAGGGGGATCGATGGCGCGAACACGTATAGATCCGGATGAAGAGGAGGAAACCGCGCGCACGCAAGCCGAAGCGATGGCGCAGTTAAACGCGGATAGTGGTGGGGATTTGTTCGATGCGATCGATCAACTGCGCGCGGCGCAAGGGACTAATATTCTGGTGCATTGTTTGGCCCCAAAAGAAAAAGCGGGGTATTTAGGCGCCATTCCGGCGGCGGAATTTTCCATGGAAGTGTTGCGCGAACGGTTCGGCGGCGGGTTATTTAAGATCCTGATCAAGGGACCGAAAGGGTTTTTACCCGGCGGCGGTAATGTGCAAATATCCATGGCGAATGAAGCGACGCGGGCGGCGCCGCGCGGGGAAATCGAGACGTTCATGGAGATGATGGAGCGGCGCGACCGAGACTCTGCGGCGCGTCGGGATCGGTTGATGGAAATCGGGATTCCGGCCCTGACAACGGTGCTGGCCGCATTTATCGGCCGCCAGCCACAACCTGGGGCCGATATTGCGACCTTGGCAGCGGCGCTCAAAGGTCCGTCGATGTCGGAGTTAGCCAGCACCATGCAGAACTTGCAAGCGATGTCAGCGCCGCGTGCGGACCCGTTCGACACGGCGCTTAAAATGATGGAGCGAGTCAAAGATTTTGCGACCGAAGGCACGGGAGAGACCAAGGCGGGTTCCTCCTGGCTCGATGTCGTGCGCGATTTGATCCGTGAAGCCGGTCCCATGCTAGGCGGCGTCATGCAACAGGTAGCGGCGCAAAATGCGCGCGTCGCAGCGCAGCGGCAAACGACGGTGACGGTTGAGCCTATCGGAGAACTTCCCGCCTCTGACGCAACGGCGCCGGTAGCATCACAGTCCGAGGATCAACACGTGCTGCAAATGTTCAAACCGATGATTTTGGAAAAACTCAAAGAAATCGCCGGATGGGCGGAAAAAGATTTAGAACCGACGACGTATGTTGAAGTGTTCATGGATTCCTTGCCGCCTAACATCGGACAATTTTTGCCGCAAGAAAAAGCACTAGAGTATGTCTCCCATCCTGATTGGTACAAAGTCGTTTGCGAATGGGAACCACGCTTAGCGGCGCACAAGGAATGGTGTGAGGAATTCCGCGAGTATTTGTTAAAATGGCTCAAGGCGCCTACGGAAGATGCAAAACACGATGAACGTGAAGCGTCATGAGTTACCGTGAATTGTTGCTCGGTTGCGGTTACAAGCGTGACAAACGGTTATTCGTGCGAGGCTTCGAAACGACGTGGCATGATCTAATGACGATAGATTCCAATGACCGGTGCAAACCTGATATCGTCCGTGATTTGAATGATACTAATTTGTGGGAAATTTTAGAGATAAATGCGAGAGCATTCGGATTATTCAACGAAGTTCACGCCTACGAAGTCTTGGAGCATTTAGGCTCACAAGGCGATTTTGCAAGCTTCTTTAAGATTTTCACTCACATCTGGAATGTGCTGGCGCCTAACGGATATTTGTGTGCCACGACGCCGAGTCGTTTTAGTCCCTGGTTATGGGGCGATCCCGGTCATCGTCGCGCGATTCTGCCTGAATCTCTGATATTTTTGGATCAAACGCAGTATCAACAGCAGTGCGGTGTCACGCCGATGTCAGATTATCGTTTTTGTTACACAGCCGATTTCAAAATCATTGAGAGTAAGGACGATAAAACTACGCACTCTTTTATTTTGCGAGCTATCAAACCCTCTCGTTATCAGGAAAATAAAACATGATTGTGCCCCGCGAAAAAGTTTGGATCGGAATCCCGATGATGGATCGGCGTATTGACATCGGTTGTGTGACGGGATTGTTCCAAAACCAGCAATATTACGAGAAACCTTTCTTTACGATTGGTATCTCGAATATTTCCGGCGCTCGAAACAAAATCGCACATATTTTCATGGAGCATACGACCTACGAATGGTTCATGATGATCGATTCGGATATTGTCTTTAGCCCGCGAGACTGGGAGTTACTATGGGAAGGCGACGAAGACGTAGTTATTGCAGCTTACGCCAAAAAAATAATTGGTGAGCGTCCCAGCGATTGCGGCGCCGGTTTTGCGCGAGTGCATCGAAGCGTCTTCCAGAAAATAAAAGACATGCAAAAAGAAGATGGTAGCGAACTGGCGCAGCGTTATTATGAGCAAGGGGAAATGATGATTAATTATTTTCCTACCGGTCCCAATATGGATGCGCTATGGTTGGGTGAGGATTATTCGTTTTGGGCCATGTGCGCCATGGCTAACGTTAAGCCGCGTTTTGAAAAACGCACGCGGCTTAAGCATGTGGGTTATTTCGAGTATCAGTATCCAAATCAATTGACGGTAGAGCAAGTCGCGCAAATCGTGGCGACGTTCTCGCCTGAACAATTGGAGCAACTGGTGGCGACATTTACACCTCAAGACGCTGGGAATAATTAATGAGCGAATTTGTCAAAGTCAGCAGCGCCGATCATCAATTGGTTGCGGCTGTACGTGAGGGTCGGGTGATCGGCGAAATTTACAAAGACGGCGAGGTGTGGGTGGACCTTAGGTCCTACATGGAGTGGCGGACATCTCAATACTTCGATCCCCACAAAAAAGGGGACCTAGACTTACCATAATCTTTGGGTGTATGGTTGGCCCCCATGATGGATGGGAGTCTACGCGCATCGTTTGGCTACATACCGTCCGGGGATGCGGGTGTCAAATCGACACTCAAACTCATGGGCGGCATCGTGCGCGGTTTTTTAAAACCCAAAACTCCCGAGAGAGTCGAAGCGCTACTCAATATCCGCATGCTCGCCCAAAACTGTGTGCAGTGCTGCCCGGAAAAAGACTATCTGGCTGAAGCGACCGCACTGCAAAAATATGTGCGCGATCAGATTCGCTACACCCGTGATATGCGCTCGACCGAAACTCTGCAAACCCCTGATTTTACCGTTGCGCAAGGCAGTGGCGACTGTGACGATAAGGCGATGTTGTTCTGTACGCTGGCCGAGTGTGTTGGCTATCAAACGCGGCTGTGCGCCATTGAAATCGCGGGCGATGGCCAGTTTAGTCACGTGTGCGCGCAGTTGGTGATTCCGCGTGTCGGATGGGTGACTGCGGAAACGATCCCCATCGATGATTGCGGTACGAAAGCATCGTTGGGCTGGTTTCCCCCGGATTATTCGCGGCTGATGTTTTTCCATATATAGGAGAGTGTCTCATGAGCGTCCGAGTCCCCTATGTGAGCCGCCGACCGCTGCGTCCGATCCTGCCTAATAATGTGGTGCGACAGCGCCTACGCTTGAACGGATTCGGTGCGGTGAGCGCACAAGAAGCGAGTCAGGGAGCGACGCTGGCGGTAGCCGGGGGATCCGTGATCGCGGAGAGCGCGGCGGCCGGCAGTGTGGTTGGTCCCGTGGGCACGGCGGTGGGCGCGGCGATAGGTTTGATTGTTTCGATACTCTCCAGCACCAGCGCCACAACAGCCTCCCACATCGGCACTTGGGATTCGCAGTTAGTCTCCTCGCTCAATGCGATTCCGACCGCGGCTGGGATCGGCCGCCAGTTCCAATGGAATTACGACAGTCAGGGTTTGACGCAAATGATTGAGGCGTGTCTCGCGACGGGCATTTACATGAATTGGGATCCGTCGCTCATTTCCTCCTACGATGTGTGCGCGCACTGGGCAGTGACATTTGCCGCCGCTGTGCAAGTCGTATGCACGGCGGCGGCGAAAAATCCCACGGGGGCGACGGTGACGTGCAGTATCGCAGTCTCGCCGGGTGCGGGTGGGTATCCGAATTTTAATTTCAGTTTCAAAAATCCGGGTATTGCGATCGGTCCCGGCGCGTTTTCTCAAAGTGTGATCATGGGCAATTCAGGCTTGATGTACGCCATGATCCGAAGTTTGGGAGAAACGCCCGCGCATGCGGCATTGAATGCGTCGAATGCCGCCGCGCAAAAAGTATACGCGTTGATGGCGGATTACGTATTTGCGCAAGTCGCGCCCGCCGCATCGAGTCCATCGCAACCCGCGCCACCGGTGGCGGCGGTGATTCCGAAAGCAGCGGTTACCGCTGCCGCGCAAGTCGGTCCTAAAGCGGTCGCGACTCCCGGCGCGAGTGCCGCGCCCGTTGCAACTCCGATGCCGACCACGTTTGGTCCGCCGTACATTCAATACTTGTCATCGAATTTTGCTAGCGTCAGTTCCACACCGATTCCCGGATACGTGGGTGAAACTCAGGAACAGTACAATTATATCAATAATCCTGCGAACGCGGCCACCAAAAATACTTTGTGGGGGCAGATGATCGCGAATCAAACGATTCCCGCGACCACTACGGCCACAACCACTAGCAGCGTGTGTAATGTGGGCACACAAAGCGCAGTGGTGTCGCAAAGCACAGATAACTGCGGTAATTTAATTTCTACTCCGGTAGTACCCGCACAAACATCCACGGGTTTGACTGCGACTGATTGGCTTTTGTTGTTAGGCGGCGGCGCGGCGCTTTTTCTTTTTTTAAGGAAATGAACATGAATGTTAAACCAGTAACCGATACGGGATTGCGCGGATTTTTAAAATGGTTCAAGCAAGTTCAGCCGAATCAGTACGCGCAACTCGCCAAAGTGTTGCCGACGAAAGTTCCGCAAGCCTTCAACGGGTACCATGAGGGCGGATGGGTGACGGCGGGTATGAGCCGCGATAGCGCACTCAATAAACTAAACGGAATTTATTCCGGCCGTTCGTTTGCTCGCCGTCCGAGTCAAGCACTCGGTGATTATTACGCGTGTCTAGGTGTCACGGTTTCCGCCCCCGCGTACACGGCAACGTCGTACACCAGCAATGTCAAAAGCTGTTATTTTTCGACACCGATTCAGGTGTGTACGCCTACGTTGGCTGTGTGTACGTCAGATGCGGCAAGTACCGGCATGACATCGACCGCAACTACCGGTACGGTGGGTGCGATTGTCGGCGCCATCGCTGGCGCTGCGTTAACCGCAACGCAATTAGCGGCGCAACAGCAGTTAGTGAACACACAATTGCAGCGAGCATCTGCGGGACTCTCGCCGCTCACGGTCGGACTGAATAATGTTCCCGTCACGGGCAGTACGACGGGAGTTTTTTCGGGCTCTACATTATTGTTGCTGCTATTGTTGGGTGGTGGGGTTTTACTACTGACGGAGTAAGGTAAATGAATAACGACAATGCGTTGATGTGGATTATTGGCGCCGGTTTGGTGCTGTATCTGATATCGAATAAATCGACAGCGACTACGGGAACTTCTTTTGTTTCGAGCACGGCAAATGTACCGCGTCAAGGTGCTACATCGATGTGTAGCTGTTTTGGTGCGAGTTCTCCCGGTAGCGGCTGGTGTTGTTGACATGGATAAGTCCACACAAAATATTTTGCTAATCGGTGGACTCGCTGCTGTCGCCTATTATTTTTGGAGTAAGGGTAACTCCGCGTTGAACTCGGCGGAAAGTTCGCTCGCGTGTTGGTGGGCTAATCTGACCATGGGACCCTCTGTACAATCCCAGTTGCAAGGTCAGGTAATCATGCCGTGCGGTACGTCGTTCAGCACGTCGCAATTACAAAATATGGGATTGCAACAAAACGGGTCCACGGGTTTGACGACATTTAATTATGGTGGTCAAACGTATCAATTGGGATCGAATGTTTGCGGGAATTATCCAGCCTGTCCATTATGAGTCGTCGCCGTCGTCACAATCCGGGTGTGGGGTTTGAAGTTCGCATGGGACAGTATCCCAGCGAATCTATTAAACCTAATAGAGAAAACAATCGCAAATATTTGAAACTCATTTGGACAGCGGCGACACTACCGGATGCAAAGTTCATCGCGCAAACCTTTGCCAAGGAACACCCTACGATGGTTATCACGGTGGATCGCGCGTGAAGCCAAAAGCGAAAGACATTCAAAAGGCTGCGCGGCTCTATGAAGAATTTCGCGAACAAAAACCAAAGCGCGGTAGAAGGATCGATTTAGATATTCCAAAATCTCTCATGGTCATGGGAGAATTAGAGGCGGTCCTGTATCGCACCACACGGCGCAACAGGACCGAAAAATATAAGCACACGTTTTCCGAGGGTTCCAGGCCTTTTTTGTGTGCCGCGCCGGGACGCAATCAACTCTTTATTATAGAGGGTCGCTATCACGTCACGGATCGCGGCATTGTGGACTTAGATCCGAAGGGCCATGAGATCGAGGATAACTGATAACACTTGACACGGGACACCGAAAGGTAAGAGGATTGCAATCCACAAGACGGCGCGGTGTGCGTATGAGCCGTTGGTCGAGCCCCTTCCCACCGTAGAGGCTCCATCAGGAGGAACCTGTATGGAGTCAGTTTTTTTGATCAATCCACGCAAGCGCAAGCGTCGTATGCCGGCCGGTTTGCGCAAATACTGGGCAACGCATCGACGCGGCAAGAAACGTCACAAGCGCCATCGTGCGCGCGCCGTCATGCAAAACCCGCATCGTCGGCGCCGCCGCAACGCGCGCCGCTCCCATCATCGTTCACGTCGGAGGAATCCCATGTCGCGCCGCAAGCATCGCCGTCACCGTAATCCCTTGTTCGCCAAGCATCGGCGTAAGCGCCGTCGTAATCCGTTCTCCGGTGCGGAAATCAAAGATATGATCATGCCCGCCGTGATCGGCGCGGCGGGTGCGGTGGTGGTGAGCGCGGTCTACAACGCTGTGTCCTCTTCGTTACCGTCGCAACTTTCGACGGGTTACATGCCAGCGCTGGTACAAGGCGCGGCGGCTGTCGGTATTGGCTTGCTCGCGGAAAAATTCGCGAGCAAAACCACGGGCGCGGCGGTCGCTGTGGGCGGCTTGACGGTGGTGCTGTACAACACGATTGCGCCGATGATTTCCTCCGGTACCGGCTTACAGGGTTTGGGTAATTTGGGTCGGGTCGGTGATTTGGTGCCGTATCGACGTGGTATGGGCGCCTATCAAATGAATCCGTCCGGCCGCGCGGCGATGGTCCGGCGCAGTGGGATGGGTCGTTTAGGGTGGGTGTCGCCCGCGCCGGGTTTGGGTGCGTACATGCAACGGGGAGTACCTGCCGGTTTGCACGGAGATCCTTCGGGAGGCTCGGGATTCAACGGACTGAATGACGGAATGTGATTTTTCAGTTTTCTATGGAAATTTTTTCAACAATTTGAGAATTTTGTCCATTTTTAAATCTAATGGCGCTTAATTCTCACGGGAGTAAAGCAGATGAACAGTATCAATCGTGTGTGGCGTGTTTTGCTGGAGGCTATCGGTGTCAAAATTTCCACGCGCAGCGTGTGGCAAATGCACGCAGGCGGCATGACGAAAGTCGAGGAAGATTTTTTCACCTATCACGGACCGATGGCATTCGCTAACGCGGGTGCGGGCGGACGGCCTGTTTTGTCGGCCTCGCAGCTACAGCAATATTCTGTTGGCACGGGAACATCGGATGTGATTTGGAATCCTCTGTACGATTCCATTTCGTACCCGAGTGCGGGTCTGGCGTTGTTTTCGTTTTATTCGAATCCAATCGGTCAGGGAACCTCCAGCACTCCGGGCGCCGGAGCGGTCGCTAAAACGATTTATGATACGAATCTGACTATCGGCAATCAGTTGACCAGCGGCAATGAGTTTTACATGATCGGTTCGGAATCCGCGTTCATGCCGGGTGTCAGCAATGCGGCTCTCCCGCTCGCGCTGCTACCGGGACGCGTGAACGATCCGGCGACATCAACCTCCATCGGACAATTTGTGAATGATGTGTGGTCGGTCGGTCAGGGCGGAATCAAGACGCTCAAAGTTGGTACTGATCGCACGTACCTGCAAGATGGTCCGTTGATGCTATTTCCCCCGACTGCGCGATTGGCGGTCGCAGCGGCCATTGCCGGATCGACGTTGACCACGATTGGGATGGAAATCGCCTATGCGGCATGGAGTGGTGAGACGTACACCATTGTCCCGGTCTACATTCAGAGTAATCAGAATTGGACCTTGACGGTGGCGTATAACACCATTATTCCGACCCCCTCCACAACCATCGGTCGGTTGATGGATCGCATGCGCGGCTACCTGATTCGTCAGGCGACGTAACGTTTTCGCTGATGCGGTGTCACTTTTGGGCGCGTGAGGCAACACTCACGCGCCATTTTTAAAAAACGGAGCAAAGTCAAATGAGTGCATCAATGTCAGGCGGCGCGTCCCCACCGACAGCGGCGCCGCAAGGATCGAATCCCTGGAATGCGGTAGGCTCTAACGGCCAGCCGCTATACAGCGCACGCAATTTTTTTGCGTATGAAGCGGACACGCTGCCGAGTTATCCTGCCGGTTTAGCGCCCGGCGCCGCCGCGCAAATCAGTTTCAACATTGCGGGAGATTCGGATTTTTTCTGGACGAAATTCACCGGTTTAGCGTTTGGATCGAGCAATGACGCAGCGACGCTGACCAGTATTCCGGCTGTATCGCTGCTACTGACCAACACGACGACGGGTCGGCAGTATTCGAGCAACGCGGTTCCGATTGCCAGCATGATGGGCAGCGGTCAGTTGCCGTTCATTCTACCGCAAATTACTCTGTGGCAGAAAAAGAGCACGATTCAAATTCAGTTGCAAAATTTGAGTTCCGATACCACGTACAGCAATGTGCAGTTGACTTTCCTCGGCATCAAAGCTTTCACCAATTCTTGATATTGTATTCGTTTTCGTTCATCAGCGTTTATAAAACGAAGACGATAGAGGAGCAAGTACAATGAATTGGTGGGACAGAGGGGAATGGAGTGATCAGCGCGGCGAAACGAATCAAGCGTGGCCTGATTTCTATAACGCGAGCGGTGCTGATTTGTTGGGGGATGCGTCGGCCACGGCGGCCATGTATGCTACACCGTTGGGTGAGCCGCCATCCGATTTCGACGTGCGCAGCGTGTATGAATCGCGCCCTGTCAATGCGTATGATTTCAATTTTTCGGCCGCTACTCCGGTCACTGGCGCAAATTCCACAGGCGAACAGGTATTGTGGGCCGCCACATTCGCGGCGCCCAATGGTTATCGTGCAGTACCGAAAGAATGGGACATTGCGTTTGATCCACCCTATGCCGTGGGTTTACCCTTTGATTCGACGGTGAACATCACGCAAGCGAATGCAGCGGTACCGAATAATCAAAACATTATTTTGGGTACCGGCACGGATAAACCGATAGAAACTTTTTTCGTGTGTGAAGAAAATACTGTGTTTGGTGTAGCGGGGTCTACGTCTTTGGTACCGAATGGTCAAACCGTGCATGTCAACGTCAATGTGTGGGGAACGTTGATACCGGTCACTGAAGTGTCGCCGCCGTTCTGTATCGCGAATCAACTGAAATTTAAAAATATCGCCGAGGAAGAGCCGACATGAACCCCAAACAAATCAGTTTTTGGGGATATGTCGCGCCAACAAATGGCGGTCCCGGATGGTTGCCCGTGCAAGTCGATGGCGATGGTCGATTAATTGTATCCCCGCCCACCGATCCGTCCGGCAATCAAGCACAAATAATCCCTATTCAAGAAACGCTGCCGAAAGCAACGGTATCGTTGGCCACATCCGCGTTTTTGTACGGCCAGGACCCCAGCGGCAATTTGGATGTGCTGCAAGCCACGGGTAACGAGAATGATGGTTTGGTTCCCGTGGATCAAGGCGTCCTCGAAACTATTTCGCAATTGTTTGCGTTCAATGGGATAGGATTTGATCGAGTATTATCTAATAGCACAGAGGCGGATGGTTTTTCCGGTTCGCCTATTGGTAACGTGCAGACACTCGCGCAGTTGTATGGATGGGATGGCGGTGCGTGGGATCGCATTCGGGTAGCGAATATTTTTCACACACTGACAGCAACGGCAACCGGTCCTACAGTAGTGTGGACTCCCGCATCGGGGAAAAAATTTCGTTTGATGGGTTTTATCATTTCGGTGGCGGGGACCATGGCCGCTACCGGTGTTCAAAGCATCCAATTAATTGATGGCTCCGGTGGTACTGTTATCAAAAATTTCATCGCCAGCTTGATCCAAACACCATCCGCGAGCATTGCGCCTGTCGGTGCAGTGTTTCCGGGTGATTTAGGTCAAGGTCAATTATCATCCACAGCGAACAACGTACTAGAGGTATCCTTGGGGACCGCAATGGTTACCGGCAACGTAAGCGTAAACGTTTGGGGCACAGAAGAATAGGGAAACGCAAAAATGGCGTGGTTATTGAAATTGTTGCATCAGGGAGGAGTTCAAGTCAACGTCGCACCCACATTCATCGTAACGATTTCTGGATTGAATATCGCGACCTTGAGTGGTTTTGATTTTGTAACGGGTTGACATGACGACCACTACCTTTAGCGCACTACCTGGTGCATCCGCACTCGGCGGTACCGAAGTTTTCGGTGCCGATCAGTCCGGTACTACCTCCGGTGTCACTTCAAATCAAATCAAAACTTTTGCGTTAAACGACAGCGCATCGCCGCCCGTCAATATTCAAGAATTCACATCGTCGGGAACTTGGGTGTCGCCCGGTGTGGTGAATGGTTTAACCCCACAATTGGTGCGCGTGATCGCTATTGGTTGTGGTGGTGGTGGTGGTTCGGGTGCGCAAGTGGCGCTCGGGACCGCAGAATCGGGCGGCGGCGGCGGCGGCGGCGGCGCATACATCGATATCACATTGCCGTACGCGGCAGTACCCAATAATTCCTCCGTCACTATCGGCGCGGGCGGTTTGGGCGGCGCGGCTACCACGGGGGCAGGTCCCGGTAATCCCGGCGCGCAGGGCGGACAAAGTAATTTCGGTACGCCGAATCTAGTGGTAGTGATGTCGGGCGGCGGCGGCGCGGGCGGTACTTCCGGTATTGCCTCCGGGGGCGGCGGTGGCGCCGGATTGATTTCACAAGGCACCAACGGGTCGGGTGCCAGCAACGGCACAGCGGGCGGCGGCGGCGGATCGAACGGTGGATCGGCGGCAATTGGCGTCGCGAATACCACAATCGGCGGCGGCGCCGGGGGCGGCGGTAGCGGCGCGACCAATACAGCCTTTCGCGGCGGAACCGCTTTGTACGGCGGTTCGGGCGGCGGTTCGGGCGGCGGGTTATCCGCTACCAGTGCCGTGGCGGGTGGAGCGGGCGGCATCAATTTAGGCACCCTTACCACAGCGGGTGCGAACGGCGGTACCATTGGTGGTGGAGCGGGACAAAACGGTTTCAATGTGCCAGGGACGCTATCGGCGGGCGGCGGCGCGGGCGGCGGCGGCAGTAACAGCGCGGGCGCGGGCGGTGCGGGGGGTGCCGGTACCGCGTTCGGCGCGGGCGGCGGCGGTAGCGGCGCCGGTACCGCGAATGGTACTGCGGGAGGTAATGGAGGTCCGAGTGTCATTTGGGTGATTACTACCTACTGAGAAATCATGATGGGCAACACTGTACAACGCTACGCTGTGGTAGATTCTGACGGAACGATTCTGAATATCATTTTGTGGGATGGCAGAAATACTTACACCACAACATTTAAATTGGTTGTCACAAACAATAATCCAGATGCACAAATAGGTGGTACTTACAAAGACAACGTTTTTATACCAGCACCGCTGATAGATGAAACGATGGAGCAATAACAATGAACGACCGCGATTTTTTGGTTTTGGTAGGATTGGGCGCATTGGCGTACTATATTTACGAAAATCAAAATACCGCGAATTCGTTCGTGTGTTGCTTGAGTTTTGAAGCCTGTCAATTGGAGGCCGATGTGACCACAGCCGTATCAGGATGGCAAAATGCAGGCGACGGACCTACATGGGTCCCCGTATTGAATGCCGCGGAAAGCCAGTACGGATTGCCGGCGAATATGCTCGCGGCACTCGCGTACCAAGAATCATCGTTCATTCCGGCGGTCATTAACGGCACACACGCAAGTTTTGCTGGCGCGCTCGGTATGATGCAATTGATGCCGCAGTATTATGCGTCGGTGCAGGTCCCAACACCATTCACGAATGAGGACATTGAAAATCAAATTTCGGATGCGGCGAATACGTTGGTGAGTAATTACGGCACACTCGGATCATGGCCGTTGGCACTCGCGGCATACAATGCGGGTGTCGGCGCCGTGCAAGCAGCGGGCGGAATTCCCAATAATGGACAAACGCCTGCCTATGTCGCAGGAATTTTAGCGAACGCGCCAGCCGCCAATGTGTAACGATGTTTATAGATCCGGATTTACAGTTTCCATCGATCAACTACGGGGTCCTGTCGGACAAACCCGATCAGGTGTGCGCCGTGCCGTTGACAGTCGGTACACTGTACGTGTTCCAACTACCAGGATTGCAAATTCCGCCGCACTCTCATACGGATCGGCGCAATCATTACACGTTGGTGTTGAGCGGACAATTTTCTATTGATCGTAACGGTGAAATTTTGCTGGCAAATCCGCGAGATTTTGTAATGTATGGAGTGGATGAAGTTCATTCGATTACGTGTGTGAAACCTGGTTGTATTTGGAATGCTTTTAAGTACGGAGTGAGTGCCCATGGATAAATCCACGCAGAATACATTGTTGGTAGTCGGCGGTATCGCCGTGGTATTGTATTTTATGTCGAAAAATTCCAGCGTGACGACGGTGTGTCGTCCTGTTGGTGGAGGCGTCTGTACTGGTGTGTGCGCATCATTGTTGCGTGAAGCGTGCGTACAAGCACAAGCCAGTGCGCTGTCGTGTTCCTTGCAGCGGGTTATTTGCTCATTCTGATGCAATGGATATTGTGGCAGGAACGCGGATTGCGCGCGACACTCATCGGTATCGTCGGCGGCGGCGGGTATTGTCACATCGATGTAGTGACGCGCGATGGCTACTTGCGAGGCTCACGCCCGGATCGTTTGGGCTACAAACCCCCGGGCTATCAGGATCGGCCGCCGGATTATCTCGATGGCTTGTGGGTGCGTCAGGATACCTTTACACTCAACGTATCGGCTGCACAGCATAGACGCTACTGGGATTTTTCATTGGCATGTCTAGGAGATGACTTTGATTCACGCGGTTTATTTGGTTTCGGCACTCGACAATGGCGTACTCCCGGCGCCTGGTTCCCGTCAGAACAAGTCGCCGCCGCTTGGGAGTACTCGGAAATCACTCCAAAATTTTTCGAGACTGCCAACCGTGTGGACCCTGGTGATTGCGCCTTCGTACTTTGCGCGCTACGCGCATCGTGCACCAGTGTTTCAGCTATCACGGAAAAAAACGCATGAGTGATACCAACGGTTTGAAAGTCACACCCCTGAATGGCGATTGCTCGCGCGTCGCCGTGAAATCCTCCATTCAAACCTCTTGGATGCTCGGATTCAAACCGCCCGGCGCCGCGAAACCAAAACCACAAGAGATCGGTTTTTCGCGCGATGAATTGCTGGTGATCGCGTTCCAGGACGGTTCAGGCGCGGCAGAGATGGAAATCGTCCCGCTCGGCGATGCGGCCGGTACCATCATCGCACAGAGTTCGCGTAATGCGACCCGCGTACTGCGCGTCGGATCCAAATACCGCTACACCCTGGCACCGGGGGAATCCATCGTGTTCCGCTCGCGACGGATCATCTATCCCACCAATGCCGGTGCGGGAATAGCGGCATGATGGCCAAAATAAAAACCGCGCTCGAATGGTTGACCTTTATCACGGTGTTAATCGTGGTTGCCCATATTTTTTCAGCGATGGATAGCGCGAATTGCCCGGAGAATGACCATGGTACCGTTTCAAGTGACTGAGCGTAACGGAAAACTCAATATCACATGGGAATCGCTGTTTTGGTTCGCCGTCGTGACTGCGGTAGGTACTGTCGTCGGTACCTACGTGTACAATAAATATGTGCAACCGTTTTTGAACTCGCAAACGTGCACATTGCCGACATCCACAACCAGTACACCGAAATTGGTCAGCAAACCCACGTTTATACCCGGAAGTAAAACCAATGCCGCGTCGAACGTATCCTCTTGAGTTAGTACTGACGCCGTACGGTACGGCGGAATTGCGCAACGCCGACGAAGAAGTGTTGTGGGCATCGGATTCTGACGATGATTTCAAGGAAGAAATTCCGTCAGATTTTTTGGAAGAAGATGATTTTGCGGATATCCTGGAATATCTCGATGACAACGATATTATTTCTCCCAAGGAAATGAAATTTTTTGAATTGGATCAATGGGAGTGTAATATTGAAGTGTTGGATACGGACGGCGAAAAAGATGATGAAGAAGATGATGAAGAAGATGAAGACGACGTGGAAGATATCGAATGAAATGGATTGTTCTCGCCGGTATCGCTTATATCATCTGGTATGAATCAGTCGCGTCTATCGCGCGTAAAATGGAATAATTTTACATAATTTCGCGTTTCGTTCTGAAATGTGACGTAATTGTAGATTTTTCACGTCAACGGCTCCATACTGGGGCCGTTCTAGTTTGTAGCAGATGATTTTGATGGGTACCGGCGATTACCGAAAGTGAAAGTACAGTGACCGCAAATGCCTGCAAGGTGAGTGGTCGAAGAATTCGGGAATCTTTAGCCGGACGCATAAGTAGGAAGTGTAGTCGGTACCCTTCAAAGTCATCTGCAAATTTTTAACACGGGAGTAGTTTATGCATCATTTCATTAACGCGGGTCCGGTCTTTTTGTTCCTCATTGTCCTGTTCGTGTTTGCGTGTGCGAGCAAGTCATGAGCAAGCGTCTAGTCGTAGAACTGGAAGTACCCGACGATTTCAACGCGGGTACTATGCTTCAAGCAGTCGCGCACGCCGCTTTTAACGCTGCAATGGCAGAAACGGATAACGTCGGCGTCGCATTAGTGGAACTGCGATTGTTCAACGATTTTGCATCAAGTGCGAGAACATCAAAGGTGACAGCATGAGCATCCGCATGCACATTAGATATGTTCGAAGCTAAAATGGCTTGGGAGTAAGGCATGAACCCGATCAGTCACATCATCGCGGGCGTTACCGGGGCGGTCTCTATGACCGTCGCCGGTTACGGATTCATCCACAACAAAGACGTGCAAATCGACGCGCAACGGGCGCAAATCGCGAAGTACGAAGCGCGCGAAGATAAACTCATTGCCGCGTCGAATCACGTCGCCGCAGCGGCGGATGAATTGCAGAAAGCACTCGTATTCGATATGGAGGCGCCGAAGCCGCCGGAGGGACATTAAGATGCCAACGCATAAACAATGTGTCATGAGTCTCCGCATGCACTTGGGTTACTGGACCATTTACCAGGGCGACAGCGCCCTGGCTTCTTTTCCTAATTTCGCGGATGCGTGGTCGGCGATTTGGGAAGTGTCGGAGGCTATCAAATGAAATGCGTTCGCACTTACTGTCAAGGTACAGGACACTGCATTCGCCCTGATAATTGCGGAATGTTTCCGGCGCCCATTCCGCCTACAGTTCATCCGGGCAATAGTGCTTACGTGCTGCGCGCTGTTTTTGATGCGTTCATCGCGCATGCTTGTCGTAAGACAAAGGAAAAACCCCATGCCTAAGAAACCACGCAAACCGGATTTTTGGGTTAAAGCGATGAATAAAGCCACGAACGAAAAGCGCAAAATCGGCGCCGCGTGGACGAATCAAGACGGGTCCGTGTCGATCGACATGGACGCATTCACCGTCTTGCATTCATCGCCCGATCTAGTCATCACTTTATTTCCGATTGATCGAACAACACCAGTCACAGAGGAATAGTTTGTCATGATTAAATTTATCGCTTCGGGTGTCGCAGGCGCCGCCGCTGCGGACGAATTGCAGAAAGCACTCGTATTCGATATGGAGGCGCCGAAGCCACCGGAGGGACATTAGTGAAACGCGCGAGTTACCGGCAATCTGTTCATTGGGTCGCTACTCTCGATCCTAATAAACCTATTTGCTATTTGTTCGTGCTGTTTCTAGCGGATATTTTTGATGCGCCTATCCATAAAGTCGCTCACGACGTATCACTCAGACGTTTGTCACTGAATATTAGCCCACCCAAGGTGCTCTGATGTCTGCCTCCACCGACAACAAATTGCAATTGCTCATGTCAACTAATACAGCCTGGACGCGTAAGGCGTTTTTGCCCGAGGATTCGCAACTTAAACAGTTGCTAAAACTCGCCATATTGCGTGACTTGACAGCCGCTATCTATCGCCTTAAAGTAGTCGAGCAAATCGGGACGGCGCGCGAACTCTCCTAAAGATTGCCGCTGCCCCTAACCCAACTGCCGACTAGTCGTTATGACACTAGTCGGCAGTTTCTTACGCCACAATGGGAGTTTTGCCTATGGGTCCGGATAACGATGGCGAAGATGATGAAGCCAGTGAGTAACAGTGATGAAGAGGCGCCCTGCACGCATGCAGTCTCCATAAAATCGCCTCATGGCCCGCATCCGGGTGGAGCGGACGGGCCAATTACAATATCACATGATCCTACGTGCGGAGTCTCCACAAAAGGATGGAACGATTGCACGTGCTATTACAAAAAACGATTGAAAGAAACTCGTTATCCGTTCAAAGGACACGCGCCGAATCATGCCAATGATTGCCCGTGTCACTGTAGCTGCGATTTCACAAAACGCCTGAAAGATTTTTTGGAATCTCCCGTAGCGTAGCTGTAGCGGCTAGAGGCGCGTAGCGCCGACTCTTCGCCGCCGCAGCGGAGCGAAGGCTGCAACCATATCCCCTTGAGAAGACCGCGCCTGGTGACCAGGCAGCGCGCAGGGCGACCGAGAGCGGCGTAGCCGCGACTCTGCGGACGCGGGCGCGCGGCGCCGGCCGGATCCCGCCGGCGAACAATTAACAGGTTATCCACAGAATCACCGCGATCGCGAGTGATAAGCACGTTGCGTGCCAAGTTATATAGCAGCTTACCGGCTGGGAATAAAACTTAATGTTGGTGGCGTGGGTGCAGGTACA
>Ga0209221_1000337_pt1 | contig 22323 bp, 20 predicted proteins | sample BlaSpr_A8_Ref_O2_FD_187989 | JGI IMG/M metagenome (GOLD analysis project Ga0209221, IMG submission 187989) | Forest soil microbial communities from Thunder Bay, Ontario, Canada - Black Spruce, Ontario site 2_A8_Ref_O2 (SPAdes) (version 2) | ecosystem: Environmental > Terrestrial > Soil > Boreal...
ACTCGTAAACAAAGGCTACCAGCAGTTCATGAAGACCTCGAAGACGGAGGTGCCTGCCACGGCCGAGCACCTCAAGGCGCTGCAATCTTTTTCCGAGGAATTGAAAGAGGGGCTGGGATTGCCGAGTCTCTATAACGAATCGCTAGGGACGGTCAGCGAGTCCTACCACTACGATCGCGTCAAAGACAATGACAAGCCGGTCGTGGACCGGCCAAAACGGCCGTGGGAGAAGATTGGGAGCGCGGTTAGCACCAAAGCTGTTGCGGTTAAGAAGGGGCGCGCCTGAGCGGCAAGGCGGCATCTTGGCGAGCCTCTAAAGGGGCATTTGAAATACAAAAAACTTACGGCATCGCTAAAGCGATGCCCTGATACAAAACCTGAGTTCTTCAGCAAAACTGCCAGTACAGGGATCCTTCGACTCCGCCCGACCTATTCGCTGGCGCGAATCGGGCGGCTCCGCTCAGGATGACAATGCTGGAGAGGGCCCTGTTTTCCGACAGATCTGAAGCCTTTCCCTTTCAAAGCAAATTCAAATTGACACACCACCAGGTGCGGAAATCTTCTTGCAATTCATAACGTCCATACGAAACTGGTAGACTTTGTTCTCCTGATCCGGTGGCTTTCGCATGAATCGCCTGCTTTTGCGCTGCTTGTGCTTATTCGTCCCGCTTCTACTGGCCATAACGAGCGGCCACGCTTTTGCGCGCACGGAATCACCCGAGAACGATTCGTCGAAGACTGAAATCGAAAACGTCTTGCGCGCCCAGCAGGGAGCGTGGAATCGTCACGATCTTGATAGCTTTATGACCGGTTACTGGAATTCACCTGAGCTGACGTTTTTCTCCGGAGGCAAGGAGAGTGATGGATGGCAAGCGGCGATGGATCGCTATCGCGCCCGGTATGCGAGCCCGGGACATGAAATGGGGATGCTTGATTTCTCCAGCTTGCGCATTGAGATGCTCGGCTCCGGTGCAGCCTTCGTTCGCGGCGCATGGAAACTGACCATGCCTGATGGAAAGACTCCGCACGGGCTGTTCACGCTTGTGTTTCGAAAGTTTCCGGACGGGTGGAAGATTGTGCATGACCACACCTCATCGGTGGAGTGAGGTTTTCCAAATCTACTTCTTTGCCCGAACCTGAACCCGTGTACCCTCAGGAAGTTTTCCGGTCGTCAGTTCGACAACGCCATTCCGAACGATTCCTTCTAGCTCCTGCAGAGTTGAAGCCAATGCAGCGGACGCATTCGCGGGCGAGGGCGCCCGCGCCACACGGCCCATGCCTTTGTCCATCGCTTCGTTCGCCAGGCGGTCGGCATCTGTGTTGTGTTCGCGCAGCGCGTGGCCAATGCAAAACCAGTCCAGTTGCGCGATCAGTTCCTTTGCGCGGCCATGCAAGTCCTGCAGCACGGCATTTTTCACTTTGTAAATGCCTTTGATCTGCCGCACCAGCAATTCGGAATCGCTGATCAGCTTGAGCGCTTTGGGGCCGTGTTGCAATGCGTATTCCAGGGCTGCAATCAGGCCCTGATACTCGGCAAAATTGTTCGTCTGGTGCCCAAGGTACTCGCTGAGGTGCGCGACCTTGCGCCCGGATTCATCCTGAACGACCACGCCGTAGCCGGCCGGACCTGGATTGCCTCGGGCTCCGCCGTCGCTGTGGGCGACGAGGTAGTGTTCGGGCGGACTTTCGCGGAAAGAGTCTCCACGTTGGGGAAAAAGAGATTTTCCGGCAGAGCGGGGATAGGGCATGTAGAAGTTTACAACCTTAGGATTTTTTAGGTAGTGCTGAAGCTTGGCGGTAGTGGCTGATTTCCGCCATTAGCAGCTTGCCTTACGCGTTAGGCCGGTGAAGCGAGAGGGATCCTTCGCTACGCCTGAAAAACGGCCACGCGCAGGATGACAAAGTCGCGTAAAGGACACAATGCCCGGCTCTCACCGTCCGGCGGCAAGACGAGTGGCCAAACGAGCCGGCAGGTTGGCTGCGAAGATGCGATCCTGCGCATCTTTCAAGTTATAGGGCGTCCTGTGGAAGTGGACGATTTGCGCCTCCGTATCGAAGAGCGCGAAAGCGGCGCGCCAATCGCCATCGCGGGGCTGGCCGACCGAGCCGGGATTGATCATATAACGTGCGGAAGATTTCAGTTGCAGTGAGACGGATTCAGCCTTCCCCACGGTGCGGTATTCCGGCCGGAAACCGTCGGCGCTGGAACCGTTGGCGAAGAATCCTCCCTGCAAGTGCGTATGACCAAAAAAAGTAAGAGGCATCTTGGTGGTAAGAAGAGGTACGAGCGCGTCGCCAATCGACACGACGTACGTGTCTTCGTCTAGAGGGGAGCCGTGAACCAATTGCGCTTCAGCAACGTTCTCCATCGGGACCGGGCCTTGCGGCAGGGCGTGCAGCCATTCGAAGCGCTCGGGACTAAGTTGGTCGCGCGTCCACATGGCCGCCGCCGCTGCCATTACGTTAAAGTCTTCCAGAGAAAGCAGGCCTGTGGCGGCTTTATCGTGATTGCCCCGAACAAAAATCTTTCCCAGAGAGCGGGAACGGTCGATAACCTCGTTGGGAGAAGCGCCATATCCGACAACGTCGCCGAGGTTGGCGACGAGATCGTATGCCGGAGCTGCGGCCAGGCAAGCCTCCAGGGCCTCGAGATTGGCGTGAATGTCGCTAAGCAGCAGTATGCGCAAATGTCACCAGACGGATGGCGATTATAGAACGAGTGGCACGCGGGAGGATACTAGCCCTTGAGAGGTTGTGGGTTAATTTGAGAATCATGGTTCCTCGGCGGCTAGAGCCGCGGCTGATGATTCGGCACTTATGGCACGACTGAACGCCGTGCCCTTCCCGAACACGAGTCGAATCAGAGTATTTCCGCAAGCCCTGAAGCTATGCACTTTCAAAGCAAATTCAAATTGAGCAACTGGCCCGCGGATTAAGCACGGGGCAGCGCGCCCAATGGCCGGTTGCAATCTCGATCAGCTCAGGGAACACGCGGGCACATTCAGGAACGCGAAAGGCGCAACGGGGCTCGAACGTACATCCGCGCGGCATGGCGTGCAGCGGTGGAACCGTACCTTCAATGGTGCCCAGCGGACGCCCGCGCTCCGTCTTCAAGTCCGGCGCAGCTTGCAGCAGGCCGCGAGTATAGGGATGTGCGGGTGCTTCAAAAATCTGCCGTTTCTTCCCGAGTTCCACAATCGTCCCCGCATACATGACCGCGACCCGGTCGGCCACTTCGGAAACAACGGCGAGATCATGCGAGATGAAGAGCATCGCCAAGCCAAACTTGGTGCGCAATTCCGCGAGCAACTCGAGGATTTGCGCTTGTATGGTCACATCGAGTGCGGTAGTTGGCTCGTCGGCGATCAGCAACTGTGGCCGGTTCACGATAGCCATGGCGATCATCACCCGCTGACGCATACCGCCGGAAAGTTGATGAGGATAGTCGCGGGCACGGCGATCTGGCTGAGAGACGGCGACATCGCGCATCGACTGGAGCGCGAGTTGATTGGCTTCACTCCGCGAATGCGATCCGTGCGCCAGCACCGCTTCCGCAATCTGGTCACCCACTCGCATCACAGGATTCAGTGCGGTCATAGGCTCCTGGAAGATCATGGCGATGCGCGAGCCGCGCAGCTGGCGCATGGAATCGTCCGGCAGTGTGTCCAGATTCCTCGGCCGGCCGTCCTCGGCAAATAATATTTCGCCCGAAATCCGGGCCTGCGGAGGAAGCAACCGCATCACCGCGAGAGATGTAATCGACTTGCCGGAACCAGACTCGCCCACCAGTCCCAGCACTTCACCCGGAGCAATCGAGAAGGTCACCTCGCGAACCGCCATTAGTTCCGGTATTCGTAATGGGGGCTGAGAACTTGCGCCGATGGATGCAGGCCTTTGCGACGGCGCCCCGAACGAAATGCTCAGATTGCGGACTTCGAGAAGAGGAAGCACACTGTGATGTTAGCAGCCGCTACTAATCTAGTAATTGTTCTCGGAGACGATGTTCTCTCTTCGTGCTCTCTTCGCGATTTTCTCCCTTTTAATCTTAGGGTTCGCCGCGAAGCGACCGTAAGTGACTGCGCCGGCACAAAGTCAATTGAATCTTCCCTTTGTTTGACGCATCTTTTATGCTTACGCTATGAGCAAGATCCACATTCCGACTCCTTTGCGGCAGTATGCAGGCAAGCAATCAACGATTGACGTGAAGGCCACCACGGTGGCCGAAGCGATGAATGCCCTTGTGGCGGCGCATCCTGAACTGAAACGGCATCTCTATACGGACGATGGAAAGTTGCGAGCCTTCGTTAATCTGTATGTGAACGACGAAGACATCCGCTACCTTCAGAAGGAAGCAACCGCTCTGAATGATGGGGATAACATCTCGATTGTGCCCTCGATCGCCGGAGGATCGTTTGCAGCTGATCAGTTCAGCAAATCAGCGGTCCGAGGTTTCTAGAGCTTCCTATGGCTACTCTTATCGAAACTCCCGTGACCCTGAACAAAGATGAAATCCTGCGCTACTCGCGGCATTTGATCATGCCCGAGGTCGGCATGGAGGGACAGCAGAAGTTGAAGGCTGCACGCGTGCTCTGCATTGGCACCGGCGGACTGGGCTCGCCGCTGGCGCTGTATCTTGCAGCCGCAGGCGTGGGCACGCTCGGCATCGTCGATTTCGACATAGTCGATTACACCAACCTGCAGCGCCAGATTATTCACTCAACCGCTGATGTGGGGCGCAAGAAGCTGGATTCCGCTGCCGATAAATTGACCGCCATCAATCCATTTGTAAACGTTCAGAAGTTCGACACGCGCCTGAGCAGTGAGAACGCGCTCGAATTGTTTCGCGACTTCGACATCATTGCCGATGGAACGGACAATTTTCCGACCCGCTACCTGGTGAATGACGCATGCGTGCTCACCGGCAAGCCAAACGTTTACGGATCGATTTTCCGATTTGAGGGGCAGGCCAGCGTGTTCGCGACCGAAGAAGGTCCGTGCTACCGCTGTCTGTATCCCGAGCCGCCACCACCCGGGTTGGTCCCCTCCTGTGCAGAGGGCGGAGTGCTGGGCATTCTGCCGGGCCTGGTTGGGGTGATGCAGGCGACGGAAGTGGTCAAATTAATTCTGGGCATCGGCGATCCTCTGATTGGCCGCCTGCTGTTGATCGACGCGCTGGGAATGAAGTTTCGCGAACTCAAGCTGCGCAAAAATCCCGATTGCCCGGTTTGCGGCGCGCATCCGACGGTTACCAAGCTGATAGACTACAACGAGTTTTGCGGCATTCGCGGGGAGGAAAAATCGGTGTCGAATGGAGTTCCGGAAATTCAGGTGGAAGAATTGAAGCGCCGCCTCGATGGGAAAGAGGATTTTGTTCTTCTCGACGTGCGTGAGCCTCACGAATATCAGATCTGCAATCTGGGCGGGAAATTGATTCCGCTGAACGATCTGCCGAACCGCATCAACGAACTCGATTCCAGCCGCGACATCGTGGTGCATTGCAAAATGGGCGGGCGCAGCGCCAAGGCGGTCGCTTTCCTGCAGCAAGCGGGATTCGCCAAAGTAAAGAATCTTGCCGGTGGAATCACTGCATGGTCAGAACGGGTCGATCCGACCGTCCCGAAATACTAAGCAGGTCTGGTTCAATGTTCGCGCCGGCAAATCTTCCGGTACCTGGAGCTTTGTCAGGTCTCGTATCAGGGTATGGCTTTAGCCATACCGTTGAAGGTCTTCCGGGAATATGGGCTTCAGCCCTGCGGCGGCGGATCAAGCTCGTACCCCGCATGCGCCGATGAATAGCGAAATTGTGCAGCTTCGCTCGCCAGGTTTCTCGCCATTGGATTATTGCGAATATATCCGCTGATGCTCGCGAATGCTCTGCTATCGACCACGCGTACTTCCGAGAAACCCTTCTGCCATACCGGTGACTCAAAACGTAACTCCTTCCCTGCCCGGAATGCGAAGCCTCCTTTGATAACCTGCACCGCTCGTTCGATCGTCGAATCGGATTCCACGGTCAGGAGGACATGGAAATGATCCGGCATTACCACGAATTCGTGCAGCCGAAATTTCTTTTGCTGCCGGTAATCGTAGAGGACGTTCACGAATAATTCCGCGGAACGGTCGGACTGAAGAAGATTTCGCTTTCCGCAGATCGAGGAAGTGACAAAGAAGATCCGCGCGCTGGAGACAATGTGAGATGGATCCGCATTGCGCGTTGGGACAGCCATCAGACCAGCGGCTGAAGCCGCTTCCTTTTTTAGTCACGCGTTCGGCACGCCTGAAGGGCGTGCCCTGATACGAATCTCGATGCGAAAACGGTATGGATGGAGGGTGACCGATGTCACCGTGCGAGAGATAATTTTAGCTTCGGATTCAGAACCGGAAACACGGCCAACGAAAGAAGTGCCGTACGAATTACTTGACAGGGTTATCGCTCCGCCCCGACAATTCTCCCGCGCCGCTTCATCGAAAGTTATTCTTCCCTCCCAGATGAGGCCGTGCCGGGCCCCTAATACAGTTGAGTTAAATTTTCTGACGGGCGACTAAAGCTAACAATTCGCGAGGAGGCTTATGCATAAGTTGCTGGCAGTGGTCCTCTGCCTTGCAATCCCTTCAACAGTTTTTGCGGGAGACAACGCCTACAAAGTCATCTATGACGGAGGTTCCATACCTGACTCAAAGGCGGGAACGGGAATGAAGTTGTTTATTGATACGAATCAGGTTCGACTGGTTAAGGATAAAGCCGATGTGATCACTATCTCAGCGTCGGCCATCACTGAGATCAGCTATGGTCAGGACGTCCACCGCAGGGTTGGGGCGGCGATCGGACTTGCAGTTGTCTCGCTGGGCATTGGCGCCCTGATGGCATTAACTAAGTCGAAGAAGCACTTCGTTGGACTTACCTGGGCAGATGGCGACAAGAAGGGTGGATTCGCCATGCAATGCGATAAGAGCGACTACCGTGGCGTCCTCGCTGGCCTTGAGGGCATCACCGGGAAGAAGGCAGTCGATTCGGACGCTATGACAGTGAAAAACTGATCTGCTTCGATAACAGAGCATAAAAGGCGGGAGCGCCGGACGCTCCCGCTCACACATATCACTACTTGCTCGAACCGCCCGGCATGCCGTCGGCTGCCTGACCGAGTTCGAGAGAGAATTTCTTTCCCTCGAAGCGGACGCCGGCCAGCGTCTTTGCCCCGTTGCCGTTGTCGCGCACGATTGCGGCGTTGTTGGGTGAGGGAACCTGCAATTCAACCAGCTGTGCCGTCATTTTTGCGAGCACTTTCTTGCCCTGGAGAATGCTGACTTCCACATTTGGACCGGCGCCGTCCCATTCCACCTTGTAGTCTCCCGGCTTCAGGGTAGTTCCGTTCACCATGACTGGATTATTGATTTCCAAGCTGCCCTTGGTTGATGCGAAGGCGGTCGAGGCCAGGATCAACGCAGCACTCAATACCATCGTTTTGCTCAGCGTAGCGAACTTCATGACTGCTCCTTATTTCTTTCCCGAAGTCGGTCGGGAAACGGCTAGGGGCGGCCCGGCTGACGATCCACGAAAAAACTTTAAGTTTCTTCGCGAATTGCCTACAATCAACGCGCCGGGGTTCAGCAAAAGTTCAGTGGACAAGCCGTAAGGCCTGACCGACTCTGCACGAGGGGTTTTCTCATCTGGGCCGCCAAACCGAGAATGAGAAAATCCCTGAACCCCGTCTAAAGATCTTGGTGATACCGACCGGTTCGGAAATTCTTTCCGAACGTTTTCTATTGCATTACTTCTCTACGTTACGAATCCAGGTTCTCAAAAGTTCAATTTCAAAAGGTCAATTTTTCCGTATTCGTTTTCGTTTGATTTGACGGCGAGCCGAAGCCTCGGTTAGCGGACGATGTGTATTTATTCGTTACTACACTCCCGCAATGTTTTGTGAGGGTAGAACAGAAAAACCCGCTGCGCCAATTAAGCGCGCTTAAACATGATTGATGATCGAAATGTAATTTGGACGCGCTGGAAGGGAAAATTAGATTTGTGAAATAAACTGCTGGATCAGTCTCCGTCGCCGTGCTGCCGATCGACCGACCAAATGCTCGCCTGGTCTTTCTCAAACGGATAGACATGAACCATCCAGTTAAGAACTACCGGGTGAAAGGTGCCGCCCGCAGCATCGCATGCCTCCTGGGTATGAATGGAGCCGCGAAAGCCAAACTGCGGACTGGGACCCATCGACTCCTGCCAGTGTCCCAGAGGAGCAGTGCAGAAATTTACATGCTCGTGCCACTGGGCGACGCTTAAGGGGACACGCAAGTCGAGCTGATCTTCGGTGAAGCGCCGGGGCGCGGTGTACATTACGCCCACGAGTTTGTAATTGTCCCCGTGCTTCTCATAGAGAAGAGATGTGGGATGCTCGGGATTGAAATTCATCGCGGCCTCAAACCCGTAGCGGTAGTTCGTGAAGTGGTAGATACCCTGCTTAATGTTGGGGAGAAAAATTTTGAAGCCGTCGGCGAGGGCGGCATGATAGTCGAGATATTTCTCGCAAGCCTTGCGGGCCCCATCGATCACCTTCTGGGCTCGCTCCGTATCGCCGGGCTTGCCAGCGCGAAGGGCCGTCATCTTCATATGCGGTCCCATATCCATGTGCCCTTCCATGGATTGCATTGCATGCATGGTGGTCTGGGTATCGGCTGTATCGTCGGTCGCTTTGTTTTGCGGCGCAGTGTGGCTGGACATGTCCATGCCGGGCATGTCCTGCTGTCCGCTTTGGACGGCAGCACTATTGGCCAGCTGCGGACTCCACGTGGCGCCGGCAACTAAGAAAAGAGAAATCAGAGTCAACAGCCGGGCATGAATGACAAAGCGCATGAGGTCCTCCCCGGATTGTTTACCTGCTTCCTATAACCCTGCCGCAGCATGATTGTTTCTGCAAGCATTCTGGATTGGCGAAGGTTACAGCGGTAACCGCTTTCGGGCGGAAAGCTTACACCATGGCGATTTACCGGCATGATTGGTCAAGTTGTTTTGCGAAAGATAACATAAGGGAGTCGCGGAAATTGATTCGGGTGTAAATTCACAAGGTCACGATACTGTGTGGGATGACAAAAGCGGATTCCTCGCGCCAGAAATAAGGCGCTCGGAATGACAAGGTTTTTATAGCGTCCTCTGGTATCGTTGTCGTGCCATCGCAAGATGATTCTATGGAAATTCTGCGCACTGCAAATATCGACTCGCCGATCGGCCGGTTGTTTCTGGCGGCGTCCAGCCAGGGATTAGTTGCATTAGAATTCGACGCCAGATTGCCGGGGCAGCAATCGATCCGCCCCAATCCCCGCGACCTTCGTAGAGAGAGAAAAAATCTCATATTCGAAGAATCAGTTTTTGAAATGGAGCAATACGCGAGCGAGCTTGCGGAATACTTTGCTGGCACGCGGCGGGAGTTCAGTTTTCCGCTTGATTTGCGAGGCACAGATTTCCAGATTGCTTGCTGGCAGGCGCTTCTGATGATTCCTTATGGAGAAACGCGCAGCTATGGGCAGATTGCCCAAGCGGTAGGCAAGCCAACGGCATTTCGCGCGGTGGGTATGGCGAACAATCGCAACCCAATCGCGATTGTGGTTCCATGCCATCGCGTCATCGCCTCCGATGGAAAACTCTGCGGTTATGGCGGAGGGTTGGATGTAAAACGCAAGCTATTGGAGTTGGAAGGCGCTGTGACCCGACCGTTGGCCGCGTAGTTCCTCGATAAGCTTTTGACTTCATCCACCAACCACGCTTCCGCGCTGCGTAAGGCTGGGCTCTTCTATCTCGTCTTCGTCATGTTCTCTTACACGACGGGCGGCCCCTTCGGACTGGAAGACATGGTCACCACCTCTGGGCCGGGTATGGCCTTGATTTATTTGCTGGTGCTGCCGTTTTTTTGGTCTATTCCTGTGTCGTTGGTTTCGGCGGAACTTACTACCGCGATGCCGGTGGAAGGTGGATTCTATCGCTGGACGCGTGCGGCCTTCGGAGATTTTTGGGGATTTCTTGCGGGGTGGTGGAACTGGTCGGCGTCGTTCCTGCTCGGCGGGGCCTACGCGGTGCTCTTCACGGACTATCTCACTTACTATTTTCCCGGTATCACGGGGTGGAAGCACTATCTGGTGTCAGTGGGATTAATCGCTGTAATCACCTGGATCAATGTGCGCGGCATTCAGATGGTGGGAAAAGTAGCCACGGCGCTGGAGATTTTCATATTTGTGCCGGTGATGGTAATGATCGGAATCGCGCTCTTGCACTGGCATCACAATCCTTTTATGCCGCTGGTTCCTCCGCATCAGTCAGGGTTCAAAATCTTTGGCGTCGGATTGGCGATTGGCCTCTGGTCGTATTCAGGTTATGAACAAGTCTCAACCGTCGCCGAAGAGGTGGAGAACCCGCAGCGCAATTATCCGCGCGCGCTGGCGCTGGTGGTGCCGCTCTCCATTGCCGCGTACTTCCTACCTACATTTGCCGGATTAGCTTCAGCGGGAGAATGGCAGAAGTGGCATACCGGATTTTTTTCGGACGCTGGCGGAATGATCGGCGGAGCGTGGCTGGGGACGTGGATGACGCTTGCGGCCATGGTCTGCAACATCGCGCTGCTCAACGGCACGGTGCTGACGGCGACGCGAATGCCATTCGCCATGGCAGAAGATGGATATCTTCCTTCTGTGCTTACGCGTAGGCATACGCGGTATGGAACTCCGTGGATCGCGATTGTGGTCTCGGCGATGATTTATGCGCTGCTGGCGTGGCAGAGTCTGGGACAGCTTATTTCCGTATATATCTGGCTGCGTTCGGCGACCACGGTGCTCACCGTGCTTTCTGCGTGGAAGCTGCGCCGCGTGCGGCCTGAAATGCCGCGGGCATTTGTGATTCCGGGAGGGCAGTGGGGATTGATCTATGTTGTGGCTGCGCCGGTGGTGATGGCGATTGTGGCGCTGCTGGGCAGCGATCGCTTCGCGACGATCGGGGGGGCGATTGCGATGGTATTGGGACCGGTGGTGTATGGAATGGTCCGCTCTAGTTCCCGATAGATACAACACTTCTTATGCGTGTTCTTGCGTATCTGCAAAGGATTATCGACGCGTTGCTGGAGGAGTTGCAAAAGCAGCGTCGGCGGCGCGCACTCAGACGCCTGCGAGCGTTAAGTCGCCCCTTTCCTCCCGGCTTCAAATTCGATCGGGAAGAGATTCATGATCGCTTCACAAGGTCGCATCCTGATTGGTAACGATTTCAGCTCACCCAGTCCAAAACTTTGTACCATGCACCCGCAAACGGCAAGAACCACGGCTTGCCGTTATAGAGTCCGAGCGGCGCTCCAGGGAACGGGATGCCGACGAAAGGATTGTCGGGCTTCTCGCCCGCGATTAGTTCCGCGATTTTTTGTCCCTGGTAGGTTGCCATGGCTACGCCGTGTCCGGCGTAGCCGACAGCGTAATACATGCCATCGAGTTGCCCGGCATGGGGCATGATGTCGAAAGCGAAGTCGAGCGTGCCACCCCAGACGTATTCCACTTTGGTATCGCGTAGTTGAGGATAGACATCGATCATGCCGCGGCGCAGGATTTCGGCGCTGCGGCGGATAGTCTGATCGTTTTCTGGGAAAAACGCGGCGCGGCCGCCGAAGAGCATGCGGCGATCGGGCGTGAGTCGGTAGTAATAAAGATAATTTTTCGAGTCGTAGATCATGCGATTGCGCGGGCTTAGTTCGCGGGCCAGCGGCTCCGACAAAATTTCCGTGGCGATGATGAATGAACCGATGGGAATCAGCTTTCTCCGCAGTGCCGGAGTGGCCTTGCCCGTGTAGCCGCTGGTCGCGATGAACACTTCACGCGCCCAGAACGAGCCTCGCGCTGTGGCGATGTTCCAACCCTGTTCGCCCTGATGCGAAGCACGCTCGATTCGCTGTGCTGGCGCGTGCTCAAAGATTTCCGCACCGGTGTCTATCGCCGCGCGGCCAAGTCCCGCCACGTAGCGGGCAGGATTCAGGCCGGCGCTCACCTCATCGACTATCCCGCCGTGATAAATAGTCGATCCGATCTCGGCGCTTAGATCGTTCTTTCGTATTACGCGAAGCTGATGATTAAACTCGCGCGCGATCACTTCCGCCTGGCGGGCGTAATCGTCGAAGTGCTTCTGCTTGCATGCGACTTCAAGATGGCCGGAGCGGGAGAAATCGCAATCGATTTTTTCGTCCCGGACGATCTGCTCGACGCAATCAATGGTGGCCAGTGACGCCGCGTACATGCGATGGGTAAGATCCTGGCCATACATTGCGATGAGCTGGTTCACGCCAAGCTTCATGCCGGTAAGAACCATGCCTCCGTTGCGCGAACTGGCGCCCCAACCGATGGTCTTCGATTCGAGCACTACGACTTTCGCACCTCGTTTGGCGAGCGTCCGGGCAGCGGAGAGACCGGTGAATCCGGCGCCGATGACTGCTACGTCGGCGCGCGCGGGAAGCGAACGGGTGGGGTCAGTTTTCGGAAAGTCTGCTGTAGTGAGCCAATAGTTATGTTCGTGCAAGCCTGTCTCGTTAATCACAGTACTGCTAATCACAAAACCGCCGTTTCGTGGATCAGCCGGTCCTCGGCGAAACGGCTGAGGCTCAACAGCGAGGCATCGATCAAGTTCGTGTGCCCGGCGAGAATGAGATCGCTGAGAATCTTTCCGGTGGCGGGAGCGTGCATCACGCCATGTCCACTAAATCCATTGGCCAGGAAAAAACCGGGAACGCCGGGCGCCTCACCCAGGATGGGATGATGATCCGGCGTCATCTCATAGAGGCCGGCCCAAGCCCGCTTTGGATTTACAGGAAGGTTGGCAAAGCAAGGCACACGATCGGCAGCGCGGGTGAGAATCTTCTCGATGAAGGCCGGCTCGAAATCGGTTTTGAATCCGCCGGTCTCTTCAGGATCGTTCCAAGCGAGAAGAAAGCCGCGAGCTTCGGGACGGAAGTGAAATCCGTTCGACATGTCAACGATCATAGGAGCGGTGTGGGGGAACTCGTCGAAGGGCTCGCTAGGAACCAGCATGCGGCGCAACGGTTCGACGGGCAAATCGATTCCCGCAAGTTTGCCTACGCTTGCCGCCCAGGCTCCGGCGCAGTTGACCACTTTGCGTGTTGCTACTGAGCCGCGCGTTGTCTCAATCGAGGCTATTCCTGATGGATCCCGCGCCAGGCCGGTCACGACAGTACTCTTCCATAACGTGGCGCCGTGGTCGGTCGCCCAGGCCATGAATCCATTCATAGTGCTGTAGGGGTCTACAAAGCCATCGGTTGAGCAGAAGCTGCCGCCAATCATGTCGTCCGCGCGCAACTGAGGAAAAAGGCCGCGAATTTCGTCGCCCGAGACAAGGCGAACGTTTGTGAGCCCGGTTTCCAATTGCCGGGTGAAATTGGTGCGCAGGTAGTCCATGTGCCTCTCAGTGGTCGCACAAAATAGATAGCCTTGAGGGCGATAGTCACAGGGATAGCCGAGGCGCTCCTCGAAGCTGGCATAGAACGGAATCGAGTAGAGAGACATCTGGATGCTGACCGTGGTGGAAAACTGGGCACGCACACCACCCATGCTCTTTCCGGTGGACCCTTTGCCCAACGAGGATTCGCGTTCGATGACCAGGACGTTTCGGCAACCACTCGCAGTAAGGTGATAGGCGACGCTGGCGCCGACGATCCCTCCACCGATAATGACAACATCCGCGGTCTGCATATGTTATTCGGAAGCGATGACCGAGCATTCTATCGCAGAGACGGACGCGTTGCCCTTTGGTACATGTACCCGCGGGTTACCCGTAACGCGGTATCTCATTGATATTCACCCAAGTACTCCACCTCAGTAACTTGCCGCGATTACGGAGGGTGCATAGTCTGAAATATTATGCCCCTGCGCTGCCTGCTGTTTGCGACCGATGAGGGGATGGTTCAGCCAATTTGGCAAGTCCTGGCCGATCTGGGCATCGAGGGAGAACTCTGTCAGAGTGCGGTGGACGCGGTGGAGAAAGTCACCACCCAGCTTTTTCAAATCGTGGTCACAGATTGGGAAGATCAGCCGGAAGCCTCATTCCTGCTGAAGACTGCGAGAGATCAGAGGGCGGCAACCCGGCCGTTGACGCTGGCGATTGTGGGCGATGAGTCGCGCCTGCCAGAGGCGCTTCGAGCCGGAGCAAATTCAGTTCTGTTGAAACCATTGCGCCCGGAACAGGTTCGGGAAACCCTTAAAACAGCTTGTGAATTAATTCGGGCAAAGCAGGCTGGTTCCTCTCAGCAGCCTGCGCCGCTACGGCCTGCAACTACTGTGACTGAGGAACCGGCTGCAAAAGCATTCTCCGCAGCGGCCGCAGGCAGGGGTTCGAACGCAAGTTCGCTAAATGAAAGTTCGCTGCCCGGCGAAATGGAGAAGAACTTTCGCGCGGGGGAGTTCCTGCAGACCCCCCGTTCAGCGCCGGGTGCGGAGTTTGACACGGAATCTGACATTCAGAAATCGATCCACGAAACGGAAGCGGCAGCGGTGGAGCATGATGCGCTTTCGGAACTGGAGCCGATGGCGGCAGTAGTGAGCGAGGCGATTCCGGCCAAACCGGCGGGAGATCGGGAGGCGCTCACGGGTTGGGCGGCACTGCAAAACCGATTGACAAGGCCGGGGCCTCAAACCGCATTTAACGCCGAGACAGCGCCTGAAATGCCGCCGGGAGTGGAAGATCCGTTTCAGAGTCCAGTCCCCACTCCAGGCCTGAAGCCTAAACCTGCAGATTTGCGGGCCGAGGCAGACTTGCAGGCCTACATATCGGGAGAGCAGAAGGATGAGGTTAGAGCGTCCGCGGCATCAGGTGGTTCGCCGCGACGCAGAGTTCTCATATTTGGAGCGATTGGGCTAACGGTCACGGCCTTAGTGGCGATACCTGGAACTCGTCACAAGCTGCAAGTTGCGGATCGCCGTGCCGCCAGCGCCGCAATCGGGTGGCTCAATCCGAAGCCTGTTCCGCTGCCGCAAGTAGCAGCGCAGCATGATAGTTTTGGCCAGGAGGGGGATGAATACAAGTTTCCCGTGGCTGGAAATATCCCGGACGCTACTACCGATCCGTCTCAGATCCAGGTGGTGCCAGTGGTTGATCCTACGGTGAAAACAAAAACCTCGGATGCAGAAGTTCGGCCGGCGACGGGAGGCAATGTTGTTCCCGATCAAGGTACGGCCACAACGAATTCAAAGGGAGATCTCCAGACTGGCAGTGTTGCTGGCGGCGCGGCTCCGGGAGACCAAAGCGCAAGTCTGACTACGACAGCAGGAGCACCGCAGGTTAATTCTCCTCCAGTTCAAACCCAGATCTCTTTGCCGCCGTCTGCGCCTGCCTCTGCGCCCCTCGCAACGTCCCCCTCAGCATCCGTCTCAACCCAGAGCGCTCCGGCGGTGCCCTCTCAGCCAAAGCCAGCGATGGTGCGAAGTGCCGCCTCACCAGGTGGCATTTCGATCGCGAGCACTGCCCCGATTCCTTCCAGCTTGAGATCTCAGGTGGCTTCCATGACGCCAGAGGCCAGCGGCTCGAAGCCAGTTGAGGCAGCTATGTCATCCTTTGAGCCGGTGGCGCTGTCGGAGGCCTCAGTCAGAAACCTCCTGGCTCAAGGTGACGATCCACAGTATCCGGCGGGAGCAAAAACAAACGGACAGAGCGGCAGCGTAACCTTACAGGTGTTGATTGCCCATGATGGCACGGTGCAGGATGCGAAGTTCCTGCAAGGGTCGCTGATGTTTGCAAATACCGCCATTGAGGCGGTGAAGCTCTGGCGTTTTAAGCCCTATCTTTTGAATGGACGACCGGTTTCGGTGCAGAGCACCATCACTTTAAACTTTAAACCGCCAGCCTAAAAATCAGGGTAGAGGCGATCGGGATGCAAGGGTTAGGTTACTTTAAGCGCTTCAAAGGCCGTCGAATCGATGCAGCCAGCCGACTAAAACAGGCATCTACAAGATATAATGAGTGCAAGCTGGTCGCACGTTAACCCTTTTCCAGAAACGAAAACCCGATGTCAATGAAAACAAAAGCTGCGATTTTGGTTTCGTCCTTTGCCGTACTACTGTTTGTAGTGGTTGGATCGCTGGGCGGTGTCCATGCGTCCTCCAATGACGGCTCTTACCGGCAGATGCAGGTTTATAGCGAGGTTCTGTCGCGCGTGCAGTCGGAGTACGTGGTGGATCCGAACATCCCCAAGGTGACGGATGGAGCCCTGCACGGCCTGGTCGAGTCTTTGGACGCCAACTCCAGTTATTTGACGGCTTCGGCTTATAAGGCTTTGAAGGCGCATAAGGTCGAAGGCAAGGCCGGCATTGGAGCGGTTGTCTCCAAGCGTTTTGGTTATGCGGACGTGGTCTCGGTGATGCCGGGATCGCCGGCGGATAAGGCCGGGATTGAAGATACCGACATTTTCGAATCGATCGAAGGGCAAAGCACTCGTGATATGTCGCTGCCGGAAATTCGCGATGCTCTCGCCGGCGCGCCGGGATCGACGGTGAATCTCTCCGTGGTGCGAGCGCGCAAAGCTGAACCGCAGAAAATGGCGATCACCCGCGATGTCGTCACCATTCCACCGGTTTCCGACAAGATGCTGGCTGACGGTATCGGCTATATAAAAGTTGACGCTTTGAACAAAGGCAAAGCACAGGAGATCGCGACCAAGATCAAGTCGCTCGAGAAATCCGGAGCTAAAAAGTTCATTCTGGATTTACGGAACACTTCCGAAGGGGAAGAGAGTGAAGGCGTGGCTACGGCCAATCTCTTCCTGAATCATGGCACGATCACTTATCTACAGGGACAAAAGTTCCCGCGCGAGGCCTTCAATGCGGATCCCTCGAAGGCGATCACTTCCCTTCCAGTAGCCGTTTTGGTGAACAAGGGAACGGCCGGAGCTGCCGAAGTGGTGGCAGCGGCAATTTTGGAGAATGCTCGTGGCGATGTTGTAGGTGACAAGACTTTCGGTGATGGATCGGTACAGAAGACGATCGATTTGCCGGACGGCGGTGCGCTGATTCTCTCCGTGGCGAAGTACTATTCGCCGAGCGGAAAAGCGATCGAGGATACGGCAGTCACTCCGAACGTGGTGGTAGCGGACGATACCGACAACTTCATCTCGGACGACGACGATCAGGAGCCCTCCGCCACGGAACCCGAGGCCAAGCCAAAGAACCCGCAGGATGATCAACTGAACAAGGCAGTTGAGGTTCTGAAGAGTCGCGCCAGCTAGACAGCCTCGAACATCTTTCGATCTTTGATGATTTATGATCACATCGCGCACTGTAAGGTGCGCGATTTTTTTGTTCGCGGTTGTGATCTGGTCGTTGTTGATTTGGTCTTCCGTAACTCATTGCAACTATCGAAGCCATTCCCGTCCTGCTATTCTGGCCCCTGTTATTCTGAGATTACCTTCCCATGAAGTCGCTCTATGAAGATCTTCCTCCGGTCGAGGTGGCTGGACGGAGGTTTGTGGGCCGCCTGCTATTCGGGGTGCTGGTGTTGGCTTCCGCCCTGATTGGGGCAACAGCCGGATTGCTGCTGGTTTACACCACCGACTTACCCCAGGTGGAGGCCCTGGAGGCTTATCGGCCAAGTTCTGTGACTGAGTTGTATGACGATCATGGGCGCGTAATTGGATCGTTCGCACTGCAACGCAGGGTAGTAGCGAACTACGACGATTTCGCCCCCGTGTTAAGGGAAGCTCTTGTCTCGATCGAAGATAAGGATTTCTACAAGCATTCAGGAATCAACTTTTGGCGCATTGTGGGGGCGGCGTATCGCGACATTGAATCGGGGGGCAAGGTGCAGGGTGCATCCACGCTCACCATGCAGTTGGCGCGCAACCTGTTTCTTTCTCCGGACCGCTCGTTCCATCGCAAAGTGCAGGAGACGCTACTGGCGATTCAAATCGAGCGACGCTTCACCAAGCCGCAAATTTTCACGCTTTATGCCAACCAGATTTTCCTGGGCCACGGAGTTTATGGTTTTGAAGCAGCCTCGGAATTTTATTTCAGCAAGCCTGCCCGAAAACTCACGCTAGCCGAAGCTACGCTGCTGGCCGGTTTGCCCAAAGGCCCTGGAGTTTATTCGCCAATCAATCATCCGGATCGCGCATTAAAGCGGCGCAACCTGGTGATCAATGCAATGCTCGAAGACGGAAAGATTACCGCGGCACAGGCTGCGGATGCGCGGGCTGAACCTCTGGTTTTGAATCTGGCGCATGACCCGAATTCGCTGGCGCCTTATTTTGTGGAAGAGACACGTCGCTATCTTGAGAACAAATACGGGGCCGATCAGGTACACGAGGGCGGGTTAAAAGTTTATACGTCGCTGGATGTCGACCTTCAACAAGCTGCCAACCAGGCGGTGCTGGATGGCCTGGCCGCATACGAGAGGCGCCATGGATGGAAGGGTCGCCTGGAAAATGTAATCACGGAAGGCGGCAGCCTTGAGAAGTATGAACATCCCGATTGGGATAATGAGCCGGAAGCGAATGGATATGTTCACGCGCTGGTAACTTCCTCCGGCGTTGGAGTTGCCACCGTGAAGTTTGGACGCTACTCCGCGGCACTCGGGCAGGCAGATGTGGCGTGGACCAACGGCAAGATTCAGGATCTGCTTCACACCGGGGATATTTGTTACGTAAGAATCTTGTCGCTGAGCCCAAATGGCGCGGCAAGAGTGAGCCTGGAGCAGGATTCCGGCGCGCAAGGGGCTCTAGTCGCGATCGATAATACGACTGGTGGAATCAACGCCATGGTGGGCGGGCGGGACTTCAATGAATCCAAGTTCGATCGCGCGACGCAGGCGCTTCGGCAAGTTGGGTCTTCTTTCAAGCCTTACGTCTACACAACTGTGATCGATCAGGGCGGCAGTCCTGACGACACTATTTTGGATGGGCCGGTGACGTTTGAAACGGCTTCGGGGCCTTATTCTCCCCACAATTATGACGAAAAGTTTGAAGGCATCATTACTCTGCGTCGCGCTCTGGCGCAGTCCAGGAATATTCCCGCGCTAAAATTGGCCAGCAAGGTTGGCATCCACAATGTGATCGACTACGCGGAACGCTTTGGGATCACAGCCAAGTTGCCTCCGTACCTTCCGGTGGCGCTGGGTTCGGCTGAGATTACATTGATGGAGCAGACCTCGGCCTATAGCGTTTTTCCAAATGATGGAGTCCGCGTAACCCCGCGCTACATTACGAAGGTGACAGACTATGAAGGGCGCGTTCTGGAGGAGAATTATCCGGACGTAAAAGACGTAATCAGTACTCGCACCGCACGGATCATGACTTCCATGCTGCGAGAGGTAGTGCTGCATGGCACCGGAGTCGCAGCTGCGCAGCTGCCCTTTCCAGTGGCCGGCAAGACTGGAACGACAAATGATTTTACCGATGCCTGGTTCGTGGGATTTTCCCCTACGATGACTTGCGGCGTTTGGGTCGGCTTTGACGAGAAAAAAAGTTTGGGAGCGAAAGAAACAGGGGCGCACGCGGCGCTGCCGATTTGGATGAACTTTATGAGCAGCGCCATGGCGGGAAAAGATACCGGACAGTTCCAGCCGCCACCAGAGACTTCCGCGGGCGTGGCGCAGAAGTTAGATACACCGGATAACTTGACCGGCGGGGATGAAACGCATTAAGTCGTGATATTCGAATGAAGTCTTTCTTCCGATTCGCGATGCTGTCGCTGGTGTTGGTGGCGGTGGCCTTGGTCTCCGCGCTAACCGCAATGCGATTTGCGATTCATGGGCAGGAGGTGCAGATACCGGCGTTAGTTGGAATGACTCCAACGGAAGCGGAACGTTCCGCAATTGGACTGGGGTTGCAGATCGAAATTGAGCGGCAATATTACAGCCCGCAGATTGCGGCCGGAAGAATCATGTCTCAGTTGCCGTTGCCGGGGACAAGAGTGCGGCGCGGATGGCAAGTACGAGTGGCGCAGAGCATGGGACCACAGCGGGTAGCAATTCCTGACGTGACGAAGGAAAGTGAGCGCGCGGCGGAGTGGAATATCCGCCGCCGAGGGTTGGATGTGGCTTCGGTTGCGCAGATGCAGTTGCAAGGAACCCCGGCAGATCAGGTTCTGGCGCAGAGCCCGCCTGCGAATGCGAGCCAGGTCGCTGCCCCTAGAACCAGCTTATTAGTGACCATACCGGCAGACGTGCCGGACTATGTGATGCCGAATTTTGTAGGGCAGCCACTGGGAACCGCGAGCCGAACCGTGCAAGACGCGGGATTCAAATTAGGCAATGTCAGCATGGTTGCGGATGTGGCGGGCGCGCCGGGGAATGCTCCTTCAACTTTCACAGCACCTCCTCAACCGGCACCAGCCAGCATTATCGTAGTGCAATCGCCGCCTGCGGGGCAGAAAATTCCGGGAGGGGGCACGGTGGGTTTCGAAGTACGCTGAATAATGCGTGAGCCAGAAGCACCGAAGACGCTTATGAGGTCCGCTCCAGGATTGCGGCGAAGAATCCATCGCACGAGTGAATACCGGGCAGGGTCCGCAGATATGGACCGCTGCTAAGTGAAGGCAAATCCGGCCACGTGAGTTCCTTGTCTCGCTGAAGCTGCTCCAGTTCACCAGCACAATTGACGACGCGCATCCATGGACTTTCCGCCATGGCGCGCTCGACTACGGTTTCGTTTTCCTCGCGCTCCAGGGAACACGTGGAATAAATCACCCGCCCTCCGACGGAAACTTGAGCGATCGCAGAATGGAGTATTTCCACCTGGCGTCGTTGCAGATCGAGAAGATCTCTATCCGTCAGCCGCCATTTGATTTCTGGATTGCGGGAGAAAGTGCCGGTGCCAGAACAGGGAACATCAACAAGAATGCTGTCGAAACTAGCGGAGAAAGGAAGATGACGCGCATCGGCTGCGACTATAAAGATATTCGCGTTTCGAAATTCTTTTGCAGGATGGCTCGCATGTATCAAGCGGCGTAAGAGCCGGGCACGATGGTGGTGAAGTTCGGCCGCGATGATCTGCGCGTCGGGATTGTGGTCGGCAAGGGCCAGCGTTTTTCCTCCCGGCGCAGCACAGCAATCCAAAATCCGCATGCCATGTCCCACCAGCGCCGTAACTAGCTGCGAACCTTCGTCCTGAATAACACACAGGCCTTCGCGGAAGGCGGTGGTGCTAGTAACGTCCCCTTGTTGCACACGCCGCGCCGAAGCCAGCAACGCGCCGGAATCCAGTTCAATCCCATCGGCGCGAAGTCCCGCATCCGCTCCGGCATCACGGAGACGAATGGCAGTTGAGGGAACGCGTTGGTTGTACGTACAAATGCTCCGGGCAACCTCGATCCCATAAGTTTCAGCCCAGCGTTCCACCAACCAGACGGGATGCGAACCGGCAGCGGCGAGCGACTTGGCACTATCTCCGGCAATCTCCACTGACGCCGAGGCAATGTCTTTCGATAGATTGGCGGCCAGTTTGCGCAGGACCGCGTTTACAAAGGGCGCGGCAGAACGTTTGCGGGCCCGCTTCACCAGTTCCACGCTTTCATTGATCGATGCCCGCTGAGGAATGCGAGTGAGAAAGCGAAGCTGATAGACCGCGATTCGAAGCGAAGTCAGAACTTCCAGATCGAGTTTCGCCAGCGGCTGCGAAGAGCTTTGCAAAATTGCTGCGTCCAGGACGGAGCGCCAGCGCAAGACTCCCATCACGAGTTCGGTGGCGAGCGAGTGATCTAGAGTAGTGAGAGATGCGCAGGTTTCGGAGTGAAGCAATTCAGAAGCGTAGGAAGATTCGCTTTCCACGCGTCGAAGCACGTCAAAAGCCGCAGCTCTAGCGGGAGAAACGGTTGGAGGCAAGGATCGTTTTTTACTCTTCACTGATTCCAGTATGAACGAATTAAGTGATGCGCAGCGAAATTCCTTGGCTTACAAACCCAATCGTTCCCCCGGCTCCGGCCTGTATCCTCGGATGAATTCACCGGCAGTGGTCCGCCTCTTGCCTTCCAGTTGCACTTCGATGAGTTCAAGTGCCGTTCCCTGGCCGCATCCAACCAGCAGATGATCGCCCTCAACTCTCAATTCGGATTGCGGCAGTGAACGATCCAATTCCTCACCCTGCCACACTTGCATATTCTTACGGCGAAATTTGGAGTGCGCTCCAGGCCACGGTTGAAAACCACGGAGACGGTTCAGGATCTCAGCGGCACTCCTTGAGAAATCGATAAGACCGTCTTCCTTCTTGAGAATGGGTGCGAGCGTGGCCAGAGAGTCATCCTGTTTTCGGGGATGGATCGAGCCGCTCTGCAAGCCTCTAAGAGTCGTCACCAGGAGTTTTGCTC
>Ga0209221_1000341_pt1 | contig 22156 bp, 26 predicted proteins | sample BlaSpr_A8_Ref_O2_FD_187989 | JGI IMG/M metagenome (GOLD analysis project Ga0209221, IMG submission 187989) | Forest soil microbial communities from Thunder Bay, Ontario, Canada - Black Spruce, Ontario site 2_A8_Ref_O2 (SPAdes) (version 2) | ecosystem: Environmental > Terrestrial > Soil > Boreal...
AGCGTCAAGGTCGGCAAGATCGTCATGGAGGCGGCTGCAAAAAACCTGACCCCCATTCTTCTGGAACTTGGCGGACAGAATCCTGCTTTCGTTGATACGACCGCGAACATCACGGATGCGGCCAAAAAAATTGTCTGGGGCGCTACAGCCTGGGGCGGGCAGTGGTGCACCTCTCCCGGGTATGCCTATGTGCACGAATCGATTGCTGACGAGTTTGTAAAGGAATGCCAGAAGGCCGTGATCGAGTTGTACGGAACCGATCCGAAGAGGAGGCCTGACGACTACTCGCGCATCATCAGCCCGAAAGCCGTTGACCGGTTCGTATCTTTAATTGATCAGAGCGAGGTTGTGGCCGGAGGTTCTGCCGACCGCGAAGCGCGCTACCTCGATCCCACGATCTTGTATCCGGTCACCTGGGACGACCCGATCATGGAGGACGAAATCTTCGGGCCGATTCTACCAATCCTTACGTATAAAGACATGGATGAGGCCATTCGTGAGGTGAAGAAGCATCCAAAACCCCTTTCCGGTTTCCTTTTCAGCCGTGACCAGAAGGCGCTCGACCACTTCCTCTCGAGCTTGTCCTTCGGTGGTGGCGCGATCAACCAAGTAAACATTCATCTGTTCATTGAAACCATGCCTTTCGGAGGCGTCGGATTCTCGGGCATCGGCCACTACTATGGTAAGGCCGGTTTTGACGCTCTCACGCACGCGAAATCGGTTCTCATCTCGCCGCCTACCGTGGCAATCGAACATCTGTTCCCCCCTACACGGAGGAAAAGGTCAAGGCGCTCAGCCAATGGTTTGAATACTAGGCCACTAAGAACTCAACAAAAGCGATCCCAAAAAGCACTGAGATGAAAACGAACACCGCAAAGTTCCTGCCGATCGCCGAAAAGCTTTTCACCGCATACGACGCCCACGATGTCGACGGCATGCTCACTCTCTGTGCAGACGGCGCAATAGGGGGATATGCGCCGTACGGTCGAGAGAGCGTTGTGCCGATTCGCGGTGGCATTGACCTCATTTGGCGTTCATTTCCGAATGCCGTGCCGAATTTTCGAGTGAAAGTGATCGAGATGATCCCCGCCGAAGGGAACACAGTCGTGATCCAAGCCGAGATGAGCGGGCCCATACCCGCTGAAGTCCCGGCCATTGCAAAGAAGGGTCAAGACGTAAACATTCCTCACTGCTACATTCTGCGGTTCGACGCGATCGGCAAAATTACGCGCCTTGACGCCTATTGGGACAACACCGTTCTGAACAGCATCCAGGCGAGCGCTGTGTGATGGAGCGACCTAGCCGCGGAGGCTCTTACCGAGGGAGGTAGGGAATGGTTTTAGCAGGAATCAAAGTACCCGACACAGTTCTGGTTCGCGATGCGATTGATTTGTCACGGAGCGCGTCAGAGCCATTTCTCTTCAACCATGCGATGCGCTCCTGGCTATTCGGCGTATTGCTTTCAGAAAGCGCTGAACGTGGTCCGGATGCCGAGTTGTTGGCAGACTAAAGATTGTGCAACTCCACGCCGTTCAGGTGATTGGGTATGGGTTTTTGAGAAAATTGATCTAGATTCGGGCCGCCAATCTAATATCGAGTTAATCCTGAAGGTAACACGCAGGTAACATCTCGACCCGCGAAGAAGACAAACCCGTCATTTTCCCAATGAAAGTGGTGGACGTGACCGGGATCGAACCGGTGACCCCCTGCTTGCAAAGCAGGTGCTCTCCCAGCTGAGCTACACGCCCACATGCAACCACATGATTGTAATGGATTTCTTGTGGGAATGAGCGCCTGCTTTTTGGGTAGGCGCTCTTCTTCAACTAAGTCCAGTGCCCACGTGCAGTTGGGCGCCCTCGGGCCAACGAAGGTGCGGTATATATAAGGTTCAGACCGGAAACCGACTTCGATCCTGAGGTTTGCGATTTCAAGAAAACGAATTGGTCGGTAGAATCGGGTGCGAAACGATAGAGCGCCTGCCTGGTGAGCAGGCGCTCCGTAGGAGTATCGTCGGAGTTAACGATGTCGTTAGTTCAAATCAAGACCGTGCAACGAAAAGCTATTCATCTGAAATTCCTTCCGAGTGCCCGCAACCATCCGAATGCGCACGGGAAGACGTTGAACCACTTTGAGGTAGTTTCCGGTTGCGACGCATTATTCACGATCGAGAGACTGCCTTGAGGCAGCATAACGTTGATTCCAGATTAGGCCGCAGCCTTCTTCGCTTGCGCCCTGACCTTAGCCCAGCGTTCCTTCATAGCCTTTGAGATCTTCGCTCTGCCCTTCGCTGACAACACGCGTTTCTTTGCGCGGGTGATATCTCGGGTTGCGGTCTTACCCAGAGCCTTAGCTGCCGATTGCAAACCAACCAAATCATTCTGCAACTTGGATAACTGCTTCTTTACCTTCTTCTCTTCACGTCTAATTGCAGCCAATATGCTCATGGAGCCTCCGCAAGGAATCTACATGAGACGTTGTCGTATACCAATCCCGTGCCGTTGGGGTGTCTTATTCAGTTTGCCAGCAGGATTTGAATACCAGGTTCGGAGTACAGCGTTTATCAGGTATGTAGATGACTCCGGATATCCGAGAAGCCTTCCAGAATTGGAGGCGTGTGTGGATCACTTCCCACAAGCGCTAACTCTGGATAACCTCTGGATAACCTCTGAATGCCGACAATCCGGCAACCACGTCGCCCTGAGACCTAGGAGCGAGATGTCTTACTGCGACGACTTGTAAGGCTTGGCGTCATCCCTTGGCGGGCAGGAACAACGCAATTTCGGTCGGACTGGTCCGCCATATGGCTCTATAATCCGCGCATGGAATCCTTGCGGCATGGCTTCGAAGAACCTGGAGATGAACAGGACATTCGCCTTGTCGTCGACACCATTCCTACGTTGGCATGGTCTGCTGCTCCAGACGGCTCCGCAGACTTCTTCAACCAGCGCTGGCTGGACTATACGGGCCTATCTGCAAAGCAAGCTTTGGGCTCGGGATGGGAGGTTGCGATTCATCCAGACGACCTGGCACGAATTCTGGAAACATTCCGGGAAGCTTTGAATTCTGTAAAGCCGTTCGAAGTGGAGGGGCGCTTCCGCCGCTTCGACGGCGAATTTCGCTGGTTTCTCTTTCGCGGTAGTCCTATACGCGACCGATCGGGGAAAGTCGCGAAGTGGTACGGAACAAATACCGATCTTGAGGAGCGGAAGCGTGCTGAAGATGCCCTTCGGAAAAGCGAGGAGCGGTGGAGATCCGTCTTTGAGAATTCGGCTATCGGCGTTACGCTGACTGACCTGAACGGCCGCTTTCTAGCCGCCAATCATGTCTACCAGACAATCGTGGGTTACACGGAGGAGGAACTGCGCGCAGTTAATTTTCTGGACTTAACGCATGAGGACTACCGCCAAGCCAAATGGGCGCTCATCACCGAGTTGCTGGAGGGAAAACGACGACAGTTTCAGATCGAGAAAGAGTATCGCCGCAAGGACGGCAGTTTGATTTGGGTAAGCAACAACGTTTCTCTTGTGCCGGGCACCGAGAGGGTACCGCGATTCATAATGGCGCTGACCGAGGACATCACCGAGCGCAAGCGCGCGGAGCAAGCTCTTCGGCGAAGCGAGGCGTATCTGGCGGAGGCGCAGAGACTAGCCAAGACGGGCAGTTGGGCCGTCGACCCTAAAACTGAGAAGTGCATTTACTGGTCCGAGGAAATGCGACAAATCTTTGGATTAGATCCTCAAAGAAGCAACCTCCCAGATCGGGAAGAGTTCGTTCGACTGGTACACCCGGAAGATCGCGACAGATTTAACGAACGAGTCGACAAGGCATTGCGAGCGAAAGCTGATCTTGTACAAGATTACAGGATCGTGCTGACTGATGGCACGGTAAAGCACATCCACGCGATCGGACATCCGGTTCTCGATGAAACCGGAAATATTTTCGAATACGTTGGTACCGACGTGGATGTGACAGAACGCAAGCGCGACGAAGAGAAGCTGCGACGCAGTGAAGCAGATTTGCTTGAGGCGCAGCGATTGAGCCATACCGGCAGCTGGAAACATGACATTGCTTCGGGGAGAGTCACAGTCTCGCCGGAAGTGCATCGAATATTCGGCGTCGGACCCGATGAGGTTAAGTCGACCACTGAATTTTGGCTTAATAGAAATCATCCTGAGGACGCGAAACGCATTCAGGAACTCTTCGAAGGGTCCGAAATCCAAAAAACAGACTATGAAGCGAACTACCGCATTGTTCTTCCCGACGGAGCTGTCAAGCACCTCCATGCGATCGGACATCCTATCGTCAATGCGAAAGACGACCTCGTAGAATTTGTCGGAACGGTGATGGATGTCACCGAGCAGCACGAAGCGAGAGCGGCTCTGCAGACTGCGTTTGAGCAAATAAAGGCGGAGCAAACAGAGCTTCGGCGGATGACCGACGCCATCGCCAGTTTTATTTACGTGTTCCGCCCGGATGGGACAGCCCTTTATGCAAATCAGACAGTGCTCGATTACACCGGTCTCACTTTGGAGGACGTGCAGAGAGAAGACTTTCCCGCACGGATCTTCCACCCGGAGGATGTGGAAAGGCTGCTCGAGGAGCGCGATGAGGCGCTCGCGCGCGGTAAGCCTTTTGAACTTGAGCAACGAGAGCTTGGGAAAGACGGTAATTATCGCTGGTTTCTTGTCCGCTTCAATCCTCTTCGCGACGACCAGGGGCACATTATTCGCTGGTACGCGACTGGGACCGATATCGAGGATCGCAAGCGGGCCGAGGAGAGGATGCATGACGAAAACCTTGCGCTGAGGGAGGAAATCGATCAGGTATTCATGTTTGAGGACATTGTGGGCTCGTCGCCGGCCCTGCAAACCGTGCTCTCCAGCATTGTGAAAGTGGCTCCCACCGATTCTACGGTGCTGATCACGGGCGAAACCGGTACCGGAAAAGAATTGATTGCTCGCGCCATACACAAGCACTCGCGGCGTTCCGGCCATGCGTTCATCAGCGTAAACTGTGCGTCGATTCCTTCCTCCTTGATCGCGTCGGAGCTGTTTGGCCACGAGAAGGGCGCCTTCACCGGCGCAGTGCAGCGCCGCCAGGGCCGCTTTGAGCTGGCACATTCCGGTACGATTTTTCTAGACGAGGTGGGCGATCTTCCCGCGGAGACCCAGATTACATTGCTCCGCGTACTTCAAGAACGGCAGTTCGAACGAGTGGGAGGTAACCGAATTCTTCCCGCCGACGTTCGCGTCATAGCCGCAACCAACCGTGATTTAACGGCGGCCATTGCCGCGGGAACGTTTCGAGCCGACTTGTTTTACCGGTTGAACGTTTTCCCGATTGAGGTGCCTCCTCTGCGCAAGCGGAGGGAGGACATTCCGATGTTGGTCGAATACTTCGTCAAACGCTACGCAGAGAAAGCCGGGAAGCAAATTCGCAAAATCGACGCGAACACGCTGGAACAGTGCCAGTCGTATCCTTGGCCGGGAAATATCCGTGAGCTGCAAAACATCGTTGAAAGATCGGTGATCCTGAGCAGCGGCGACACTTTTTGGATCGAAAAGACTTGGCTGGCCAGCCAGGAGACTGCTCGCCAGGAGTTGCCAGGCCCTTTGCCAGACACTCTCCAGAGTCAGGAGCGAAAAATTATTGAAACGGCCCTGACTGAAAGCAAAGGGAAGGTCGCCGGCCCAGAAGGCGCGGCAGCGAAACTCGGAATTCCCCGATCCACGCTGGACTCGAAAATTAAGCAGCTGGGGATCAAGAAGCACAGGTTTATCTCGGAATAAGTAATAAGTCCCTCGTTTTAGTTCCCGAAAATCCGGCACTTGCCGAAGTTTCGTCATCCTACGGCTTTGTCTAATCCCATGTTTTCAATGTGTTACATGCGGCCTCCGTATTGCACTCCCACTCGCGCCAGCGACCGTGATGACGGCAATGCAGGGCATCCCGACCACTGAGACTAGGGCCAAACACACAACCGATGACCTTGAGGATCGAGAGATCAGCTCGGCAGGGATTCACGGTTTTTACCCTAAGCGGGCGTATGAAGGCGGAGCAGGTCGCGGAGCTGAACGAGCTTTTCGATACGGACTACCCAAGCATAATTCTCGATTTGCGAGAGATCAGGCTGGCGGATCGCGACGCAGTGAAGTTTCTGAGGAGTTGCGAGCGGGACGGCATGAAGCTTGAGAACTGTCCGGCGTACGTCCGCGAGTGGATGGACAGAGAAGAAGATTGAGTGAACGACAACGCGGCACTGCTGCGGCTCACGTTTGAAAGAGGAGGTCCATTGTGGTGATGACTACTTTCTCGGTGCAAAGCGATACCTCAGCGGTCAACGATCTTCCAGCGTGGAGCGAGGAGCAGTTGATAGCAGCCGCCAAGACTGGAAGACGAGCCCCCTTCGGAGAGCTTTGCGAACGCCATGTCAAAAAAGTCCTCCGTGTCATTCATCGGATCATGCGAAACCGCGAAGACGCGGAAGACGCACTGCAAGATTGTCTTCTGAGTGCCTTCGTCCATGTCAAGGATTTCGATGAAAGATCGCGGTTTGCCACCTGGCTGACACGCATCGCCATCAATTCGGCCTTGATGAAGCTTCGTAAGAAGCGCGGAACCCGAGAAATTCCCATCGACGAGCCAAACCCGTCGTCTGAACCCGTAGCGCACCGAGAATTTCCGTACCACGCTCCCGATCCCGAAGAGAGTTGCTCCCTTCGTGAACGGAAACGGATCGTGAAATCAGCCATTTCGGGGCTGCGGCCGCGAGCTCGCAACGTTGTGGAGCTCGCCCACTTACAAGGACACTCAATCAGAGAAACTGCACAAATTCTGGGGATTTCGACCTCGGCAGTAAAGTCGCGGATGTATCACGCGAAAATAGCGCTGCATCGAATGCCCCTGCTGCGAGGTGTCGCCCAATCTCTTGCAGATGGTCCGCCTCTTGCACCTAGAGTTGCTGAGAGAGACGTTACGCACCGTCTCGAAACCGACGACTCAATTACGTTCTCGGATCTCAGAAAGGTGTGATCAACAATGGAACGAATAACGAGAGATAACTCAGCAGCGTGCCTGATTGACCATCAGGTCGGTCTATTGAGTGGAGTCCGTGCGCTGGGGTTTGAGCCTGTCGTGCCCGCCCGCTAGTGTCGGGCTCGCGCTCGAAAACATACCGCATGCGTCGGTCGATGCACCGAAGGCATCGGCGAGGACTTAATCCCGCGGGAGATGGTGAGTAACGGTGAGCAGTTCAATTGAAAAGAAGGAGAAAGTTATGAGACAAGCAGCGACATCACCAGGGCAGGACAAATCACAACAAGTCGGGCAAGGACTGAAGCTCATTGATCCCGAAACCGCTTCCAAGCCGATCTCGGAAGCCCTCGCCTTGCTCCCTGTGATCAATGTATTTCGCGCATTGGCGAATGCCGAGACTCTCTATCCCCACTTCAGCCAGTACATGCTGCAACTTTTCAGGCCAATGGAGCTCGACAAAGCCTTGGAACGGATGATTGTTCTTCATGTCGCGAAGCGCTCGGACTGCTTCTATGCCTGGCGGCAAAACGTAGTGGTAGCACACAGCGTCGGCGTGAATGATGAACAGATTGCTGCCCTAGAAGCAGGAGACGTCAAAGCAAGCTGTTTCACAGAGGCAGAACAGGTTGCATTCGCTTTTACAGATGAAGTCATGCAACTGATCGAGGCCACCGACCAAACCTACGATGCCGCGAAGAAGCACTTTTCTGACCGGGCCCTGACCGAAATTCTTTACGTGATCGGCACGTATATGCTCATCGCGCGTGTCATCAGGAGCGGGCGAGTTCCACTGGACGACAAGCCCGCGGCGTCCCCACAGTAAGCCGCCTGAATAGCAGAACGGGTCATGTTTTGAAGTCAAATCGCGAAAGGAGAAAGAGATGTCGGAAAACTCAGACTTTGGGACGTTCGGTCGTTACACCGAGATTCCAGTCGATCAAATGACCCCCGAACAAAGGAAGGGTTATGACCTCGTAGTCCAGGAACGTGGCGAGGCACCGGGGCCGTACAAGATATTCATCCAAAATCCAAATCTGCTGCAGGTATTGGTTCCTGTCGGAAAGTACTTTCAACGAAGCCATTCTTCACTGTCCGACGCGGAACGGGAAATTGTGGTGAATTTGATCAATGCGAAATGGCATGCGGCCTATTCGAACTATGAACACGAGATGATCGGAGAAAGAGCCGGCCTGCCGCCGGAGAAGGTGCAAGCATTGATCTCAGGCTTGCACACGTCTTTTGACGATCCGCGACAACAAGTGATCTACGACGTGACATGTACGCTGATCAGCCCGCGCATCGTTCCTCAGGGACTTTATAAGCGTGCCGTGAAACTACTGGGGGATACGGGTCTTACGGACCTCACCGTACTCATCGGGTACTTTACCTCAATTTCTATGACGCTCGTGGCTTATGACGTTCCGTCGGATGCTGTTGGATTGAAGCGGTAATCCCGGCGAATGCACTCTCGATTCGCTTGTTCTGAAACTCTCCCCCTCTACGGCGCGGGCGACTTATACCAAGGAGATAATGATGCTAACGGACAATGTGTTGCAAGCCAGGCTGACGACGGTCGCGACCTTTCCGAAGAATTATTTTCTGGAGAATCTGGTGGTGCGGTCAGATAACTCGATCCTCATAACGGCTCTGAACCACAAGGAGCTTTGGTATGTTCCGCCTTCGAGGCATGATTCGCCCGTAGAGCCCCTGCTCCTATTCACGTTTTCTCAACTGGCAATGGGGATTGTCGAGGCCGAACCAGATGTTTTCTACATTTCGACTTCCGACATCTACACATGGCACGAGTCATATCTTCATCGCTTGGACCTACGCGGTTGGGTGCCAGGCATGGCGGTCACTCCCGAAGCGGTCCTTCGCTTTCCGGAGCCCGTCCGCGCTCTCAACGGAAGCTGTGTAGTCGCGCCGGACATCATTTTAATCGCAGACTGCTTTTCAAGCTTGATCTGGCGTGTCGACCTGAAGACGGCCGACGGCAAGCCAACAGCTCATGTGTGGCTCAAACATGACAGTATGGGTTACTTCCCCGGCCAGATGAAGCCCGAGCAGCCAGGAGTAAATGGCGTGAAGTATGCCGCGAAGTTGAACTGTCTCTATTACACCAACACCGCCAAACAACTCTTTATGAGGGTGAAAACTGACCCCGATACCTTTCATCCAATCGGCGAACCTGAGTTCGTTGGGGGTGGAAGAATGTTCGACGACTTCTGCATCGATCAGGATGGTGGGTTTGCCTATCTGACGACTCACCGACAAAATACGATCGACCGTCTCTCACTGGGGCCAGGCCAAAATACGAACCGAAGGTTCAGTGTGGCAGGCGATCCTTTCACGGAGGGATTAATTGGCCCATCGGCCGGTGCGTGGGGAAGGGCGCCTGGCGAATATGGGCGACTAGCCTACTTCACAACCGATGGTGGTACCACTTCACCGCCAGCCGGCGGAGCTCGACCAGCCCAACTCGTGAGGGTTGAGCTCCCGCGCTAGCCATCAAGTGTAGTCAACAGTCTTTGACAAAAAGGAGAAATGCTATGGCTATGAAAGTAAGACGCGTCGTAACTGGTTACAACGCCGCTGGAAAAGCAGTTGTTAAGACCGACGAGCAGATCACCGCGGTTCCGCGGATAGGCGCGGGTATCTCAGGTTGCGAGATCTGGTCGACTGATCGAATGCCCATCGACAACTCGGCGGCTGCTGAAGCCGCCCAACGAGCAGGTTTCGTTAAGGACACCAATTTTGTGGGCGACGGTGGCGGCACAACATTCCGAATCAACGAATTCGCTCCCGACAGCATGAGATTCACGCACCGCACCGAAACCATGGACTACGTCCTGCACTTGTCGGGCGAGATTGACTGCGAACTCGAAAACGGTGAGGTCGTACATTTGAAGCCCGGCGATGTCATGATCCAGCGCGGCACGATTCACACCTGGGTCAACAGGGGCTCGGTTCCGGCGGTCATTGCATTCATCCTGATCGATGCCGAGCCCGTCGAGGTAAACGGCAAGGAAATGCGCACCTTTTTCCCGTTACATGACGGATCGCAGGCAGCAGAAGTTTAGAGAGAGTGCGTGCCATCAGCTTTCGGCGGGTGGCACAGCCCTCGGGTTAGAATTTCCGGGTGGCCGCTCCTTTATGGTTTTTCGAAGGGGTGGAGGATTCGGTCTATTTCTGGTCCAGTGGTCCATATTCATTATCTACATCACAACCGATGGTGGTACCGCTTCACCACCAGCAGGCGGAGTTCGACCAGCCCAGCTCGTGAGGGTTGAACTCCCGCGCTACCCATCAGGTCCGGCCGTCGCTGGCCAGAAACGGGCTTGTGGGAAGTGAAAGATCGGGTTTTGGGCGAATCGTCACTTATTCGGAAGTTCCGCGGAACCGTTCCTAATTTAATCCGCGGCGTTCACACGAGCGCCCAGAAACAGTTCTTTTTGAGACGCGCCCCAGCGCAATTTTGGCCAAGCGATGTCTCAACGATTCTGGGGTTACTAAGAACTGAGGATTTTGGGCAGGGAAGGTTTTTGGGCAGGCGACGAATGCCGAGTCGGTAAACTTCAACAATCCACTAGACGACAACGCGAGGTTTGTGAAATCGGACGAAAAACAAGCCAGCTTCCATACGATGAAAGGAGATAGGAAATGACGGACTTTCGCAAGGAGACCGATAGCCTCGGCGAAGTAAACGTTCCTGCTGACAAGCTCTGGGGCGCGCAGACTCAACGCTCGCTTGAGCACTTCAGCATCGGCAAGGATTTGATTCCTCGAGAAATGATCACAGCCTACGCGACCTTGAAGAAAGCTTCCGCCAACGCCAACTACGCGAGCAAGCGGCTCGACCAGAAACGCCACGATTTGATTGTGCAAGTCTGCGACGAGATCCTCGCCGGACAACATCACGACATGTTTCCGCTGCACGTATGGATGACGGGCAGCGGCACGCAATTCAATATGAATGTGAACGAAGTGATTTCCAATCGCTGCTGCCAAATTGTGGGCACGCCATTAGGGAGCAAGACGCCGGTTCACCCCAACGATCACGTCAATATGGCTCAGTCCTCGAATGACTCGTTTCCCTCCGCGATGAACATCGCGTCCGCGGTGAACGTGAAGAAGCGGCTTATCCCGGCGGTGAAGGCGTTGCACGATGGTATCGCTGCGAAAGTTGAGGAATGGAAAGATGTGATCAAGATCGGCCGTACGCACATGCAAGACGCCACGCCACTCACGCTAGGGCAGGAGTGGTCTGGCTACGAAGGCGTGCTCGCGGACGATCTTGAACGGATCGAAGATGCGTTGAAGGGAATCTACCGCCTTGCGCTTGGCGGTACGGCGGTGGGCACGGGGATCAATTCCGCGCCTGGCTTCGCCGAGGACGCAGCGGCCGAGATCGCCAAGCTGACCGGATTACCTTTCGTGACCGCGCCGAACAAATTCACTGTGCAAGGCGCTCACGACGCCCAAGTTCAGCTTTCCGGCACATTGCGGACGCTAGCCGTATCGCTCTACAAGATCGCCAACGACGTTCGACTGATGTCTTGCGGCCCGCGCGCTGGCTTCGCAGAACTGCTGATTCCGGAAAACGAACCGGGCTCTTCGATCATGCCCGGCAAGGTAAACCCGACGCAGGCCGAAGCGCTAACGATGGTCGCCGTGCAAGTGATGGCGAACGACACGGCGGTGGGGTTCGGCGGTGCGGGCGGTTACCTCGAAATGAATGTTTACAAGCCTCTGATCATTTACAACGTCACGCATTCCATCACGCTCATCACTGACAGTTGCACAAACTTCCGCACTTTCCTGGTCGAAGGAACGAAGCCGAATTTGAAGAAAATCAACGAATATGTCGAACGTTCTCTGATGCTGGTAACGGCGCTTTCGCCAGTCATTGGCTACGACAAAGCTTCGAAGATTGCGCACTACGCCATGGACAACGACCTCACGCTGAAGCAAGCCGCGCTGAAGCTGGGCTTCGTGACCGAAGCCGAATTCGATCGTGTTGTTGACCCGAGAAAAATGGTCACACCCTATGTGGCAACGGCTGCCGCCTCATAGCTGGGATATAGGGCCAGACGCCGTGGCTGCGAAAAAAAGGAAGAGACATGCGCGACATGGCGAGTCCCGCTAGGCATGCAATCGATAAAGGCTCTCAGAAAACACCAAGCACGCAGACCGTGCGAGACGTTACTTATCAGCTTCTGCGAGAGCTCGGCCTGACGACGGTCTTTGGCGGTGTTGAATGTGGCCGCAGCAGCTGAATGACGAAAGCAGAACCAGAGGGAACATCGCGACTGCAGCTCGCAAGAAATCCCCGGCGTTTGCTTGACGCGGCCTGCGCATTGAAGAATCCCGAGTCGACGAGCGGCCAAAAACTTCGGCCATAGTTCTACAGCAACATCGCAGGCGTTCTCACAATGGCAATGTGGATCTATGTCGCGGGGAAGGGCTGGGCGTGAGCCAACTGAGCGTGGCAACAACTGATAGGAGTTTACAGGAACGAGCCGACCTGATCCTGGCCTTTGCCCAGGCTCTCTACGTCAACGGTCAATCCACCGATCAGACTTCAATTTCAGTCGCACAGTTCGGCCAAGTTCTGGGAGTGCGCGCAAAGCTCGTGCCGAGCTGGGGAGAGCTGCAGCTTGAGCTTGAAGACGGGGATGCGAGATTAATCTCCGCGGCAGCAGTCGATCCCACGGGCGTGGACATGGATCGCGTGGCTTCCATTATTCGACTCACCGAAGACGTGGGAGCGGGTCGGCTTGCGCCCGCCGCCGCAAGGGAAACGATCAGCGCGATCTCAAAGGCGCCGCCAGCGCCGACATGGTTGTTCACGCTCGCGGCGGCAGCAGGTGCTGCAGCCTTAGCGGTGATTTTTGGCGTCCAACGTCTGCCGGCGGCTGCGCTGATATTCGTGAGTGCGGCGGCCGGCGCCATTCTTCGCCGCGGCCTGGCGCGGTTAAGCGCAAACGTGTTCCTGCAGCCATTCAGCGCGTCCTTACTAGCAGGCATTATCGGGGCGCTGGCGGTTCGGTGGAACTTGAGTTCGACATTGCGCCTTGTCGCGGTGTGCCCATGCATGATCCTAGTGCCGGGGCCACATTTGCTCAATGGTGCGTTGGATCTCATCAAGGGCCGCATCGCTCTCGGCTCCGCGCGCGTGATTTATGCGGGGCTTGTAGTCGTTGCGATCTCCACCGGGCTCGTGCTTGGACTCGCTCTATTGGGTGTCTCGTTGCCAGTCGATCAGGCCGGCAGGGCCGTGCCTCTATGGCTCGACGTGATGTCTGCCGGCGTCGCTGTGTTCGCCTACAGCGTCTTCTTCTCCATGCCGCTGCACATGCTTCCGTGGCCGGTGGCTGTCGGCATGCTGGCTCACGCTCTCAGGTGGTGGACGCTCACCGTGCTCGGCTCGAGCGCTGCGATCGGCGCCATGGTGGCTTGCCTGATCGTCGGGCTGATCCTCACGCCAGTTGCGCGCCGTCGGCACATGCCCTTCGCGGCTATCGGCTTCGCCTCCGTTGTGTCCATGATTCCAGGCGTCTACTTATTCAGGATGGCAAGCGGCCTCGCCCAGCTTGCGAGCAGCTCGCGCACTACCTTCGAGCTCTTAAGCGCGACAATCGCCGACGGAACGACCGCGCTCACCATCATTCTGGCGATGAGCTTCGGCCTTCTCGCCCCGAAACTGCTGATTGACTATGTGGGAGAGAGATCGATGCAGACAGGCCCTGAGTAGAGAATGCGTATGTCTATGTCCAAGAACCTGCCGCTTCTTTTCTCACTGTGGTGCTCTCTTTTTGCGTTCACACTCCCGGCACATTCTCAGACCACGCCGCAGGAACCAGTCCCCGGCCCGGACAGTCACGAAACGGGCCAAGGCCCGCACGGTCACCTATTCGGCACCTGGGGAGGCGAACGCACGCGCCTGCGAGAACGTGGAGTGACTTTCGATTTTCAGTACGTCAGTGATTCTCTGTGGAACCTGAAGAGCGTGCAGCCAGAGCGCTTTGCGAGCTGGAACAGATTCCGCGGAACGGTGGACATTGATTTTGGAAAGCTGACTGGCTGGGACGATCTGTATTTCCATGCGACGGCGCTCTGGCAGGGTGGCGGCAATCTCGGAGCATATCTTGGCCTGCTGACCAGTCCGAGCGGCATGTCCAGCATGAATACGTGCCGTCTCGATTCCTGGTGGATTGAGAAGCGCTGGCTGAATGAACGAATCACTGCGCGCGTCGGTCAGTTCGCGGGCCAGGATTTCTACGGAGCCCAACACTTCGCGGCGTCCTTTATCTTTGAGCCGATGGGCTATGCCTTGGGCAATTTATTTTCGGACCTGGAGTCCTTCGATCCTCCCTCGACGCCGGCGATGGAAGTCCGCGTTGTGCCGATTCACAACTTGTATGTGAAGTCGATGTTGGCAGCCACTGTCCGCTCACCTTTCTCACAAAACCCAACCGGCCTGGTTCCGCAGTTTAACGGAACACCCTTGAGTGTTTCGGAGATTGGATTCACTCCGGGCAAGGACGCATCGTCGGTGCGCGCCTTTGACGACGTCGAGGGCCGCAAGGGATATTCCGGCCTGTACCAGTTCGGCGCCTCCTACAATCCCGGCAAGTTCATGTCGCCGACGACTGCGACACCGCGGTCCGGCAATTACCTGCTGTACTGGATGGCGAGCCAAGCTCTTTGGAGGGTGGACCCGAAAGAAGGAAAGGGTCTGGATGGGACTTTTGCGTACGACTGGAGTCCTCCGAGCGTCAACCGCAACAACACCTTGCTAACCGCAGGGCTGCGGTTCAACGAGCCGCTGCCCCTCAAGATTCACAACACCATGTCGCTTGGCTATGTGCGAAACAGTTTGAGCTCACAGTTTCTTCCGCCCGGCATGCCCGCGTTTAAGACAGAGCAGGGTGTTGAGTTCAACACTCTGCTAGACCCTTTACCAATGCTCTTACTGCAACCAGTGGTGCAGTACTACGCGAACGTGGGAGGAGGTACGCAGCGCGCCGTCGTCTTCGGATTCAGAACGAAGGTGGAGTTCTAGGGAGCAGAAAGGAGTTCGCTCATGGACATCGGCGGACTTGTAGCAGCATTACTTCCGGTATTTTTTGTTCTCGCATTGGGATATTTCGCTGGCAAGCGCTATGCCTTCGATGCGGATCAAGCCGCGGGCTTGAGCAAGCTTGCGGTTTCATTCGCATTGCCCGCGTCTCTATTTGTCGGCATGACCGATATACCTAGGAATTTGCTTCTGCAGCAAGGCCGTCTCGTTCTGGCGCTGATTCTGGCTCATGTCGGCCTTTTTTTCGTTGCTTGGGCCGCATTGGGATTCATACGAAGCGTGCGCGGAACACCGGCGATCCTCTACGCCCTTATGCTGTCCACATCCGCCACCCCGGTCTTTGGCTTAGCCGTTCTCCAGCCGATCCTGGGTCCTACTGCCGCGGGAGCCGTGGGACTGGTCGCCTTATCTATCAATCTGGTTGTGCCTGCAACCGTCGTTCTATTAGAGGTCGATGCGGCCAAGCATCGGGGGATCGCCAAGGATCGTTCGACGTCGAATCCTGTCCTGACTGGATTGGCCTCGGGTCTGAAATCACCGCTCCTTTGGGCGCCAATCGTTGGAATTGCTATCGTCATCGCCAAAGTACCTCTGCCGCGAGTGATAGCCGCATGTCTTCAGTTGATGGGTTCCACGACTTCCGGTGTTGCTGTCTTTGCTGTAGGTCTGGTACTGGCCGCTCACGCGTTTCGGTTTTCCCGCATTGTATTTCTCGGTACCCTCGGCCGTCTCACCGTACAAAATGTAGTCCTGCTGGTTCTCCTGCGTTTACTGCACGTCGACAGTCCATTCGCGCGTGAGACGCTAATATGCTGTAGCTTTCCCTTGGCCACCGTTGTTGTGCTCTTCGCCGCGCGATATAGGTCCTCTGAATCTGAAACGGCATCCATGCTCCTGTTTTCGACACTTTCATTAGCAGTTACGGTCCCAATCATCCTCTGGCTTACGCATCATTGGCCCGTATAGGGAGTTTCTCAAGGGTGGGCTAAATAGAATCATTCACTCTGGAGAACACACAGGGAGAATAACTTATGACAGTAGCAAAACGCGGAATCGAGTTGCTCCAGGACCCGTCACTAAACAAATCGACTGCATTACAGAAGCAGAAAAACAGGGGCTCGGCCTCGTTGGTCTTGTTCCGCACGTCAGTTGGCTCCGACCAGCGTTGTATGGCCGGCACTCCCGCTTCGGCAGTGGAAGGACACCTGCGCGACCCTGCACATGTGGACGCAAATCATTGGTAAGATTCGCCTCGCACTCACTCGGCTCATTAACCACTGGTGGAATGTGCCGTTACATGGCAACAGATCGAGGTGTCAGGTTCAGCCGACTCTCGAAGCGCCACGATGGTGTTCTTTGAGAACAAGCAGAACGACGAGAGGGGTTCTACAAGGTTACTGGGGAAGGAGACTCAAGTGCCGTCCCCTTCCCCAGACCCCTTCTCTTGCCAGAAGATGCAAAACCGCTTTTACGAAAGCGGAAGCTGGGTCCAAAAAAACTGTGCCACTCTAAGGGGTCACCCCAAGGGGTTCGGTCCAGCTTCGGTCCAATTCAAGAGGTTGATTGCACCGCGTGAGTCCGCGTAAGCGACACCAGGTGCGGTACTTGTGTGATTTTGCCTGCTTTCTTGCAAAGCAGGTGCTCTCCCAGCTGAGCTACACGCCCTCCGATTTAACAGGTTAAGACACTTTACATCAATGCTTTAGATGCTTCAAGTTGGGACGATTTGGGACCATGATCGGTCGCATTTATCCCAACTTTGCAGCGATCTCCTTCCTGAATTCCCGCGTGAAGTGACTGTATTTGCTCGTTGTCTTGAGCGACGAATGCCCAACCCAACGCTTGATCAAGTCACCGGCAACACCACCCTGTTGGAGAACGGAGACTCTCCCGTGCCGGAACGCATGAGTCGTTCCGACCGGGATTCCGATCTTCTTGCAGAGTGGCTTCAGAACAAGGCGATTCACATTCCCATTGACCAATGGCGTTCCGTTGCGGCTCTCGAAGACTCGACCCGATTTACGATCGCCGAGATATTCCTTAACGATCGCCATCGTGCCGGCGTCTACGTCGACTTCCCGGTGGCCAGCTTTAGTCTTCGTGGCCACTTCCTGATGAATGAAAGTGGACCGTCTGATGTAAACGATCAGCTCCGAGAAGTCCAGATCCTCAACGTGAAGGCCAGCTATTTCTCCAAATCGCATGCCTGTTGCAAATCGCAATGCGAATAGAGCTTTGTACTGGCCCTCAGCTGCCTCGATCAATTGTTCCGTCTCCTTGGGAGTGAAGTAGCGTTGCTCCGTTTCAGGAATTTCCGGCAGACGAACCGTCCATTCACGTGTCGGTTTCCCGATGATAAGTTTCAGGACCTTCCACATGTTGGCGATCTTCTTCGGACCTAACGTGCCCTGAAGCTTCAATCCTGAAATCCATTCCTGGACGGTGCCTTCGGATCTTGCGTCCATCGCCATTTGTCCGAAATACGGAATCAGGTGCTTCTTCAGGATGTAGTGGCTGGAGTTTTGAGAAGACGGCTTGTGCATGGGAAGAACATTCGCTTCCCACCACTCAGCTTGCTCGGAGAAAAGCTTCACTGGCGTGAGTGCTTTCTCGAGATAGGAATTATCGTTCACTCCCAGCTCGTGCAGCATCACCGACAGTTTTCGTTTCGCCTCCGGTTTCGTCATCTCATCACAACGGCCGATCGCTACCGACTTGCGGGCACGTGTCGTGCTACCCGCAACGTCAATATAATATCGGCCGTGCCACTGTATTGATTCAGTCTGAAATGGAGAGATGAGGTCTTCCGTTAGTGAAGGGTCCGCCCCAATGGGGCGGGGATTTTCAAGGCATCGGTAGAAAGAATCTGCCAGGTTGTGCCTCAGCATGGTTCGATCCCTCGAGAGCCCGCTTCCGTTTTACCTGGTGAAGTGATTGTAATCCGGTTCGAAGAATCTGCAAGCGAGATAGCTCGTCGCCGGAGTTGTCGCTGATGACGCGCCAATTCGAGTTTGCGATCACGCGCCGCATGAATCTCGGTCCCTCGTGCGGCGAGCATATCCTGTGGCGTTAAGTAACCGATAGCACTGTGGAGTCGCACGGTGTTGTAGTGATTTAGGTAAGCCCCCATCAGGCGCAAGGCATCTTCCCGGGTGAGTGGCGTACCGGGCCGAATACACTCCGACTTCAGCGATTTGTGCCAGCGTTCCAGTTTGCCGTTGGACTGCGGATAGCCGGGTGAGGTGCGCACATGGGTCATCCCCGCGATGCGAATGAACTCTTTAAAATCCCGGGCGATGAACTGCGGCCCGTTGTCTGAAATAACCCGCGGTCGGGCTTCCGGATATTTCTCCCGCGCTCGTTCCAAAATGATTTCGATCTCCGCTTCGGTCATCGATTCCCGCAAATCCCAATGCACGATCGAACGGCTGTACCCATCCAGAATGCTGCACAGGTAATAGAAAGTCCCACTCACATTGATATCAGAAACATCGAAGTGCCAGTGCTGGTACGGCTGCGGCGGGTGCTCCAAGCCTGTTCCTTTCCGGGAGGGCTGGCCCTTCCCTCCAGACAGCAACCCGGCCTGCCCCAGCACGCGCCAAACGCTCGAGGGACTCACCGCCACCACGTCGGCATCCGGCATCATAAATGTCAGTCGCCGATAACCTTCCCAGGGATGCTGGTGATGGAAAGCGATGACCGCTTGCTTCTCCCAGCGAGCCAGCCAGAAATCCCGGGGAATCCAACCGTTGTGTTCATTGACCCGACCGTAGCGCTCCCGCCAGTCATAGAACTTGCTGGCCCGCACTCCCAGCCAATCGATGCATCGTCCGACGCCGATCTCGGTCCGCTCCGACCAGCGCCGGACGAAATCTACGACCAGATCCCGCACGTCATGCGGCACCCAGACCTGGGTCAGAGTTCCCCAAGACTTTTTTTTAAGGCGATGTGCTCAGCCATCAATTCGGCTAACACCTCGTCCTTGGTCTGGATCTTCTTTTCCAGGAAATCGATGCGTTGTTGTTCGGCGGGAGGATGCAGGCGGCCCTTGCCCTGGAAGACAGCAGCGCCGTTCTCGAAGAACTCTTTCTGCCAGCGGTAGAATACCGTCGGCTGCAGCCCCAGTTCGTCACAGAGATCCGATACCGGCGCCTTATCCAACAAGCGCCGTCTCAGGATGGAAACCTTCTCCTCCGACGTGTAATGCTTCCGTTCTTTTCGCATGCGTCCTCTCCGTTATTGTCATCTTAACGGAAGAACGCTCTTTCCAGTTCCAGCTGAGGCAACACAAAAGTGAGCTCCACTGCAGGCCTCCATGCCAAACAACTGCACCTGCAAATTCGCAGTGAAGGCCAACAGTTGGGTGCGAGAACATCGCTTGCGGATCACCGCCCTACCCGTTGAATCCAATCCAACCAAATGAAAGCACGTCTTACCTAAATCAATGCCTAGAACATGTAGTCTCATGGGAAGCCTCCTTGCTACCGCACTCTACAACTTCTGGAGATCTGCGGCGGACCATCCCATTAAGTGAAATCGGAACAAAAGCACTTCTACGATAACAAGTGCCATCTCAACCGGGGAAACCTTGGCGCACTTGGCCCAGTAAGAATTCACTACTGAGGTGAACTACTCGCTGCAGGAGAAACGTTGAGCTTGGCCAGCTCGCTAGCAAAAAGCGGGTTTTCAGGGAACTCTGCGACGAGATCGGTAAGCTGTGCGCGGGCCACTTCTGTCTTTTTCTCACGTAGGGCTGCCAGCGCCAACAAAATCTTTGCAAACGGTCGCAGATAGTGGCCATGCTCGGCGGCAATTTCGAGTTGCTTGATACCTGTCTTCTTATCGCCGTGAATGCCGGCAAAGCCGAGGAAAAACTTCTTTGTTCCAGGCAAACTCCCAATGAAATAATTCGCCATGCCCAAACCAAGGTACGCATCAGCAGCGTCCGGCGCGACCGCTAACAGCTTCTTGGCATACACATCCGCCTCACGGACTTTTTTTAGGCTGTCTAGCTGATGCTTGTCTATAAGGCTGGCGTAATTGGCCTGCATACCCAGGCTTAGGGTGATGGCAAAAAGTGCATTCGGATCGCCCGGGTCTGTCTTCAATCGAAGCTGCGCCAAGTCCTGCGCCTGTTGGTCCGCCGCGAAGAATGCCGCGCGCAGCTTCGGATCGGGTTTTAGAGGGATTTTGCCCAGGAAACGCTTGTCGTCCAGGAAAAAACCCGAGGTGAGGACGCCTTGTCGATAACACTCCTCAAACAGATAGCTTGCCGCTTCCGAGGCGCTCCCAAGAGGGTCTTCGGGGTGGGACTTCTGCCAGACCTCGAAGTGCGTGCGGGCTTCTTCAAACTTAAGTTCGTAAAGTAGGCGAAAGCCGGCGTCGAGTTCCGGAAGGTCCAAAGCACGAGTCGGAGCCTGCCTGGAACCGGAAAGGGCGGCCCGACCGCCAGAGACTCCTGCCAACAGGGCACTGCATAGCAGCGAACAAACAAGCAAACGGAGCAGCGACGACCGTTTGGCTTTACTCAAAGCGGCCGATCCGGTCCGTGACGGAATTTTCATTGAAAGCACCGTTCGAAGCTATCGGGGCAGCGACCAAGCGTTTCTTTGGCATCGCTCTCCAGGCTCTTGAACCCTTCGAAACAAGCTGAACAGGAAAGGCCGGTGAAGGCGATACATCGAACTGTGTATTTAAAATGTCCGCGTGCGCACGCGGGGAGTTCCACACGCAAGACTACTTACTGCGAGTCGACAACGAGGTCGAACTGATGAGGTGGATCGACGCGCGGTTTCCAACTTTCAACGAAGGTCGAGAGTAGGCGCCTCGCGAGGCGCGTGTAACGGTTCTTCTGCGGTTGGCGAGTCTTCCGGTTTCAGGCATTCGGTTGGAGGCGCGCTGACCTTCGGCACTGTGGCAACGGTTCCGAAAAACACCCTGCGAGCTTTTTCAAACGAATCTTCTGCCATAGGATTCACCTGCTTCATTCAAGTCTTCGACTTGTTCGATCAGCTTTCCCCCGGGGGGATAATGAAAGACGCGAAGACCGATACCTGTACAGTTTGGGACACATTTGCGGGGTAATCCGGTCAGTAGGATCGGATTTGGATGCGCAGCGATTCTAAGAGCGAGGTGTTTGCAATCGCTCCACGAATCGGTGGGATTGTGTGCCAAATGCGACATACATCGCGCGGCTGACGGTACAAACTGGCTCATCGGGTTTCTGAATCCGAAAATCTTCAGCTTGGACGAGTCTGTAATGTTTGGATACGGACTGCTGGGAACCATAGTGATTATCTGTCTAATCGTTTGGCTCCTTCGTTCCTTGTAGGAGCGAAATCACATTGGATGGTTGCTTCACGGCGTCCCTCGAGCCACTAGACATCCACTCGGCACCGGCGTAGATTTCACCCTCCTTGAGGTTCCGAGACTCTCCGAGCGAGGTAAAAATGATAGCCGAAGTGAAACAGAAGTACCGCGGAGTACTTTGCCGTCACTGCTGTCAAGCCATTCCGCTCTCGCCATCGGCGGAACGTAGGGGAAGCCAATTCGAAGCTCAGGCGCCTGGTGGCGCTGACCAGTTTACCGCGCGCTCGTTTACCCTACGCTGTCGAGCGTGCGATGGCGAGGGCCTTTACACGCCCGTAGACGTGATTGACTGTGACGGATCTCCGAGGATGAGAGGATCGTATGCGAGCAAACGCCTATCCAGAGTTTCGAAGAACGTACCCGGCGAATCCGGCGAGCGTGATTCCTTACACAGCTCTCATGCGTAATTGAAGGAGTGAAGGGGCGGAACATCCCGTCCCTCACTTTCGCGCCACATCAATCAGCCATGGCCTTGTAGTGCTGTCTTGCTCTTGCTAATGCGAACCCAGGCTCGGCGCTTAGCTGTTTTTCCGCGCTGACCCAGTCCTCGACGTCCTTCCCAGGCTCACTGCCGCGCTGCGTGTACAGCTGGTATGCTCGGTGAGCGATATCTTCTTTGGAAAGCTCTTTGCGTTCGATCATGGCAACCTCCTTGGTTGTCGGCACGAG
>Ga0209221_1000342_pt1 | contig 22155 bp, 19 predicted proteins | sample BlaSpr_A8_Ref_O2_FD_187989 | JGI IMG/M metagenome (GOLD analysis project Ga0209221, IMG submission 187989) | Forest soil microbial communities from Thunder Bay, Ontario, Canada - Black Spruce, Ontario site 2_A8_Ref_O2 (SPAdes) (version 2) | ecosystem: Environmental > Terrestrial > Soil > Boreal...
CAGAACCTGAAGACACAACATCCCCCCGCGGCTTCTATCGCCGAAATTGAAGTGCATCGGGCGTCCCCGCTGGGACTCAATGACTTTACCATTCGCGAAAGTCAACATCGGGAGCGGCCCACGGTGCGCATTTCGCCCGATCTCCCTGTCTGCGATGCCTGTCTGAAGGAACTGTTTGATCCCGCGGATTGGCGCTACTCGTATCCCTACATCAACTGCACCAACTGCGGTCCACGTTACACGGTCGTGCAGAGTCTGCCTTACGACCGGCCCAATACCACGATGCGGCGCTGGCCCTTGGACGACTATTGCGGCGCAGAATATCGGGATCCGGAAAATCGTCGCTTTCACGCCCAGCCGGTCGCTTGCCATGTTTGCGGACCCGGGTATTACCTGCAATGCCATTTCCTGCATTCGGGCGATGAGACCGCGCGCGGAGCTCAACAGAGTATCTGGGATGCGGTTAAGCTTCTGAACAGTGGACGCATTCTAGCCGTGAAAGGGCTTGGCGGTTATCATCTGGCGTGCGACGCTGCAAACGCCGCAACGGTTGCCGCTTTGCGCGAACGCAAATTCCGCAAGGAAAAACCGTTCGCGCTCATGGCAAGAGATTTGGATGTTGCCCGCGATCTGGTAGAGCTTTCGCCGGAAGCGGAGCGACTGCTCACGTCAAGCGCGCGACCTATTGTGCTGGCACCAGCGAGAACGCAATTCCACGGAGTTCGCCGCGAAGAAGGTGGCCTCGAAGTTGCGCCGGAAGTTGCTCCCAATAATAACGAGCTCGGGGTCATGCTGCCCTATACCCCGCTGCACTACTTACTCTTTGCGGAAGGAGCGCCAAGGGCGCTCGTGATGACGAGCGCAAATCGATCAAGCGAGCCGATTGCGTATGAAGATGACGAGGCTCTCGAGCGCCTTTCCGGAATCGCGGATGCATTCCTGATCGGGCAGCGTCCGATCGCACGCCGCGTCGATGATTCGGTGGCGCGGATCGGGGCCTTTGGCCCGTCGATTCTTCGTCGGGCGCGCGGCTATGCTCCGAGTGCTGTAGCGAATATCCCGAGTGAGCGTCCAATTCTAGCCGTGGGCGCCGATTTGAAGAATGCCGTCACACTCGTGGTGGATGGTCAGGCGTTCGTCAGTCAGCACATCGGGGACTTGGGAGATTACCAGTCGCTCCGGGCTTTTCAAGAGGTAATTCAGGATCTGACTTCGATGTATGAAGTGCGCCTGGCAGATTCGTTGGTCATTTGCGATGCCCACCCGGAATACGTCTCCTCGGCACACGCGTTAAGGCTCGCGTCCCAGCAACTGCTAACCGTCCAGCATCATCGCGCACACATTGCTTCTGTGCTGGCCGAGCGCGGCGAATGGAGCACGCGTGTATTGGGCGTAAGCCTAGACGGCACCGGGTACGGAGATGACGGCAATATCTGGGGAGGCGAGTTGTTTGTAGGCAGCGTCGAAACTGGATTCGAGCGCGTTGCTCACTTGCGCAGTGCTTTGTTGCCCGGCGGCGACGGGGCGGCGCAATATCCGGTGCAGGCGGCGAGCGGTTTTCTCGCACAACTCGATGACCTGCCCGATCTGAGTCGTGCACCTTTCAACTTTTCAAATCGCTACCGTCGTGCTTTGGAATTAATCCGCAAAGGCGTCCGGACATTCGTCACGACTTCGGCTGGGAGGCTCTTTGACGCAACTGCGGCGCTGCTTGGCTTTACACGCGACATCACATTTGAAGGCCAAGCAGCGATGTGGTTGGAACAACTCGCTCGCACCGCGCTCCTGACGGAATCGTATCCCTTTCCATTCCGCGGCAAGGAACTGGATTTTCGGCCTTTGCTTCGAGCCGTGATTCGTGACCGGCAGCGCGGACGGAAGATTGCAGAAATCGCTCGCGCCTTCCAGCGCGGATTTGCTCAAGGTCTGCGCGATGCGATCGTCGTCACAAGCAGGGCCCGAAATCTTAACGTAGTGGTTTTCTCCGGCGGCGTTTTTCAGAACGACCTACTTTTGGAAGACCTCAAAAGTTTGTCTGAAAAAGACCCCATTGAAATATGGACCAACCACGCTGTCCCGCCGAATGATGGTGGGATCAGCCTGGGACAGGCGGCAATCGGGGCGTTCAGCCGATTCGACGGCATTACGAGAAGCGATGTGGCGCAAGCTGACGAGGGGATATGCACGAGCTTTCTATTGCGATGAGTATTGTGGAAATGGCCCAAGAAGAAGCGGAGCGCCGCGGCGACGTTCAAGTCACGGCCGTCCACCTCAAACTCGGGGCGTTGTCTGGCGTGGTGAAAGAGGCGTTGTTCTCTTCGTATGAAATGGCGTGTGAAGACACCCCGTTGCAAGGGTCGCGCCTCGTAATCGAAGAGGTCCCTGTCGTGGTGTACTGTCCGAGTTGCCGGGCGCAGCGTCCGCTGAATTCCGCGCAACTGTTTTGTTGTGCTGCATGCGGTACTCCCACATCGGAAGTCATTCACGGCAAAGAACTCGAAGTGTTTGCATTGGAGATACAAGAATGGGTTCACAACCCCGCTTAGTGGAAGTCAGAAAGAATGTTTTGAAGCAGAATGATCTGGTGGCTCGTGCGCTGCGCGAGCAATTCCGCGCTGCCGGTGTATTTGTCGTGAGCCTAGTTTCCGGCCCGGGTTCGGGCAAGACGATGTTTCTGGAAAAAACGCTGACCCTGCTTCGACAAAGCTATCGTGTCGCCGCCTTGGTCGGAGACCTCGCCACGGAGAATGATGCTATCCGACTGGCGCGCAGCCAAGCTCCGGTCAAACAAATCACCACCGGCACACTTTGTCATCTCGAAGCCGCAATGGTCCGGAACGCGCTCGATGGATGGAATCTCAATGATCTGGACTTTCTCTTTATCGAGAATGTTGGAAACCTGGTCTGTCCTTCATCCTATGACTTAGGTGAGAATCTGCGACTGGTGCTCGTCTCGGTCACCGAGGGCGAGGACAAGCCGCTCAAGTACCCCACAATTTTCAATAGCGCCGACGTGGCCATCGTGAGCAAGATGGACTTGGCGCAGGCGGTTGAATTCGACTGGCACTCAGCGTACGGCAACATACAGGCGGTTCGCCCGGGACTGCAGGTCTTCAAACTCTCGGCCAAAACCGGGGAGGGAATAGACGAATATTTAGAATTTCTTGCGGCGCGCCTGAATGAGGTACGTGCGACGGTAGCGCTCTGAGCGAGGCACGCGGTTGGGAATGCGGCCCGTTTTGTGAGATGTCATCAAGAGTGCTAGACTGCGCGAATGGCTACCAAAAAGAAAACAAGAAAGAAGCTGAAGAAATCGAAAAGCACTGCCGTTAGAAAACGAACCGCACCGCGGCAACCGGCAAAGAAGGACAAAGCTCCTAAGAAGTTGGCGAAGAAGAAAATTGCCCAAAACAAAGCGACGAAAAAGCAAGCCGCCGCCAAGACGACGATCAAAAAGAAAACGGCTCCTCGCCGGAAGCAAGCTGGCAAGAAACAGACTCAGGCGAACAGCCAGCGAGTCGAGACGCAGCCATTGCCGCGCAAGTTCGCAGGACAGCGTTCAGGGGAGCAAGCGGGAGATTTGCAGGGCTTGTCTAGGCGCGAAGAAGCAGATTCACAGAGCGTGGACGAGCTACTGGAAGAAGGAAACGCGTTCGAGGCTGAAGTAATCGAGGGTGTTGAAGACGCTGGAGATCAGGAAGGGCGGGAAGTTCACACTCATGAAGTGCCCGAGGACGACGTACCCGAGGAATATCTAGACAGGGATAAGGATTAGGAAGCGCTGCGTCCGGAAAACACTCAGCAACTGTCCTGTATCGCGTTGCCTCACGAGCGCCAGCGGAACGGCAGCCCGGTATAACATCGGCTAGTCGCTACGACGGCGCGTGCGATCGGCTACTGTGGGTACCACTCGAGCAACCGTACCTCGATCCCGGTTCCTTCCAGTCCTCTTTTAAATACCGCCAGGTCGGAGCCGCGATAGTGATACGGAATCACGACCTTCGGGTGGAAGGCTTTCACGGCCTCGGCCGCTTCTTCGGGAGGCATGGTGTAAGGCAGATTCATGCACACAAACGCGACGTCGATATTCTTCAGCGCGCGCATTTCCGGGATGCCTTCGGTGTCGCCAGAGAAGTAAAAACGCACGCCGCCGTAACTGAGAACGTATCCATTGCCGCGTCCCTTATCGTGGTAGAACTTTCCTGGAGCCGGGCCGCGCGTCAGATTGTAAGCGGGGATTGCCTCGATGCCCCAACCCTGCCATGTCTTTCTTTCGCCATTGGCGATTGGCTTGGCCGCAGTGACCGTGGCTATCACCGCTGGCGGCGCCAGAATGTCGGTTCCCGCTTTGCTGATTTCGGCAATGGACACGGGATCCATGTGATCGCCGTGAATGTCTGTGATCAGAATGAGATCCGCTTTCGGAGCCCCCGCGAAGTTCGCAGGTTTGGCAGGATCAAGGTAGATGACTTTTCCTCCCGCCTCGATCAAGGTGCTGGCGTGATATAGCGGCGTGATCGTAACGTCCCCCGCCGAGGTTGGAAACGTCTGCGTCGTAGCCGCCGAATGAGCAAAAGGCGACATGACGAAAAAGGAACAAGCGACAGCCAGAAGCAATTTCATCTCGACCTCAGTTCGCTTTCATTCTAAACGTTCGCCCCTAGTATTCGTTTCCAAAGCCTAGCCAGGGCCGAATCCGGATGAAATAAAGTGATTTTCCGTTGCGACGGCATCCAGACGCGAGTCATCTAAACAAATCACGCGGGGAAGCGGAGTCGCGGGGTCGCCGAGTTTGAGGTATCCTCGACTGGCCACAACTAGCCCCTGCCATGAGATCCGGAGCGCTGAATGCTTACTGCAGAGAAGAGCGTCGCAGTTTCTCATCAGCTTTTAGAGCGGCTGTCCGAGGCTCGTAGCCAAAGCGATGCACTTTTCAATTTAGTCCGAGCTGACGCCCGGTATGAGCGGCCAATTCCCGAGCGTCATCGCGTTGTCTTTTATATTGGACACCTCGAAGCGTTCGATTGGAATTTACTGAATGGAAGTTCTTTCGGGCTCAAGAGCATTCATCCCGAATTTGATCGGCTGTTCGCCTTTGGCATTGACCCTGTAGGTGGCGGACTGCCGAGCGATGTTCCATCCGACTGGCCGAGCTTGGATGCCATCCGCGAGTACGTGAACAATATCCGCAACGCGCTCGACCAGCAACTTGCAACCGCAAATCCCGAACAGCAAACACGGAGCGGATTTCCGTTGCATACCTTGCTCAATGTGGCGGTTGAGCACCGTCTGATGCATGTCGAGACGCTCGCCTACATGCTGCATCAATTGCCCCTCGATAGGAAAGTTCGGACGGAAGCGAGGCAGGAAAAGTTGTTTTATCGCTCTGTGACGGCGGTCGCACATCGAATCGTGACCGTCCCTGCTGGCGAGGCGGAGCTCGGCATTCCACGTGGCTCTGATAATTTTGGCTGGGACAACGAATATGAAGCTCAAACGGTCGCAGTCCCCGCATTTGAGATTGACCGCTACAAAGTTACGAACCGGCAGTATCTGGACTTCATAGCTGCTGGCGGCTATGACACGCATTCTCTTTGGAATGACGATGACTGGCATTGGAAGTCCGCTCATGAAATTTCTCACCCGCTGTTCTGGAAAAAACAGAACGATCAGTGGCTCTACCGCGCCATGTTCCAGGAAATACCGTTCGACGAAATGCCGCTCGCGCTCGATTGGCCGGTATATGTGAGTCAGGCTGAGGCGACAGCTTATGCGCGCTGGATCGGGAAGTCGCTTCCTACGGAAGCGGAGTGGCAGAGAGCTGCCTACGGAACTCCGGACGGATACCAAAGCGCCTACCCGTGGGGTAACGGAGTGCTCAGGGCCGAGCTGGGCAATTTTGATTGCCAGCGCTGGGACCCAACCCCGGTGAATGCGTTTCCGGAAGGCCAAAGCGCGTTCGGCGTGGACGATATGTTAGGCAACGGATGGGAGTGGACCTCGACCATCTTCGGTCCGTTCCCTGGCTTCAGGCCCTTTCCGTTCTACCAAGGGTACTCGGCTGATTTCTTTGATGGCAAACACTTCGTCATGAAGGGCGGCTCGGCGCGCACTGCCGCCTGTATGCTTCGTTCTACGTTTCGTAACTGGTTCCAGGCACATTACCAATACGTATATGCGGGCTTCCGCTGCGTAAAACATTGATCCTACGAGCGGATGATCGTGAGAGCTGATGGTAAGAACTGACGAGGAAAAGGGGATTCGGAATGCTGGTTCACGCGATTAACAATGCTGCTTACGAATTCGCGTCCGACGTACATGCCGGCCTCTCGCGGCCCGGACAAAAAGAGCTTCTCTCCAAGTATCTCTATGACGAAGTGGGTTCGTCGCTCTTTGAGGTAATTAGTCATTTGCCTGAATACGGCCTCACACGAGCCGACGAGCGTCTCCTCCGACGTCATGCCAATGAGATTGTAGAGCAACTGGACGCTCCGGTCGCAGTGGCTGAATTGGGCAGTGGAAGCGGCAAGAAGACGCGCTGGATACTCGAGGCCCTGAGCCGGTGGCAACGGACATTCTATTATCCGGTCGAAATCTCCCGCACCGCGCTCGCCATGTGCGAACGGGAACTCAGCGATATTGATTCCATCAGCATCGTGGGTTTTGAACGGGAGTATCTTGACGGATTGCTCGAAGTGGCCGCCCACCGGCAACGTAATCAACGTCTCTTTGTATTGTTCTTGGGCAGCACGATCGGGAATTTTGATCGTCCGGCCGGACTAAAATTCCTGGCGCAGGTTCGGCGCATTCTCAAGCCTGGAGATTCGCTTCTTCTGGGAACCGACCTCGAAAAACCGGGCGCGCAATTGCTCAATGCCTACGATGACGAAATCGGAGTGACGGCGGCTTTCAATCTCAACCTGCTGGCCCGAATCAATCGCGAACTCGATGCCGATTTCGACTTGAGGCAATTTACCCACGTAGCGCGGATCAATCGTGAAGCCCGGAGTGTCGAAATGCACCTGCAATCAAAACGGCGGCAGACGGTGCGCATTCCAGCGGCGGATCTTAGCGTTGATTTTCTCGAGGGCGAGACGATCTGGACCGAGAGCAGCCATAAGTACTCAGCAGACGAAGTTTTCCAAATGGCGCGCGAAACCGGCTTCTGCTGCCAATCGCAGTGGATTGACGAACAGTGGCCTTTCGCGGAAAATCTGTGGGTCGCAGAATAAGTTTGTTGGTCTGTTCACGGTACAATTTGTTTCTTGGACGCGCGAACATAAACGGAGGAATCCATGTCCCAACAATGCACGCACCTGGACCAGATCAAAATAAGACAAACGAACAAGCACGTGTGTGAGGACTGTGTAGCGATTGGCGACACCTGGGTCCATTTGCGCATGTGCCTCATCTGCGGTCACGCTGCGTGTTGCGACTCATCCAAGAATAAACACGCCACCAAGCATTTTCACAAAACAAAGCATCCTCTCATGCGCTCCATCGAGCCCGGAGAGTCTTGGATCTGGTGTTATGTAGACGAGATCGAAGCAGGTGAACTGGCCGCGTAAAGTCCGCCCCGATCGATGTGCACGTAAAAGACCGCGGATTGCTTTGCCGAGCTGTGCGACAAAATGCGCGACCAGAGTGCATACTCCTGTATCTAAGCTTCTATATCAAATCACTATTGTTCAAGCTGTTTGGGTTCATCTTCGTGACCATCAAGGCTGAAACTTAACATGGCGAAACCGATTTTGCTCAGTGTCGACGACGACGCCGATGTTTTGCGGGCGATCGAACGCGACCTACGCTCGCAATACGGTGCGGATTATCGCGTCATTGGTAGCGATTCTCCCGAAGGCGCTCTCGATTTGTTGAAGCAGTTAAAGGTGCGCAGTGACAGTGTCGCCCTCCTGCTGGCGGACCAGCGCATGCCTCGCATGGATGGTGTCGCATTTCTGCAAGAAGCAATGCACATCTACCCCGACGCAAAACGTGCTCTGCTCACTGCCTATGCCGATACCAGCGCTGCCATTAGCGCTATCAATCAAGCCAGCATTAACTATTTTTTCTTGAAGCCATGGGATCCTCCCGCCGAGCATCTGTATCCACAACTGAATGACCTGCTCGATGACTGGCAAGCTTCCTACCGCCCAGTTTTCGAGGGGATTCGCGTCCTCGGTACGAGATGGTCGCCGCGCTCTTACGAGCTCCGCGACTTCCTGGCGCGCAATCGCGTTCCCTATCAGTGGATCGACGTAGAATCTTCCGCCAACGACCCCGAAACCAAGCGTCTTTTGGAGGCGCTTGGACCGGAGGCGGCGAGTCTCCCGGTCGTGCTTTTTCCGGATGGAACAAAGCTCTTGGAAAGCCTGCCGTCGGAGGTCGCGCAAAAAGTTGGTTTGCGTACGCGTGCGCAAACCAGTTTTTATGATTTAGCAATTGTCGGTGGAGGTCCCGCAGGTCTCGCAGCCGCAGTCTATGGCGCGTCCGAAGGTTTACATACGGTGATGATAGAACGTGAAGCACCCGGCGGCCAGGCAGGCATGAGTTCGCGAATCGAGAACTATCTTGGCTTTCCAGCCGGACTCAGCGGCAGCGATCTGGCGCGGCGCGCCGTGGTGCAAGCGCAGCGTTTTGGCGTTGAAATTCTTGCTCCGCAAGAAGCCGTCGGCGCTCGCACGGAAGGCTCGTATCGCATCATCAAGTTGGCCGATGGCAACGAAATTTCCTGCCACGCACTGATGATTGCAAGCGGAGTGCAGTGGCGGCGATTAGACGCTCCCGGAATCGATAGGCTGCAGGGTGCCGGTGTCTATTACGGCGGCGGCGCCACCGAGGCGCTGTCGTGCAAGGGTGAAATTATCTACGTGGTCGGCGGAGCGAATTCAGCCGGCCAGGCGGCTATGAATTTCGCGAGATACGCGGAGCGCGTCATCATGGTTGTACGAGGCAGTTCGCTCGCCGCTACCATGTCCCAGTACCTGATTGATCAAATTAAAGAGACACCCAACATCCAGGTATGGCCCCACGCCAGCGTGATCGAGGCGCACGGCGAGACGCATCTCGAAGAGATCTCGGTCCTTTGTTCTGATACCGGCAAGGTGGAACGCGAGCCCCTGAGCGCAATGTTCATTTTCATCGGAGCCCTGCCGCGCACCGAGTGGCTGGGAGACCTGGTGGAGCGGGATGAACGGGGCTTCCTTTTGACTGGCCCTGACCTGATCCGCGACGGACAGCGCCCCAAGGGATGGACTCTTGAGCGGGACCCATTCCTGCTCGAAACAAATATTCCAGGCATTTTTGCCGTGGGCGACGTGCGGCACGGCTCGGTGAAACGAGTCGCTTCTGGTGTCGGGGAAGGTTCGGTAGCGGTGCAGTTCATCCATCAGTATTTAAGCAAGGTATAAATGGTCGAAAAGTCAGAATTACTTCGTGTTCCGGTGTTTGCGGATTTGCCCGATGATCAGATCGAGTGGTTCATCAGCCAGTCGCGCGAGCTCCTCTACAAGGCAGGCGAGACCTACTCACGGCAAGGCGATCCCGCCGACGCCATGTTTGTGATTCTTGAAGGTCAAATTGAACTGCGAGGCGAACTGGGCGGCGAAGCCATCTTCATTTCGTTGAACAATGGGGATGTTACTGGCGCGCTTCCGTTTTCTCGGATGAAGCAGTTTACGGTGACAGGACGAACAGTCACCGACAGTCGCGTTTTGCGATTTCCTGCCGCTCTGTTTCCAGACCTCGTGCAAAAGATGCCGGAGTTGGCGAAGCGTCTGGTGGGTTTGATGTCCGACAGAATCCGTGAAACCACTCGCATAGAACAGCAAAGAGATCGATTAGCGTCTTTGGGAAAATTGTCCGCAGGCTTGGCACACGAACTGAACAACCCCGCTTCTGCCGCCAAACGCGCCACGAGCCAATTGCGTGACATGCTGAAAAAAATCAAGGAAGCGAGTCTCGAACTGGGGCGCCGTGATCTTACGCCCGCCCAGAAATCACAAATAGTGGATCTCGAGGGCGCGCTTACCCAACGCGACGAACCGCCTCCCGATTCTCTGACCGTGAGCGACCTGGAAGAGCGAATCGATTCGTTATTGCGCAGTCACGGGCAGAACGACTTGTGGCAACTGGCAGCCGATTTGGCCCGAAAGAATGCGAAGCCCCAAGTAGTGGAATCATTATTCGAAGCCTTCGACGCCGACACTGCTAGAGCCGCTCTGGTAAGGATCGGCGCTTCCCTCGAGATTTACAGCCTGTTGGAGGAAATCGAGAGCAGCACTTCGCGGATCTCCGATCTGGTAAGCGCAATCAAGGAATACACGCACATGGACCAGGCTCCCGTGCAGAACGTCGACATCGTAAAGAGCCTGGAAACCACCTTGACCATTTTGAACCACAAGCTAAAACGCGGAGTGGTGGTGCAGCGCGACTACCAGAAAATCCCACTGCTTGTGAATTCGTTTGGCAGCGAACTTAATCAGGTGTGGACCAACATCATCGACAATGCCATCGATGCGATGAGCGCAAAAGGTGAACTTCGGGTTCGAACCTATCGTGACGATGGCTGCGTTGTAGTTGAGATCGGTGATAACGGTCCGGGAATTTCAGATGAGGTCAAGACGCACATTTTCGAACCATTCTTCACGACCAAGGGAGTCGGAGAAGGAACTGGCTTGGGCCTCGATACGGTTCAGCGTATTGTCAGGAAGCACCGAGGCAGTATTCAGGTGACGTCGAAACCCGGCGATACTCGCTTTCAAGTGCTCCTTCCGCTGGCGGAAGCCTCGAAGTAGGACTGTCGTCACGGTGAGTCTAGGAATCGATCGGATCAGGGCGGGAGTTTAAATGAGCGCAGACTCAGTCCCTAGATTAAGTGCTTACAGAGGCAAACCGCAAAGCCATGCCCGACGCCAATTTTGCCAGGTGGCCTAAACTCGAGGAGATCGCGTGCGTATCCTCGTTTTTATGAGGCGATGACGCCAAAGTAACCCAGGGCGCGGGTGGAGAATTCTTGGGGGGAGGCAGTTATGTCGATTCGACCAGTTAAGCGGCTAATAAAATCCAAACCGACCCTTGAAGGTGCCGGCGTACATCTGCGCCGGGCGTTCGGCTTCGGAAATACATCTGAGTTCGATCCGTTCCTCTTGCTCGACGACTTCCGCAACGACGTTCCTGAGGATTATCTGGCAGGCTTCCCCTGGCATCCGCATCGCGGCATCGAGACCATCACCTATGTGCTCGCCGGAACTGTGGAACACGGCGACAGCATCGGGAACCGTGGCGCGATCGCTCCGGGTGACGTACAGTGGATGACGGCCGGAAGCGGAATCATCCACCAGGAGATGCCGAAAGGCGATTCAGCCGGACGCATGCATGGCTTTCAATTGTGGGCGAATCTTCCGTCATCGCTCAAGATGACGGCTCCGCGTTACCAGGAAGTTAAATCGTTTGCCATCCCCGAAATAAAAGACGATGACGGTACGCATGTGCGGGTCGTCTGCGGAAAATTTTGGGGTAAGGCTGGACCGGTAGACGGAATTGCCGCCGATCCGATTTATCTCGATGTTTCCGTAGGCCCAGGCAGGAGAAAGACGCTTCCAGTTGAAACAACCCGCCACGCGTTCGCATACGTTTTTGCTGGAGCCGGAAAATTCTCGAACGCCTCGGGCCCGCTCGCAGTACCGACCGAAGCCGTCGAGTGGGCTGACACGCATCCTCCCTCGGAGGCGGATAATCGCTCCCTCGTCCTCTTTGATCGAGGCGACGAGGTCACCGTGCAAGCTGGAGACGAGGGAGTCCGGTTCTTGCTCGTTTCCGGCAAGCCGATTGAAGAGCCGGTAGCATGGTATGGCCCTATCGTGATGAACACGCAGGCCGAGCTCCGGGACGCATTCGATGAACTGGAACGCGGAAAATTTCTGAAGACAGGTTGATATGCAGGTTTCTCTAAGACGGCGCACTAGGGCAGAAGTCCTAGTACTCCTACACCATTCGTTGTTCCCACGTATACCTTGCCATTGGCAATGGTTGGCGTGATGAACTTGTTACCATTTCCGAAGTTATCGCGTCCGCCCGGTGCCTGATTCGAGTTATATAACTCGACTGCAAGATTGTTCGCACTGTAAGCGTGCAGCACCGCTGGCGACGTATTCTCCGTAGCCCACAATATCAAATCGCTGTCTGAACTTCCAGAGATGCTGGGCGTAGCTCCGGGATCGGCAAACTGCGTGCTGGTTGCCGACTTGGGCACAGGGTTCAGTTGCCCGCTGCTGTTGAATGAGAACGCTTTGATCGCATCCCCAACCGCCCCGTAGTAGATGCTGTGGCTGGTAAATGCCGGTGATGAAAACACAGGTCCTGCGAGAGCGCCAGTTATTTCCTGATAGATCTGATTATTATTGTTCGGATTGAACTTACCCATATTGGTTCGGTCCGCCAAGTAGATATTTGCATCTTTGCCAGCGCCGACAACCAGTTCGTGCGATACCCCGCTAGAGTCTTTAAAATTCGGCACTACCAGCGCCCCTCCAGAGCCTAGATCCTCGTCCTTGTTCGACTCGGCAACCGTGTTGTACATATTGAAGTAATCAGATACAGCGAGCTGGTTCTTCTTGGTTGAGACCTTCAGGATGGCGTTTCCGTAATCTCCTTCGATAGGAAACCCGTTGGCGTTGAGGGTCGTGTCGAAAGTTCCATTCGCGTCCAGAAAATATATATTTCCGTTCGAATCGGCCGACAGCCCACCCCCCGACGCCCAGATTGCACCCTCGCTACCGTTCGGCGTAACGTTGAGCACCGATTCCTGGGCCAAAGTCGTTTCTTTGTAACCGATGATCCATCCCGTATAAGGCCGGTCGTCGCAATGGGACGCCCATGAAGTGTAAACAACGTGATTCAGCAACAGCAACGATGCCCGCTCTTTATATTGTTTAGGATCAAAAATCACATATCCGTTCTGACTGTTATCGCCCGTCCCCGGATACTGCGCGACAATTTCCACCGGGCCTCCAAACTCTTCGGTCCCGGTGGTGATGTCGAGAGCGTGCAAGCGTTGATGATAGTTAGAACTTGAGTCTTTACTCATGGCCACCACGTAAATAGTGCCGTGCGGGCCGGCAGCAGGGTCAATTACGGGAGTGGAAGTGACCCCGATCTCGGGCGAAACCTGCCCGCAACCGCGGTTATCCGACGGAACCTCGCCGGACGCCAGCGTCGTTACCTGCCAAAGCGTCGACCCGCTGTCCGAGTCGAACCCGTAGACCGTGTCATTTTCCGTCGCCACGAACAATACGTTGTGCGTCCCATTTCCAGCAATGCTGACGTTCGGAACATATAAGGGCTGAGCATCCACGCGTCCGTCGGTCGAGATCACGAACAATTTCCCGAAAGTATTGGAATTGACGTTCTTGAGGGTGAGTGTGCTCTCACCCGGGTTCCGTCCCGTCCGCATGTTGTCATTGTGATAGGTGAGGACACCTTTAAATTCAGCCGACGCTCCAACCGACATGTCACGACGGAAAACAAGCACGGCAAGAAGGGAGAGAAACACAATTGCACAGAACAACAGAACGACTCGCGGGGATAAAGCCTGTCTCATAACATACCTCGGAAGTTAGATTCGGATTTCGAATCCGCTGTTGCCGGAGATTGAGACGAGGAGCGCAATTAGCTTGATTTTAGCTAAGAGTACATGACGGTGGGACGTCACGAAAAACTCGGAAGTACCGAAAGTAAAGTATTGACCGTTTTACTTCAATTTCGGAAATCGAGTCCCGCCGACAACGCTCATAGCTCGTACTGCGGCAATACGTCCCATCGTGAACAAATTTCCCGAACTCAATCTGAGTTTGATAAGGTACTGGTGGCATGACTATCAAAAAGAACGCGGTTCGCAAAACGGCACTCCGGCAAAAAGCGCAGTTGATGTCTGGTTCGGAGATCGAACGTACGCTGGTGCGTCTGGCGCATGAAATCCTCGAAAAAAACGGTGGGGTTGAGAACCTGGGACTGGTCGGAATCCGCCGTCGCGGAGTACCCATCGCCGAGCGACTGGGAAAGATGATTCAACAAGTCGAAAAAAAGAAAGTTCCCGTAGGCACGCTCGACATCACCTTCTATCGCGATGACCTTTCCACACTGGGGCCCAAGCCCGTGGTGCAGGAAGCGGAGATCGGCTTTTCGATCGAAGGTAAAAAGATTGTGTTGATCGACGACGTGCTCTATACCGGACGCACCACGCGCGCCGCCCTCGATGCACTGTTTTCGCACGGACGCCCCAGCCTGGTTCAGTTGCTGGTGCTGATCGATCGCGGCCATCGTGAGCTTCCCGTGGAAGCTACTTTTATCGGCCGGACTGTCCAGACAACCGACAGCGAAGTGATCGAGGTTAAACTGACCGAGACCGACGAAGCCGAGAAAGTTCTGCTTATGGAAAGATGAGGTTTTGGTGGGAGCGCACGACCCGCCTGCGCCGACGAGCGCGGCTAGGCTCAACCCTTACTTCTGCTGCTCCACTCCAGGTCAAACCGCGGCCGGTCATAGAAGGACTTCTGCGTTCCCTCGCCTGTCGTCGAAAGACCAGCGTAAAGATTAGCGCGCTTGACGGCTTCTTGTTCCTCGAACCCTTCGCCAAGAAAAGTTGCAAAGCTGCCGATAAAAGCGTCACCGGCACCGGTGCTATCCACGCTCTTTACGCTAAATGCGGGCACATGCTGCATGCCTTCCCGGCCTGCCAGCAGCGCTCCGTTTGCACCGAGAGTAATAATCACCCGCCGAATACCGCTGGCTAGAAGCTTGCTGGCACAGCTCTTAGCGTCGTCAAGATTCCGCACCGGCGCACCCGAAATCGCCTCCGCCTCACTCTCGTTGGGAACAAAATAATCGAGCTCCGCGACCGCCATGAGGTCAATGGGCTGTGCCGGAGCGGGGTTCAAGATGCAGCGAATACCGTTCTTCCGCGCAAATTTGATGGTGTAATAAACCGTCTCCAGCGGGATTTCAAACTGGAGAACGATGCAGTCGGCGCTCCTAAGAGTATTGGCAGCGGCGTCCACGTCGGCCGGTTTCAGCGCGTCATTTGCACCTTTGACCACGATGATCCGATTCTGCCCTGAAGGGTCGACGAAAATGGGCGCCACTCCGCTGGATACGCCACTTACCTGCCGCACATGCGTGGCGTCGATACCCAGGTTTTCAAAATTCTTGATCGAAGACGGGCCGAACAGATCATCCCCAACCCGCGCCACCATAAAGACATCGGCGCCGCACAGCCGTGCAGCCACGGCCTGATTCGCACCTTTTCCGCCAAATCCAAGATCGAACTTCCGGCCAAAAATCGTCTCTCCCGGCTTGGGAAACTGGTCGGAGAACGTGGTCAAATCAACATTGGCACTGCCCACAACCGCGATGCGAGGACGCTTGGCCATAGTTTTATCGTTGTAATCGACACCTTCAAACGGCAAGCACACGTTGGAAGATAGGAAGGCAGAGTGTAGTCAGCTGATCGCTGCGTTGTCAACCAGCGCATTCGGCTTTGTCAGCGCAATCGGTTTTCCTGTCCTTTCGCCGTGTAACTCTGCGCTCGTGGTTATAGCTTTTTTTTACGACGTTGTCTCATTCATCTGGCATCCGCACACGCTCTTGAGTATTCTCTTCAGGGATGGCCAGCCTCTCCCTAAGCGAACTTCTGGGCTCGATCGTGTATGACGCCTCCGGCGCCGCCAGCGGTCGTGTGCGCGAGGTGGCCCTCGCCCCGCAAGAAGACCGCTCACGCGTCACCTTGTTCATCATCAAGACGCCTGTCGGAAATCGAGTACTGCCGTTGACCGCAGTTTCGGCAATCAATGGCGGCGTTCGAGCGTCGACTCCATCGGCGGAATGGACCTCGGCCGATGGCTCCGAGGGACTGTTATTGCTCAGCCGCGATTTGCTCGATCAGCAGGTGATCGACGTATTCGGCCGCAAAGTTGTGCGCGTAAACGACGTGGACTTTCATCACGACAGCGCGCAGAATCGCTCCGTCTTAAAGGTCGGTGGAGTGGATGTGGGTGCTCGAGGCGCGGTTCGCCGCCTGCTCAAAGGCATGATTCCAGCGGCCGCCCTTCGAGCTCTGCTGCTGCGGGTTCCGCCACGCGAAATCCCCTGGGATTTCGTGGATATCATCGAGACCGATCCTGCCCGGCGCGTCAAATTAAAGATTTCGCACGAGCGGCTGGCCCGACTCCATCCCGCCGACATCGCCGACATCGTGGAAGATCTGGCTCCCGATGAGCGCGAAGCAGTCTTCGAAACACTGGACGAGGGCGTGGCCGCCGGCGCTCTGGAAGAGCTGGAACCAAAAGTACAGAAGGCGGTCCTTGAATCGCTCGACTCCGATCGAGCCGCGGACATCGTGGAGGAGATGGAGCCTGACGCTGCCGCCGACCTGCTGGCTGATCTCTCCGATGAGCGGACGGAAGAAATTCTGGTGCAAATGCAGCCGGAAGAGCGCCAGGAGGTCACCGACCTGCTGGAGTTCAAGGAAAATACCGCCGCCGGTCGCATGACCACCGAGTTCATTGCGCTGCCCGTGGCGGCCACCGCCCACGACGCGATCGAGACGATGCGCACGTTCGAAGGCCGCATGGAAAACATGAGCACTGTTTACCTGACGGATTCGCACGGTACCTTAGTGGGCGCGGTGCCGCTGGTGAAGATTGTTCTTGCACCCGCCTCAACCCCGCTGCTGGCTTTGGCCCAGGAGCCTCTCATTTCCTGCCACGAAAACACAAAAGAGAAGGAATTTGCCGAACTTTTTGACAAGTACAACCTGCTGACGTTGCCCGTAATCGATGAGCGTAATCAGCTGACCGGCGTGATCACTCCGGATGACGTGATCGCAATGCTGCGTGCCAAGCTCTAGTCTGCCCGGCTACCTGTCGCGGCGTGGGCGCCTTCGGACAAAAACTTCCTTACTTTCGCAGATTCGTCTATCCAATCCCCACTTCCAGCATTTATTCTGATCCGGCTGTTTCGCTATTTTGATGGTCCGTGGCCAAGCATGAAATTCCTGAGAAGTTGGAAGTTCCGGGTACTGCTGATTTTTGCCGTCGTAGGGCCGGGCTTCATCACCGCGAACGTCGACAACGATGCCGGAGGAATCTTTGTCTATTCGCAAGCTGGCGCGCAGTTCGGCTACATGCTTCTTTGGACCATGATTCCTATCACCATCGCCCTGATCGTGGTGCAGGAGATGTGTGCCCGCATGGGGGCGGTTACGGGCAAGGGCCTGAGTGATCTCATCCGCGAAGAATTCGGCCTGCGTATTACATTCCTTATGATGCTCGCCATTCTGGTTACAAACTTCGGGAACGTCATAACTGAATTTGTCGGCATTGTGGGGAGCATGGGGTTGTTCGGTATCTCAAAGTACATCTCGGTGCCGATCTGCGCCGTCATCGTGTGGCTGATCGCGGTCAAGGGACAGTACAAGAGTGTCGAGAAGGTGTTCCTCGCCGCCTCGTTTTTCTACCTCACCTACATATTCGCCGGAGTGTTGGCTAAGCCTGCGTGGATAGAGGCGATGAAGGCTACGATTAAACCTCCTCACTTGGCAGCTTTCCGGCAAAACTCATACCTCTACGCTGTGATCGGTGTGGTCGGAACAACGATCGCACCCTGGATGCAGTTCTATCTGCAATCGTCCGTCGTGGAAAAGGGAGTTACGCGGCGCCAGTACAGCACCTCGAAGCTTGACGTAATTGTTGGATGCATCTTCACCGACGTGGTGGCCTGGTTCATCATCGTAGCCTGCGCGGCTACGCTCTACCTGCATGGCAATCGTGACATTCGCGACGCCGCCGATGCCGCTCAGGCCCTGCGTCCGTTAGCGGGCGACTGGGCCTACATGCTATTTGCTCTCGGGCTTTTTAACGCCTCGCTGTTTGCGGCGTCGATTTTGCCGCTTTCGACAGCTTATACGGTTTGCGAAGGATTAGGCTTGGAATCAGGCGTAGAACGGAAATTTTCCGAAGCCCCCGCTTTCTACTGGCTCTATACGGTGCTTATTGTGGCCGGAGCAGCCGTAGTACTCATACCCGGGCTGCCACTGATTAAGATCGTGTTTTTCTCGCAGGTGGTGAACGGTGCAGTGCTGCCCTTCGTGCTGATTTTCATGTTGCTCCTGATCAACAAGAAAGATCTGATGGGCGAATACGTGAATAAAACCACATTCAACGTCATCGCCTGGGCGACCACCATAATTATGGTCGTGTTGACCGTACTGCTGATCTATTCGCAGGTGCACGGTGGAACCGGCTAGAGTCTCAAAGTATTTTTCCAGCCGCCAGCTCATTGACCAGCCCTAAGTCAGCTTCAAGAAAATCCAGCCCCAGCAACTCCTTTCGCGTGACCCAGCGAATCTCGCGAAAGATTCGATTCTCGATTTCACCTTGATACTTGCGCACTTCGAAGAACCGGAGCTCCACCGATCCGCCACCCGGGTATTCGTGGGCGATGCGCTTCACTTCCTCGCCCACCTCGGCCACAATCCCCAATTCTTCCTCTAATTCGCGGCGCATGGCGTCACGCGGCTGCTCGCCCTCTTCGATCTTGCCTCCGGGAAATTCCCATTTGAGAGGCATGGGCTGGTGCCGCGTCCTCTGGCAAGCGAGGATGAGGTCTTCTTTCAGAATCAGCGCGGCGACAACTCTCTTCATTTTCTTGGAAACCAAGCTTACTTAGTAACGGGGTTATCTTTTTCCAGGCGTTTGCCGACCAGCTGAGAGCAATACTCAACCAGTTCGCGGTCTTCCGTGCCGAATGCCGCCGGAAAGTGGCTGTCAATATCGAGTTCGCCTGCTACTTTACCGCGCACAAACACGGGCACCACGATCTCAGACTTGGTCTCGAGCGAGCAGGCCAGATAGCGTGGATCATTGTTCACATCGTCCACCACCACCGTCTTCCCCGACGATGCCGCCGCGCCGCAGATGCCCTGGTTCAAAGGAATGCGGGTGTGCGGAGTCATCGCTCCCTGAAAGTGTCCCAGAACCAGCACCGGAGGCTCGGTCCCGGGTTCGAGCATGTAGAAGCCAACCCAGTTGTACTTCAACATTTCTCGGTTCAGTAGAAGGGTGATGCCCTTCATCAGTTGATCCGCCGTGCGCGCCGCTGAATCCAGGCGCTCGGCTTCTTTTCGAACTTCATCGATCTTCTTGGAATTAGTTGCACTGGCCATATGATCGCCCGACTACGATAATCCTAAACTACGCCGCCCCTTTTCAGGTCGACCGCGGTACTCGCATCTGCGGTACTGGAGTAACTAACTGTGAATAACGGCCTGGGTGATCGACCGGAGCCCTCGCTGCGGACCAAATACCGCAGGATGGATCGCTCCCGCCAGCGCGCGCAATCCTTCAATCAGCGTAGGCGCTGGAGTATTCAACAGTTCGTCAGAGATGCAATACACCCGTGAGTTCCGCACTGCGCTCGTTTCCGCCCAGCCCCGATTCCCGGCAATCTTCGCCAGCGGCACCCGATCTCCAGCTCCGCACCAGGAGGCGATTATGATCTCCGGGTCTTGCCGAGCAACCTCTTCAGCGGAGAACTGTGCTCCTGGCTTGCCTATGAACTCGCCGCCCGCTGCCTCGATCAGTTCGGCTACCCATGGCTGCGATGTAATGATGGGTTTCCCCCACTCCTCGCAGAACACACGCTTTCTCGGCAAGCCTGCGGTCTGGTGCCGGACCTCTTCGATGGACGCTTGCATGTTGAAGATCACCGTTTCGCCGCGCTCTGCCGCACCAACCGAACCGGCAATCAATGCGATGTCGGTGTAAATATCGTCTAGCGTTCGCGGGGCCAGACCGAGAAACCGAATTCCTGCCTTTAGAATCTCTATGACTGCTGCCTCCTGATAGGGAACCGAAGCGATCACAAGGTCCGGCTTGGCGGCGAGAATTTCGCTCGCCTTCGAGGTCCAGGAGTCGGCGACAATTACGCGATTGGCGGTTTGCGAGTTGGTTCGAGGCGCAGTCCGTAGCAGGTCTGGAACCGCGTCAACGCAGTACTTGGTACAAGCCACAACACGATTCAATTCGCCCACACTGTCCAGAATGACCGTCGCGCTCGGCTGCAGGCATGCAATCCGCTGAGGATAGTGCCGGGAATGGTGCGATTCAGGCATAGCCCATTGTAGAGGAGCATTTGCACAGAACGCGATCGCAAGTCTTTCGCGCGCATTTACAATCGTGATGTGTATTCTGAGCAATTACTGGATCATTTTCAGAACCCGCGCAACGCGGGTGCGATCGAAAATCCCGACTCCGCCGCGCAATTGGAAAATCCTGTCTGTGGAGACGTTCTGGAGCTAAGCCTTCGATTAGAAAAGCCGAAATTGGAAGCGCCGAAGTCACAGAGCCGGCGCATTGCTGAGATTCGCTTTCGCGCCAAAGGCTGTGTTCCAACCATGGCCTGCGGCTCGGCCATTACCCAGTTGGCGAAAGGCAAGAGCATAGAAGACGCGCGCAAGTTGAGCAGGGAAGAGTTGATCCAAGAAATCGGAGGCCTGCCGCACGCCTCTGCCCATGCCAGCCACCTGGCGATGGATACGCTCGCCGAGCTCCTGCGGAGCGTGTGACCCGGCCGAATTCGCGAACCCACCTGGGGTGTGTCAATCCGGAATCGAAAACCGAGGCTGCAGCAGATCCTATTCACGCTTTGGGAACGTTATTTTGACGAAACAAGCATATTCCGCCATTGTGAAGAGCGTCCGGGTGACAAGCCATCCCGCCTTGGCGAGCGCCATCTCCTTCAGGTTTGGATTGAAGGTAGTTGATGGCGGACGAGTGTCTGGAAAGGGCTCGCCTCTGCGATCCTCGGCCGGGGACCAACCCCGTGCGAACCGCCGCATGAGGGGAACCGTGCTTGGAAGAAGAATCTACCGCTGCTTCATGATCATTCAACCTTCGCCAGTGCCTGGTTGAGTTTCACGATATCGGCCCCCAGATCTTTCCCGTCGGTACCCTTGTACTTGTAAGGGCTGGTTGCCTGGAGTTCGTAGTCTCCGCCGTTGCCGTTTTCGCAGTCCGTGAACTCCACGTCGCTCATGGTCTGCGGAAACATGTTATCAGCCGGCCACGCCGACGGGGGATATGCTGGTGGTGATGCTACCAGGGCGTTGTTGCCGAAGGTTGAATCGCCGAAGCAGTTGTCGATACTGGTGAGGGGCACGTTGCTGGCGGCGCAACTGGATATGCCGCCCCCCGTACTCCATACAGGGTATCGGCCGGTCACCACGATGTTGTTGGTGAAAACCATTCCGTACATTTGCGCGTTTGGGTACGCGTTTCCGGTGACGATCATGTGGCTCTGTGAATCCGGAAACGCGGTGACGTGACTGATGGTGAAGGTGTTGAGGGGATTCTGCGGCCAGCTATTCATGATCTCGAATGCGGTGCCGCCGCCTAGGTATTTCTTGCTGAGATCGTCGAGAACCACGTCGTGAATGCTCCAGCGCGCACCAGCGAGCGCTACGCCTCCGTTCTTCCCGTTTCCGGAGACGGCGGTTGCCAACTGCATTCCCGAGCCAGCGTGCGAGATGTGCACATAGCGAACCGTAATGTCGGTCACCTGACATAACGGGCAAACATCGCCGGTTGGGGTGTGCTGATTCTTGGGGGCGATCACAATGCCGTCGCCGGTTTCGGTGAAACCTCCCCAGCTGTTTTCGAGCAGGTTCGCTTCAATCAGCACCCGCACCGCATTCTTTAGTTCGATGTGATTCTTGACGATGAAGGGATTGCCAGTGGGTCCACCGACGAAGTTGGGGTTGCCCTTCATCCACTGCCAGGGCTTCCAAAAGTGATTGTTAAGAATTTCGATATCAGCGGGGGTCAAGGTAGCGGCTCCGCCGCCAAAAAGGACGCCCTGACCGGAGGCCTCGATGAAGTTGCCCTCGATTTTAAACGGTCCGTCTTGGGTGTTACTGTTGCCCCCCGAAATCGCATGGGAGTCGATACAAGCGCCGGTGAGAGCGATGCAGTGGAAGTCGCTGAAGTAGGAGTCAACAATCGCTCCGTTGGTCATTTGATCCAGATCCACGCCCCCATGAGTTTCATCCTGAGGCGCTCCATGCAACCAGGAGCGGTCGACGACAATGTGATCGGCCATGCCTTG
>Ga0209221_1000347_pt1 | contig 22010 bp, 13 predicted proteins | sample BlaSpr_A8_Ref_O2_FD_187989 | JGI IMG/M metagenome (GOLD analysis project Ga0209221, IMG submission 187989) | Forest soil microbial communities from Thunder Bay, Ontario, Canada - Black Spruce, Ontario site 2_A8_Ref_O2 (SPAdes) (version 2) | ecosystem: Environmental > Terrestrial > Soil > Boreal...
GCGGTCCAGGGCGTTTAAATGCGGTTCCAGGGTGAGGGTAAGTCATTGATTATAATAGGCCTAGGTTCACCTTCTGCCGTCACAATCACCTTGTGAAAATGCCTGTTTTCCGGTAAAATTTTCTTGTTCTGGATTCCTCCTGAACGGCACTGTCCGACCCGAACTCGCTCCAGTTTTCTTGCTCGCGCCAGGGCAAAAAGAGCCAGTCGGACTTGGACGATTCCTCTTCGCTGAGGAAAATAAAAGCTTCGCCGCGTCTCCCCGGAAATTTCGGAACGGGACGGGATGAAGCCGCAACCCTTCGAGTCTCGCAAGCGCGAACGCGCCTTGGACAAATGTCCAAGCCGGAATTTCCGGATGCAGAGGCCAATGGGCAAGGTAAGTGTCGAGCCGTCCGCGCGACCGCCTTCCCGTGTACCACCAAGCGTTTAAAATTTTGCAATCATACGATCTAGCGGTCTGAGGAGACGCACGACTCATGGCTGAAAAAGAATCTGCGGGCGGCAAGGGCGCCGGGCACAAGTACGACGCCACATCCATCAAAGTTTTGGGCGGCATCGAAGCCGTTCGCAAACGTCCCGCGATGTACATCGGATCCACCGGCGAGCTCGGGTTACATCATCTCGTCTGGGAAGTTGTGGACAATTCCGTGGACGAAGCCATGGCCGGCTTCTGCGATGAAATCAACGTGTCGGTCCACGACGATAACAGCGTCACCGTAATCGACAACGGCCGTGGCATCCCCGTGGACATGCACGCCACCGAAAAGAAACCCGCCGCGGAAGTAGTCATGACCGTGCTTCACGCGGGCGGAAAATTTGATAGCGACACTTACAAAGTTTCGGGCGGATTGCACGGCGTGGGCGTCTCGGTTGTCAACGCGCTCTCGGATTGGCTCGATCTGGAAATCTGGCGCGACGGCGAAGTCTGGGAGCAGTCCTACGAAAAAGGCGTGCCCACATCCAAGCTGAAAGCCTCCGGTAAAACTAGGAAAACTGGAACGAAAATCACCTTTCACGCGGACCCCGAAATTTTCGCTGCAACCGTTTACAGTTTCGACACGCTTTCGCAGCGTCTCCGCGAGTTGGCCTTCCTGAATAAAGGCCTGAAAATAACGCTGGAAGACGAACGCACCAACAAAAAAGCTGAATTCCGTTTCACCGGCGGCATCGCTGAATTCGTGAAGCACTTGAATCGCGGCAAACAGACGCTCCACGATTCTCCCATTTACATGGAAGGCAAGCGCGAGCAAGTCGACATCGAAATCGCACTGCAGTACAACGATAGCTACGCCGAAAATATTTTTTCCTTCGCCAACACCATCAACACCGTTGACGGCGGCTCGCATCTTTCCGGCTTTCGCTCTGCGCTCACGCGCACCATCAACTACTACGCCAATTCCGCCGGCATGCTCAAGGAACAGAAGGACGAAGTCTCCATCAACGGCGATGACGTTCGCGAAGGCCTCGTGGCTGTCGTCTCCGTGAAGCTTCCGCAGCCGCAGTTCGAAGGGCAGACCAAAGGCAAACTCAATAGCGACATCAAGGGCCTCGTCGAATCGCTCGTCAACGAAAGACTTGGCGAATATTTCGACAAGCATTCTTCCATCGCGCGAAAAATCATCGGCAAGTGTATTGACGCAGCCCGTGCCCGCGAAGCGGCGCGCAAAGCCCGCGAGCTCACGCGCCGCAAATCCGCTCTCGATTCCAGCGGCCTTCCCGGCAAACTTTCCGATTGCCAGGAACGCGATCCCGCGCGCTGCGAACTTTTCCTGGTCGAAGGTGAATCCGCCGGCGGCTCCGCCAAGGGCGGCCGCGATCGCCGCTATCAGGCCATCCTTCCGCTCAAAGGCAAAATTCTGAACGTCGAAAAAGCGCGTTACGACAAAATGCTGGGCCACGAAGAAATTCGCTGCATCATCACCGCTCTCGGCACCGGCATCGGCAAGGACGATTTTGACGCCAACAAGCTGCGCTACCACAAAGTGATTCTCATGACCGACGCGGACGTTGACGGCAGCCACATCCGCACGCTGCTGCTCACATTTTTCTTCCGCCACATGCGCGAGTTGATCGACCGAGGCCACATTTACATCGCCCAGCCGCCGCTCTATCGCGTGAAGCGCGGCAAGATGGACCGCTACATTCGTGACGAAGGGGAATTTGCTCGCGAGCTGATGAAGCGCGCCACCGAAGAGCACGAAGTAAAATCAAAGGGCGGCAAAGCGCTCGACGGCGCCGACCTCACTCAATTCCTCTTGAATATTCAGGAATACGATCAGGTTGCCGCAAAGCTCGGCCGTCGCTTGCGCGAGCCCAAGTTGGTAGAATTGCTCGCCGAAAGCGAACTCGAAAAGAAAGCCGATTTTGCCGACAAGAAAAAGCTCCAGGAACTCGTCAAGTCCATAGAAAAAGCCAAGCTGGATCTCGAAGCTAAGTTTGTTTTCGACGAAGAGCACAGCCTCCACGAGTTGCTGCTGAAAAACGGCGGAGAGCGTCGCATCAATTGGGCGCTAGCGGCCACTCCCGAATACAAGCGCATGCGCTCGCTGCATCAACAAATCGCGGTGCACGATCGGCCGCCCTTCACCGTCGGCCACAATGGTGACAAAGTCGTTAAAGATGATGCAACCGGCCTGCTGAATTACGTTCTCGAAGACGCCAAGAAACAGTTCACCATCACGCGTTTCAAGGGCCTCGGTGAAATGAATCCCGAGCAGCTCTGGGAAACTACAATGAACGCCGAGACGCGCACGCTTCTCAAAGTCCGTCTCGAAGACGCCGTCGCTGCCGAAGACATTTTCTCCACGCTCATGGGTGAAAACGTGGAGCAGCGCCGCAAATTCATCGAGGAAAACGCCCTCGACGTCGTCAACTTGGATATCTAAGAAGGGCATGCTGAATCAAAGCAGCAAGCGATGATTTACCAGCTGAACTGGAAAATTTTGCCGGGGCTGCGCGGCATAAGCTGCTCCGAATTCAGCGCGTCGCAAACAACGGCGCCAAATAACGAGCAAGGCGTAGCCTTTGAATGTTCGAGCGAAGCCGAACGTGATTTACTGTTGCGCGAGTTAGAGACTCACTTCGCGCCGCAGCGTTTCTCGAACAACGCCTCCGCGTTCGAGACCGTAAAGACTTATGTGTTGGAGCGATCGACGAGAAAGCCGCAATCTTAAAATGAGCGATCACAGATACGGAGAGACAAGTGGCCGACGAAATAGATAAGTCAATCATCACTCCGGTTGATATCGAATCGGAGATGAAGAAGTCCTACCTCGATTACGCCATGAGCGTGATCATCGGCCGCGCGCTGCCCGACGTGCGCGACGGCCTCAAGCCCGTCCACCGCCGAATTCTTTTCGGCATGTACGAGCTTGGCCTCACCTCCACGAAGGCTTATCGCAAGTGTGCCAAGATCGTCGGCGAAGTTCTGGGCAAATTCCATCCGCACGGTGACAGTCCCGTGTACGACGCCCTCGTCCGCCTCGCGCAAGATTTCAACATGCGCTACCCGCTCGTGGACGGCCAGGGAAACTTTGGCTCCGTGGACGGAGATCCTCCGGCGGCGATGCGGTACACCGAAGCGCGCCTTTCGAAAGTCGCGGAAGAAATGCTCGCGGACATCGAAAAGGAAACGGTCGACTTCGTTCCGAACTTCGATGAAAGCGAACACGAGCCGGTCGTACTCCCGACCAGAATTCCAAACTTGCTCGTCAACGGTTCAACCGGCATCGCCGTGGGCATGGCAACAAATATCCCGCCTCACAACCTGAAAGAAACAATCGAAGCCGCCATCCTGCTGATCGAAGAGCCCGAAACCAACCTGAAAAAAGTGATGAAGCTTATCCCCGGTCCCGATTTTCCGACCGGCGGCTACATTTATGGGCGGGAAGGAATCGAGCAGGCTTACAAAACCGGACGCGGGTCCTTCCAGGTGCGCGCGAAGGTTGCCATCGAGCAGCGCGGCAAGGATCGTCAGGATATCGTCATCACCGAGCTTCCTTATCAGGTGAACAAAGCCCGCCTGATCGGGCACATCGCCGAGCTGATTCAGAATAAGAAACTGGAAGGCATCGCCGACATTCGCGACGAAAGCGACCGCGACGGCATGCGCATCGTCATCGAAATAAAACGCGACGAAGAGCCCCAGATTATCCTGGCTCACCTGTTCAAGCAGACCCAGATGCAGGAATCCTTCGGCATGATTCTGCTGGCCATCGTCGGCGGGCAGCCGCGCGAGCTCGGTTTGGTCGAATTACTTCAGCTATTCATCGCGCATCGCGTCGACGTAGTTCGTCGTCGCACGCAATATGAGCTGCGCAAAGCCGAAGAGCGCGAACACATTTTGCTCGGTTACCAGATCGCGCTCGACTACATCGATGAAGTGATCCGCGTCATCCGCGGTTCTTCAAGCCGCGCGAACGCCCGCGAAAACCTGCACAATGTTTTCGCTAACAAATCCATTTCCATTTCGGAAGACGGAAAAGCAAAGAGCCTCGCCGGAATTAAGCTCAGCAACAAGAAGTACGGTTTGGCCACCGAAGTTGTTGGCCTGAGTTTCCCGCAAATCGACGCCATCCTCGAATTGCAATTGCACCGCCTCACGCGTCTTTCTATTGACGATATTCTTAGCGAGCTGAAGCAAATCCGCGAACATATCGCGGAATTGCGTGAGATCCTCGCCAGCGAGAAAAAACTGAAAGCCGTCATCGTCGCCGAGCTCCGCGAAGTGATGAAATCCTATGGCGACGAGCGCCGCACTCAGATTGTCGACCGCGTCGAGGAAATCAAGCTCGAAGATCTGATTAAAGACGAAGAAATGGCTATCACCGTCAGCCATGCGGGCTACATCAAACGCACTTCGGTTGACGTTTATCGCCACCAGTCGCGCGGCGGCAAAGGCCGCATTGGCGCGAAAACCCGCGAAGATGACTTCGTCGAACACTTCTTCGTCGCCTCGGCGCACAGTTATATTCTGCTGTTTACTTCCAAAGGCCGCATTTACTGGTTGAAAGTCTATGAAATTCCAGAGGCCGCGGCCGCCACCCGCGGAAAAGCGATCGGCAATCTCGTACGCCTCCAGGAAAATGAAAAACTTACCGCCGTGGTTCCCGCGCGAAACCTGGAAGAAGCTGACCGCTACGTCTTCCTGGCCACGCGCAACGGCACGGTGAAGAAAACTGCCATTGCTGAATTCTCGAACCCGCGGCCGTCCGGCATTATTGCCATCAACCTCGATGCCGGTGATGAGCTGATCGGCGCAAAACTCACCGACGGCAAGCAGATGATTTTCCTCGCCAGCCACCACGGCCAGGCCATTCTCTTCCGCGAAACCGAAGTGCGCTCGATGGGTCGCGCCGCTGGCGGCGTGAACGGCATGGATCTGGGCAAAGGCGATTTCGTGGTCAGCATGGACGCGGCGCAGCCCGACTTCGTCATCATTCAAAAGGAATACAAAAAGGACACGCAGAATCTCGACGAGCTCGAAAGCGACCAGATCCGCGAGTCGCTTACCTCGTTGATGCTCACCGTCTCCGAAAAAGGTTACGGCAAACGCACGCCTCTCGCCGAATACCGCGTCACATCACGCGGCGGTAAAGGTGTAATCAATCTGAAATCCACCGATCGCAACGGCTCCGTCGTCGCCGCACTCCAGGTCCGCGAGGATTCCGACGTGATGATCATCACGGGGCAAGGCAAAGTGATTCGCGTGCACTCCGGCGAGATCCGCGAAGCCGGCCGCTCCACGCAGGGCGTCCGCTTACTCCGTCTCGAAGAAGGGGACCGCATCGCCGCTGCTGCTTCCATCCTCGAAGAGGAAGAAGCCGCCGCCCCCGAACCTGAGAAAAAGTAGATGAAGTTTCGTCTCGCGGGGAGCTACGAACAGCAACGACGGCGAGCTATGATTCCGGCGGGGCAACGTAGTAACCCGGCCGGGTACGGACGGTGGCGCCGGGGCGATCGATTTCCACCTTGATCTCGTGGTACCCCGTAGGCTCATCTCCCGGTGGACGGTAGCCGAGCGTGTACTGCGCGTGGAGTTCGCCGCCGATTTCATCCATCGCCTTTTGAATCGACCGGTCTTTCAAAGTATTCACGTGCAGGCCGCCGGTCGCTTTGCTAGCAATATCGAGCGAATTCGGGCCGATCGCATTCTTCCCAGTCTTAACCAGCCAAACCGCTAGCGCCAGCAGATCTATGTTTCCCTGGCCCTGCGCGGCCGCTTCGTTGTCCGGCGTTTGCGCCATCCCCGGTGGTACCGGAACGGGAAACGTTCCCGGCGGTCCCATCTGCGGTGCTTGATACGGATTTCGCTTCGCGCGCAAATCAGCCATCGACGTGCTCAAACCAATCGTATAAATCGTCACATTCGCCAGTTGCGCGTGCCGCAACACCTCGCCGAGTGTATCCTCGCTACCCTCATCCTCCGCTTCGCCCACCACTACCAGAATTCGCCGCCGCACGGCCGGCCGCTGTTCCAGCAATGAAATCCCGCGCGACATGGCGTCGTAAAGCCGCGATTGATTTACGCCAATGCGCAGGTGGTTGATCGTATCCTGCACTCCGTCCACATCCGTGGTGAATTTCTTGAGCAGCTCTACCGTGCTGTCAAAGCTGATCACAGCGGCTTCGGCTGTCTGCCCCATCACCGTCTCCGTGAAGATGATTCCGGTCTGGCGCACCGCCGGCAGCAGGGGCTCGATGTGCGAGCTGGTTTCTACAGCCAACACTACGGAAAGCGGGTCGCCGCCCAGATCGAAGTGCTCGATTTTCTGCCGCACGCCATTGTCGTACACGCGGAAATTATCTTTGGAAAGATCCAGGATCATTTCCCCCGCCTGGTTCGTCACCGTCACCGGCGCGACCACTTCATTCACTCGCACACGGATCGCGTTCTTGTGTTGCTCGGGCGGAGCTCCCGGCTTTTGCTGCAACGGACCAGGCGGCGCCTGGCACCACGCCGGGCCGGCCGCTCCCAGCAACGTCAGCGCCAAAGGAACGAGCGCCGGCAGACGATAAAAGCGTCTTCTCGCCGCGGCTATTATGCGTTGCATCGAAATTCAGTCTATCTGATTCGCGGAAACTCAGCTGCGTTGCTTGCGGTGTAATAGCCCTTTGCACCATGACTGGCTTTTCGTCGGGGCGTTCTCCTAGAATGAATGTTCGCGCTCGTAGCCAGGAGAGAACATGAGTCGTCGCAGTCGCGGGCCCCACGAAAAGGTAGCCTACCAGGACCCGAAATTTATGGAGAGCTTGGTGGCCCGGCCGCTTCGCATCATGGCGGAATACATTGACCCGCTAAATCGCCTGCGTCGCGCGAACGTGAGCGACACGATTGTGATGTTCGGCTCTGCGCGAATTCAATCGCGAGATCGCGCGCTCACGCACCTGAAAGCGGTGCAACGCAATGCGCGAGGTCGCCGCACGCCGGAATGGCGTCAGAAAGTCAGCGCCGCGCGGTCTCTGGTTTCCATGTCGCGCTACTACGAAGAGGCACGCGAACTCGCTCACCGGCTTACGATGTGGTCCATGACCCTGGGGGACAATCCTCGCCGGTTCGTCGTCTGTTCCGGAGGCGGTCCTGGAATCATGGAGGCAGCCAATCGCGGCGCAGCCGAAGCCGGCGGTCCTTCCATCGGCCTCAGCATCCAGCTTCCGCACGAGCAGGAATCCAATCGCTATATCACGCCCGAGCTGAATTTCCTTTTTCACTATTTTTTTATGCGCAAGCTCTGGTTCGCGCAAATGGCCAAAGCTCTGATTATTTTTCCCGGCGGCTTCGGCACCATGGACGAACTCTGGGAAATGCTCACACTCATGCAAACCAATAAGCTCTCTTCGCATCACTTGATTCTTATCTACGGAAGGAAATATTGGGACAAGGTTATCAACTGGCGGCACATGGTCCGCACCGGCACTATTAACGAACGCGAATTCAAGCTGCTTCAATTTGCCGACGACGTGGACGAAGCCTTCAACCACATCCGCAAAGACCTGGAAGCGCATCATCTCGAAGTCGAATCCGATTCATACACCAAACCCATGCGCCGAATGTAGGCACCCTCTGCGGAGTAACGCTGAAGACGACCGGCTGAAGTCATACTAAATTAAAAAACGGGGAAGGAGTCTAGAGCTCCTTCCCCGTTTTTTGTTTCCGGCGCTAGGTGCCGCCGCTTTTCAAACCTTAGTTGCTCGAGAACGGCTCGACTGCGAAGACCGCCTGAAAGCGCCGCTTCTCGTCCTGATCGTGCAGCATGACGACAGGCACCACGCGCAGCGAATGTTTGCAACTCCGGCACGTAGTTGCCTCTCCCTGCAGATCCTGAACGAATCCGTCGGTGAAGTGATAAGCGGCTCGCGGCCGCCTTGCTGCTTTCGTTCCCTTCTCACCGCATTGCGGGCAAGTAAACTCCACGCGATCTTCCAGCGGGTCGCGATGTAGCGCGGCCCAGCCGGTGTATCGAACGCCTATCGTTTCTATTGATTCTTTTTCCATAATTGCCTCCCCAGACGGCCTGACGAAACTGACCGCCAGTCGAATATCACAATGCTTTAGACGCATGCCGAGCCAAAAGCGATGCATTTTCCGCACAATTCTCACAAGTCACTGAATTCCCAATCGTTATGAGCGCCGCAACAGGTAATCTTCCCTGCCGATTCAGTCCTTTCTGGAAGCCGGGAACCAGCGGCCGCTCCCGGTGTCTATCCCTGGTAGAGATTCGCGCGAACTCCGAACCGCTCCCGATTTAGCGGAGCCGTTGTTCAGGATCAGCTCTCCTTGTTGAATCTTGCGGAGGAGGTGTGCCATGAGCAAGCGCGAAGGGTTTTCGCAGTGCTTGGTTGACGGCGACGAGCAATCTCTCGAGCGGGCTCGCCGGCTCCGTCAAAAAGCGTTGCTCGCGTCGATCGTCGTCGAGGCAGCGCTGGTATTGGCCTTGCTTTTGTGGCCCCTTATCACCCTTGGCAAACTGCCTCGACAATTCTTCATCACTCCCGCTCCGCCATACCATGGCGGCCCAGCCCCAGAACCGGGGCCGTCGCACGGGCATTCAACTCGTCAGGACGGCCCTCCCAAGATCCACGAAATAATGGTGCAGCCTCCTAGCATTCCTTCTCAGGTGCAGGAGCCATCCTCGGACGAAGCGCCAGGGATTAATTCGGATTCCGGTTTCGGCTCGACCGACATCCCAGGCGGTGGCTCCGGTCCCGGAGGTCTCGTTCCTGACGGAAGTAATTTCGGTCCAGCGGTTTCGATTCCGCCTCCGCCACCGGCGGAAAAGCCGCGGCGCTTGAGTGAAGGCGTCATGGAAGCGGCCCTCATTCATAAAGTACAGCCGCAATATCCCGCCGTGGCTCGATTGATGCATCTTGAGGGCACGGTGCGCTTGCAAGCCATCATTGGAAAAGACGGCAGCGTGCGCGAGCTGCAAGTCCTCAGCGGAAATCCTATTCTGGTGCAGTCGGCCTTCGCGGCCGTGCGCGAATGGCGTTATCAACCTACGCAGCTGAACGGCGAACCAGTAGAGGTTGAGACTTTCATCACCGTAAATTTCATCCTCGGTCAGAACTGAAGGGAACCGCGAGGGCGCCTCGATTTCGCGAGACGCCCCCAGATTCAAACGGCCAAGCCTCTAGAACTTGACAACAATGCCGGTCGATATCCGCGCATTGTTTTGACCGCTCCCGAAGACGCTCGAGTGAATCCAATCACCTTGGAAGATGCGCCAGTGAAACGGTCCCACAATCTTGGCATCAATCCCGCCACCGATCGCGACGGCGAAAGACGTGTCGGACGATGTGAAGGTTTCGACAACCGGAGGGTCCACTACTTCCGTGAACGTGCTGCTGACGTGCGCGCCGCCGATCAGTACGTGCCCAAATGGCGAGACGCGCGCCGGCCACGATACTTGGGGCCCGAACAGAAAGTAAGTCGTGTGCGTGCTGTTACCATAATCGCCCGAAAAATCCGCTAGAGCGCCCAGCCAGGGAGCAAACTTGTATTGCCCGGAAACTTCCCAGCCGTTTTGATTGAATGACGGAGAATTATCGAACCGCAGATAAGAATAGCCGCCGAACACCTCCACTTTGTATGTGTCCTGCGCCTGCGTCGTAAGCGAGACCACAAAAATCAATCCGGCTAATAATGCGATCCTTCTGAGCATGGGTACATCCTCCTGAGAGTTATTCGGACGAAGATTCACCGTTTGGGCTGGAAAAAGTAGGATGCCGGGTTGCTCGCTGGGGTTACCAACAAATCTTGCAATAGTGCCCCGCTGGGATCTCAGGTTTTCACCGTAGAGCACCTTGCTGAACGATTTCTAGAGGAGAGGTTCACCGGAATTTTTCGCGATTATATCTCGGGTGGAGTCGCGCAAGCGGACAATCTCGTGCCAATCGTTCCCTGCCGCCGGATCTGGCGTTACGAGCGGGCCGAACGTCAGTGTGACCCGTCCGGGCCGCGGCAACTTCGTCTTGTCACGCAAAATACGCCGCGCACCGCGCACGGACACCGGGCAAATCGGACGCTGTGTATCTACGGCGGATTTGAAAGCGCCCAGTTGGAACGGACGAATGCCCGTGGTGGCCGTAAAGGTTCCTTCGGGATAGATCACCACAGACTCCCCGCTTTCAAGCGCCGCATTCACTTGCTCCGCTTGGCGGATGCGCGCCTGCGGATCGCTGCGATCAAATGTAAACTGGCCGCTTCGGCGCGCCATGGTGCGAAACAGCGGCATATCGTGAATCTCACCTTTGACTACGAAGCGCACATCCGGCGGGAGAAACGCCAGGTTGATCAGAATGTCGAGAAAGCTCGAGTGATTCGGAGCAAAAATCCAGGGGCCGGATGTTTTCCGCTCAGCCAGGATCTCGCGCCCTTCCACTCGCACGGGTATGCCCGCCATCAATAGCATGATTCGCGTGCCCTTGTGCGTGAACCAAGCCGCGCGCTTTTGGTTCCAGGTGAGTGCCACGATAGCCCACAGTGGAAATAGCAGTATCGTGAAGGCCGTCATTGCGTACACGCCATAAAGAAATTCGAATGTGTTCTTCGCTCCTTGCTTCATCCAAGACCAAACACTCGGACCCGAGCCTCGTACCGCCAGCCCGGCAACCTGCATCCATGTCGGTTGCTGGCGCTCGCCCAGCTTTCCTTCGATAAAAAGCCGCCGAGTCTCGCTACGCCTCAATTTTCCGCTGGAAGTTTTTGGAATGGATTGGGGCGGCAGGAGCTTGACCAAATCCGGTGGTATCCCGAGCGCTTCATTCACCGTTCGCGCAATTTCATCCTCGATGCGCTTTGCGCTGGCCATATCGCGCACTTCCGCTGTCACCACCAGGCGCTCGCTCCCCGTGCGCTCGTCAGGAGCGCCGAACGCCACCACGCAGCCTGTTCGCACTCCCTGTACGCGTCCGGCAATTTCCTCCACTTCATGCGGATACAGATTGCGTCCCGCCTTGATGATGATGTCCTTCGCCCGCCCGGTTATATAAATTTCGCCGTCCGCCCAGTACGCCAGATCGCCGGAATCGAGCCAGTCGCCGTCGCGCATCAAGTTTTGCGTCGCCGCGGCATTGCGATAGTAACCGCTCGTAGCCGACGCTCCGCGAAACCATAAGCGTCCCTCTGCTCGCTCACCGAGGTTGTGACCTTCGCCGTCCACGATGCGAACTTCCACACCGGGCACCGGCTTGCCGGAGTTCACAAATTCCAGCGTGGAGGCATCGTTGGCTTTGGCGGGTTTTGCGCTGCCTCCAGATTCAAATGATGCCCGTTCAATACGGTCCACTTTGTAACCAACGCCGAGCTTCGGCACCGAAACCGCCAACGTCGCTTCGGCCAGTCCATACACAGGAAGAATTGCTTCGCGTCGAAAACCGTAGGGTGCAAAGCGGGCGGCGAATCGTTCGAGTGTTTCCGAGCGCACGGGCTCGGCCCCGTTGGTCGCCGCGCGCCATGAACTCAGGTCCAGCCCCTGCAAATCTTTGTCTGGGATCTTCCGCACGCAAAGCTCGTACGCAAAATTCGGGGCCGGGCTGATCGTTCCGCGATGCTTATGGATCGCCCAGAGCCAGCGCTCCGGCCGGCTTAGAAACGCCAGCGGCGACATCACAACCAGCGGAATGCCGGTGAAAAGCGGAACGAACCAGGCGCCGATCAATCCCATGTCGTGATAAAGGGGCAGCCAGCTTACCGCTACATCGTCAGGCTTTATTTCGATGCCGGACACGATCGAATGAATATTGGCAAGCAGGTTTGCATGCGTAAGTACCACGCCTTTTGGGTCGCCCGTCGAGCCGGAAGTGTATTGCAAAAAAGCGATGTCTTTAGCGCGCGCGTGATGCGCCAGGTTTTCCACCGGGCGCCATTGCGACGGAGCAGATTCCTGTTGCGGCTCGGTTGTGGTATTGGCCAACTCCTGCGCGTTCAGCACATCTCGCAGCGTAGGAACTCCCGGCTTAAGCAGCCGGGCGAGCCCTTCGGCTTGCCTCCAGGTAATCAGAAAGCGCGCTTCCGCGTTGCGCAGGATGTTGGATTGCCGCTTTGCATATTCCGCGATGCGGTCCGCGCGGAACGGCGGATAAATTGGCACTGGAATTCCGCCGGCAAGCAGAATGCCCGCGAAGGTCCAGAAGAATTCGGCGCAAGTGGGAAGCATAATCGAAACAGTCTGTCCCGGCTCCAGCCCGCGGCGTGACAACTCCGCGGCCACCGTTGAGCCGCGTTCGTAAAGTTCGCCGAATGTGATCGTGCGCAACTGATCGTTTTCTTCGTAGATATGAATGTGCGCGCGGGCGGGTTCGCCGCGCCCGCGCAGGCGCAGAATCTCCGTCAAAGTTTCCGCGTTGCGTATTTGCTGCTCAAGATCCGCGCGAATGGCAGGCGAATATGCCGCCATAGGCGCGGATGCCATTCCGGCATTTCGCGCGCCTGGCTCCTGCAAGCCCACACGGTTCGCGTTTCCGCCCGATTCTTCCCGCAGAATGGCGTCGATCAGATCCTGCACTGTATCGGCTTCGGCAACCACGCGATCGGGCAAACGCACGCCGCAAGCGTCTCCCAGGCGCAGCATCAGTTCCACGCGCTCTAGGCTGCCGAGCCCTAGTTCGCGTTCCAGGTGCGCCGCAGGACCCCGCGCCGCCAGTTCTCCGAGCCCGCGCGCGCCGCCCAATTCGGTCAAAAGTTGGCGCAAGGTATCGAGGGTTTGCGTACCAACGGCCGCCGTGCGATCGATTTTTGTTCCTGTTGCGCCCATAAATCGAAAATCTGGAAATAGCTAGATTTACTTTGACGAATGAAGGTGATGACCGGGCGGCCCGAGGAGCATTCTTGGCCGCGCTGCCAAAATCCCCGTTACTTGAGCGAGCCTATCACCGCTCGCTGCCTTGGGCAATCCCTGCCGGGGAGCGAATAGCCCGCGAACTCTATCCAAGGTACGAAGGTACCGGAACGAATTGAACCCTTCGGCCTATCGACCCGTGCGACCGCCGTAGGCACAATCACTACGAGTTCGGGGCCCGCATAGGCGTCTCGAATGTCTACACCTCCATCACCCCATGCCCACGAGCGGCCGGCACCCCCACCGGCCGCTCCCCTTTTTCTCCTGACTCCAAGTCATTCTCCTGCACCGCTTTGACCGGCGACAATACAGAATGTTTCTTGACTTCTAGCGCACACGGTCTATAGAGTGCCGTAATAAATCGGCTGTGTAGGCTAGAGGCAAACCGAGGTTGCATCCTTACGGGGCGAACTGACCCTCCGCTTTGCTTTTCGACGTGGTGCCCGCCACTCCACGGCCTGCATATCCTGGGCGCGGAATTTTCTATACCGGGGGTGGGGTGTGAAGCTTCGAACTATCCTTTCTTGCGTGACGCTTTTCACCGGAATTCTAATCCTCAGCGCTGGTGCTTGGGGCCAGACCAATGCCTCGCTCCGCGGCACGGTCACCGACCCATCTAGCGGTGTCGTGGTCGGGGCGAAAGTCATCCTGACAAATATAGGCACGGGAATTGCGCGCTCCACCACCACGGGCAGTGACGGCAGCTATCTTTTTGATCTGGTGCAAGTGGGCAAGTACAAGATCACCGTGGAAAAGTCCGGCTTCGAAACATTCATCCAGGCAGGAATCGTACTTGAGCTAAATCAAAACGGACGCGCGGACATCACCCTCAAGGTAGGACAGGCCACCCAGACTGTCGAAGTGACTGCCAACGTGGCGCAGGTCGACACCACCGGCGCCGTGCTCGGCAAAGTGGAAACCCAGCGGATGATTGTCGATCTTCCTCTCGTGGATCGCGACACACTCCAGCTGGGTTTGCTTCAGGCCGGTGTTTTTAATCCGGATCCTGACGATACTTCCGGAAACCCGTTTTCGGTCAGCGGGCAGCGTTCGGAATCCCTCACTTTTTTGCTGGACGGCGGGAACAATACCGATTTCCTCGGTAACAACATTGTTGTGAGTCCAAACCCCGATGCTGTCGAGGAATTTAAGATCCTCACAAACAATTACGACGCGCAGTACGGCCGGACTTCCGGTGGTATCGTGAATCAGATTACCCGTTCAGGAACAAACGATTTTCACGGTGATGCCTTTGAGTTCCTGAGAAATGACGTGTTTAACGCAAGAGACTTCTTCCTGCCCCCCTCCCAGCCGAAACAGTCATTCAAGCGAAATGTTTTTGGAGCTACCATCGGCGGTCCAATCAAGAAAGATAAGACTTTTTTCTTCCTCGCATATCAAGGAGCCCGTCGGCGCGAAGGCGACACTTCTCAGCAGTTGACCGTGTTGAGCCAACCGGAGCAGACCGGGAACTTTGGCGAGCTGTGCTCCGCTTACGACGGTTCCGGCAACTGCACTCCTGCAGCGCTCAGCGCCGGGGGCACCCAGTTGGTCAACCCGTACACGGGAAATAATATTCCAAACAACAACATGGCGGCCCCTGGACTCGGCGGTCCGGGCCCGGGCGGCTCGCTTGTGGATCCCGTCATTCAAAACTACATCGCAAAATACCTGCCGTTGCCGAATCTTCCTGGCAACGGATTTATCGCATCACCTTCCCAATCAATTGACGAAGATCAAGGGATTCTTCATATTGACCACAATATCGGCACTCACGACACCCTTTCCTTCGTTTATTTGGTCGACGACCAGCGCCAACTTTTCCCGCTCCCATCCCAGTTGTCTTCTCCTCTCGGTGGTGCCAACGCTACCAATTTCCGAAATCAAATCGGCACGCTCACCTGGAGCCATACATTCTCGCCTTCTAAGATCAACGAGTTCCGATTCGGGGCTAACCGAACTTCCACTGACCAGGCCATACCCCTTGACACAACCTCACCGGCATCGCTGGGCTTTACGAATCTGAACCCCGACGACCCTGCCGGCGTCTCGCCGCCCGTTTTCTTTACTCCCAACTTCAATTTGGGATCTTCGGTTCAAGGACCAACACAACTTAACGACAACACTTTTCAATGGGCAGATAACTTTACATGGACCCGCGGAAAGCACGAGTTTAAGTTCGGTACCGACCTTACCCGCCTTCAGCTGAACTTTCACTATGATTACTACAATAACGGAGGGTTCGATTTCGGATCGTACGCGTCATCTTTTACCGGAAGCTTCTTGGCGGACTTCGTTGGCGGCTTCTGGGACAATTACTACCAGAATTCTCAATCGACTTACGGAATCCGCACTGGTTCCGTCGGCCTGTATGCCCAGGACACCTGGAAAATCCTTCCTCGCCTGACTCTCAATTATGGCCTTCGCTGGGACTACTATGTACCCCAATACGATATTCATAACGAGATTCTGGGGTTTTTCCCGGGGAAACAATCCACTGTATTTCCCAATGCACCGGAAGGAATTTTGTACCCGGGCGATCCCGGAACTCCGAATCGCGCTTTGGTTTATCCTGACTACAAGAATTTCGCTCCCCGATTCGGATTTGCTTGGGACATGTTCGGCGACGCAAAGCTTGTGATGCGTGGCGGATTCGGAATGTTTTACGACATCGAAGATGGCGCGCTAAATCTTCAGTTTGGGGGCCTGCCTCCCTATGCCGGTGTTGCAAACATTTACAACACGGAGCCCACCTCATATCTGGGTATAACTGGGGATCCCATTGCCGATCCATTCACACCGTTCGGCGCTACCAACGTCTTTCCGTTTCTCCCCGCGGACGTCGGGACCTTCGGCGTCCCGAAAATTTCTTACGGATATACAACCTACCCGCACTTCCGCACTCCCTATTCTGAAAACTTCAACTACGGATTCCAGTGGCAGGCGACCAAAAACACCATGGTCGAGGCCGTCTACGTCGGGAGCCTGGGTCGCAGGCTCATCTCGACAGCCGAGACAAACTACCCCATTCCGTCGGTTGAGATGCAACAGCTCGAATTCTTTGGATTCGTCAATGAGGATTGCGCGCGTCCGCTGGCCGCGTGTACCGGGGGGACCTCGCCAACGGATCCGAATGGTTCTCCCACTGGCATCACCCAAATCTACACCAACTTCAGCAACGGTCTTTCGGATAGCGATGAGTTCCAGATGACCGTGGATAAGAGATTCAGCAAGGGATTCGCTTTGCGCGGTGCCTACACTCTGGGCAAGGCCATTGATCTAACGTCCGGCTTCCGATCTCGCTCCTCCACCTACACCGATCCGCTGGATCCCCGGCTGGACCGCGCGGTTGCCGATTTCGACGTGCATCAGCGCTTGGTTATAAGCGGCATTTGGGAGCTTCCACTTGGCCACTTTCAGAACGAATTTGTAAGGAAGGCCACGGAAGGATGGCAATTTAATGGAATCGCCACGTTTCAAGGCGGCCAGCCCTTTACTCTCTACTCGAACAACGACTCAAGTCAGCAAGGCAACGGCCTCGATCGGCCCGACCTCATCGGACCCATTAAATATCTGAACCCGCGGTCCACCACCACCGCATTCGATCCCAGCACTGCCAGCTGTCTCGGTGCTCCGGCGCAGGGAAACTTCTGGTTCAATCCCAATTCATTCAATTGCACTTCGCCCTACAACGACGACGGCAGTATCAATCCCGCGGGCGTGCCTCTCTTTACTTTCGGCACCACTCCTCGCAACGCACTTCGCGGACCAGGCATAAACAATTTTGATCTTTCGTTGACCAAGAAAACCAAGATCACCGAAGGCAAATTGCTGGAGTTCCGCGCAGAATTCTTCAACGCTTTCAATCACGCGCAATTCCTGAATCCCGATAATTTCGGCGGCAGCTCCACGTTTGGGGAAATCTCTACCGATCGCGGAATGCGCATCATTCAGTTTGGCCTGAAGTTTTATTTCTAAAAAGATTGGGGATTCTTTCCAATCCACCGGGAGTGCGCGTAGTTCTTGCCCGCTCTTGCAAAACAGAGGGAAGTTGCCGGTTCGTTGCTTCGCGGAAGATTTAGCGCCTGCGCCCCATCGGCCGGTAGCTCGCCCGCGTCCGCATTCGAAAACGCGGCGGGAGCGGCGGCGACACTTTGTGTAGCGGAGCGCCGCACTGGCCGCAACATTCCTGCGGCGTATCTTCCACCCGCAGCCAGTGCCCGCGCGCGGAACATTCCGGGTTCAAACATTGCACGGTCCACCCTGGAAGCTGGTGCATTTTCACCTCATGGCGTGCGAAGTTTGTGCCGCTTTTCGAAGAGCGCGGTACCAACTCGAATCCCCGTCGCTCCCGAAAAAAAATACGTCCCCGTAAAACTGGCGGAATTGTGTGCCCGCGTTTCTAGTGTGTCAAGAAAAATGTACGCAATTACTTGTGGATAACTTCCAGCGTGGATTCTTCCCCGTGCGAGGTGAAAGAGAAAACAGAAGACTGCTTGGGCTGGCGCTTTCGCTCGGCCCTTCGATTTAGTTGGGATTGGGGGTCGGCGCCGGCGTTAGCGCCGTCAGCTTGGCTTGCAGTTCGTCCACTTTCTTCTGCGCGTCAGCTACTTCTTGCTGCTTCGCCGCGATTTGATCTTCTTCGTCCTGCATCTGTGCGGCGCCTTCTTTGTCGTTTTCGTGTTCCGGCTTGCTCAAATACATCTGCTGGTCCAGCACGTACTTCCGTTGCAGGATGTCGAGATCCGTCTGAAGGCTTTTCAGGTGCTCTTTTGCGGAGTTTAGCTCGGCGGAAACTGTTGCTGCATTTTCCGCAGGGGCTCCCGGCCCTGCCACTGCAGCAGCCGGCCCTGGCGTGGTGCCCGGCGCAGTCGCGGGCCCAGTCGCCGGATTGGAGCTACCGGCGCCATTCGCGCCTGCGCCAACTCCGGCCGTAGAGTCTTCCCCCACCACGCTCACTCCATTCGTCTTCGGGATGTTCTCGTCGTTCCAAACATGCGTGGCTTTCGCCTGATCTTTTTTCTGCTCGCGCGTGCGCCGGGCAGCTTCCGCCACCGGGTCGGCCTGCGATTGCTGTGTTGATTGATCCTGCCCCGCGACAACGCCCAGCGGCATAACCAGCAGTATTCCCAGTCCCCACAGCGCGATTTTCATGACCATCTCCCCGCTACACCGGCAGCTTGCCACACATTCATCCTATCCGCTCTGCGTCCCCTCTTGGCGATTCGCATCCCCCACCGCACCCAAAGAGACACCCTGCCTTTCTCCAGTCATAACGCTGCGGCCCTCTTTGCTGGGCGTGGATTGGGTAACGTCGTAGCCAACGCGTTCAAGTCTGTAATTGGCGCTTCCGGCCAAGAACCGCAACTGTTGCCATTGCTGCCGTCAGCGCGAAATAGATGATAGGGACGCGTGTGGCTGCCGTTCCGGGTGCGGAGCCCATGAAATCCAGCGTCAACGTCGCGTGCATCGGCCCGATGTACCACAGCAGCAGATAGACTATTTCGAAAAGCTTGCTCGACCCGCTCCACACTCCCAGCGCTAGAGCTAACGTAGGAATAAAAAGCGCGCCCGTTAGCCATGCAAACAATTCGCGCCAATCTCCGCCGAGCAATACCCGGGCGCCGAATCCGCTGCCAGTCAGCAGAGCAAGTATCACTCCCGCAAGCCACACCGCCGGAAGCTGCCGCGCGATCGGGTGCGGCGCGGAAAAAAGAAGTTGGCTGGTTTGGTCGCGAACTTCGCGCACGCCCATGCTCGACCACATCAATACCGGCCACAACCACGCGCATGCCAACAGCATCCCGCGACCCGACGCGTCAGGTGTCGCCGCACAAGCGATGATCAGACCCCCAGCCACTGCATACCACCACCATTTCCGCCCTTTTAACATCAATCGCAGTTCCGCGACGAGTATCGCTCCGAATCTGAGTCGGCCCGTTCTCGCTGCGAGTGGTGTCAGCGATGCTGCGTGAGCCGGCCTCTGCGGCGCCGCCACGTTCTCAAACGTTTCGGCACCGACCGGCGCCGCCGCGCGCCGCCGGCGTTCTTTCGATGGATCGAATCGATCGAACAGCAGCGCCGCCAAAAAAGTAAGTCCGATAGCGACAGCCACCCAAAAGAGTCTCGCGAATACCAGGCTCGAGGTCCACTCAACTCCATTCCACTGAAAAGTGGACACAGCCTTCGCAGCGGAGCTGGATTCAATCGAAAGCGAAAAGCCAGTGTGATTCCCCGGCCCCTTCGCTACTGCGCGCAGACTCCTCCAAACGATCGTGAATCCCGACCAATCCAGCGGATTCACACCCGGCTTTTCGACTGAACCTATCGGCGCAGCTAATGACGCCGTCCACACAAAAAAGTAAACTATATTTCCGAAGCCGCCGCGCAGCCAGGGAATCGTCTCGAATAAAACAGCAATTGCGGCAACCACTGCCATGGCAGGCAACGCGATCAGCAGAAACGGAGCCAGCAGCTTCCAAAGCTCCACGTGGGAATCTTCCCCATGCCAGAACTGCATGATGATTCCGGAAATTGGAAGAATCACGATCATCGCCGTGAGCACCACAAAGTTGCTGATCGCCTTGCCCATCACATACATCATTTTCGACATTGGCGTGGAAGCCAGAATCTCGCCGACGCGCGTCGAACGGTCGCGCTCGATCGTGTTCTTCACCACGTAAAATCCCGCGAGCGTCAGAAACGTGGTGGAAACCAGCGCCATCAGCCCGCCAATCCACGCGGAATTGAAAACTCCGCGCGAGTCGTTCACGCGCATCACCAGCCGTCCCGTGGCGGCTGCGTATCCCAGGTAGAGAGAAATCCCCATGGTAAAAAGAAAACTGTAGCGCCGCACGCGTTCCAGGAAATCCGCGCGAGCCAGCTGGTAGAGAATCCTGCCGCTGCTCGCCCCGGTGCCGTTCATGCCGCCACGCTCGCTCGCTGGCTCGAAATGCAATGCAGGTAGGCATCCTCAAGCGTCGGCGCGGCCAGCGCAGCGCCTGCGCCCGGCCGTTCAGCCGCGACAATTCGAACGTGCACCCCGTCCGTCCGCCGCACGCTCGTTGAAATCAAGAATTTTTGTTTTGCCGCGGCCACTTCCGCGCTCGGGACCACCCACTCCCACACTTTCCCCTCCACCGCGCGCAACAATTCTTCCGGCGCTGCATGGGCCAGCAACCGTCCGCCGCCCAGTATGGCGATGTCCGTCGCAATCGCTTCGATGTCTGAAACGATGTGCGTGGAGAAAATCACGATTCGCTCGCCGGACAATTCCGAAAGCAAATTCCGAAATCGAGCGCGCTCTTCGGGATCCAATCCCGCCGTCGGCTCGTCCACGATCAAAAGTTCCGGATCGTTCAACAGCGCCTGTGCGATTCCCACGCGCTGCTTCATTCCGCCCGAAAATCCGCCCAGAGAACGGTCGCGCGCCTCCGCCAGATTCACCACCGCCAGAAGCTCGTCAATCCGTTTCCGCGCCGACGCCGCATCCAGCCCCTTCACCGCCGCCATGTATTCCAGAAATTCCAGTGCCGTCAGATGCGGATACACCCCGAAATCCTGCGGCAAGTATCCCAGCACGGATCGCAATGTGTCGGGAGCCTGCGCGATGTCCGCATCGTTCCACAACACACGTCCCTCGGACGCGCGCGTCACCGTCGCAATAATCCGCATCAGCGTCGATTTCCCCGCGCCGTTAGGCCCCAGCAACCCCACCACGCCCGATCCGAGCTCCAGCCGCAAATCCCGCAGCCCCCACACCTTCCCCGCATACTGCTTGCTCACCCCATCAATCACCAGTTTCATGAACTGCCCTCTCCTTCACATCGCGACGTCAACCGCCAACCTCGCGCGATTGAGAATCTATCAGCACTAACGCAACTGCCACGGAAATAGTTTCAATTGAGCGCGTTGCTGGCGACGGAAGGGAGCGGTGTACGCGAAGGATGTTCGGGAAGGGAGGGGATTTATCCCCTCCAAAAAAGAAATTCCAATTCGTTCCTCTACCGCTTGCGCTGCTTCACCCGCGCAAGCATTCGCTCTGCGGTTTCGGTCAAGCTGCGCAAGCCACTCCCGGGCTTTATCAGAAGCTTTGGGTACCGAACCACCTCTTCAAGATCAACTCGTTCCCCCAAAATGGGAATAGAGCCGCTTCGCAGAGCTATGCTCACAACATGCAGTCCCTTGAATTTCACCGAATCACGTGCTAGCGTCGCTCGTGATTAAAATAGAATATCGTCGAGCGCTTCACCAAAACGGAATTCCGGCACTGCGCCCGCCCGTGGTCTCAAACTTTCCACCTGTAGCTCTCGTGAATCCCGACAGGATTCCTCTACCGTGTGAATTCCAAAGAATTCACCCTGAGCGGCATCGAAGGGAGTGCATTCGCAAAGGGAGCTTCCGAGCTACAACTAAGCCCTCAATTTCGAGCTTCGTCGCTGCATTTCTATCCGGCACAGCCCAACATATAGAAATGGCTGTAACTCACTCAAAACAAACAACCGCGGCATTTCTATCCGGGGCCAGAACTGCGTGTCAGCCAACTCACCCAGAGCGTCTTTTCCGCACGTCTCAGGGCGCTTTTCGCGAAGAATCTGTCTGCTCAGCCGCATTTCTACCCGGTTCTGGCCGATATGTAGAAACGGCTGTAACCCACTCAAAACAAAAGAGC
>Ga0209221_1000352_pt1 | contig 21545 bp, 20 predicted proteins | sample BlaSpr_A8_Ref_O2_FD_187989 | JGI IMG/M metagenome (GOLD analysis project Ga0209221, IMG submission 187989) | Forest soil microbial communities from Thunder Bay, Ontario, Canada - Black Spruce, Ontario site 2_A8_Ref_O2 (SPAdes) (version 2) | ecosystem: Environmental > Terrestrial > Soil > Boreal...
CATGGCAGTTCTCCCCGAATGGCACGGAACGGGCTTAAGTGTCCGGCGTCAAGCATTCTTTCCGGTCAACGACAATTAGATTTCCCGATGTTGTTTGAGAGATACCAGCAGTAGTCGGGGCTGTGGGAAAAGTGGAAATCCAGCGGGTTGTGCTGGATTTCCAAGGGCGGTGGGAAGGGAGGAAAACCTGCTTTTGGTTTTCCTCGCTTTCCACGGCCCGGCTTTTTCCACAGCCCATCGGCCGTCGCGTTTTTGTTTTTCGAAAAAAACATCGATACTCACTTTGCTTCTGCGGACTCCGAGCCCGCGTCCCGGTTCTTTTTGGCTTGCTCCATGCGGTAACTCGGGATGTTCAGTTCCAGGATTACGCAGTGGTGGACCAAGCGATCGATCGCGGCCGCTGTGGTCATGGCGTCTTTGAAGATCCCCTCCCATTTCGAAAACGGCAGGTTGCTCGTCAACAGCACGCTGCCGCGTTCATAACGCTCCGCCAATAATGTGAACACGACCTCCATCTCCTCGCGACTTTGCTGCACGTATCCCATCTCATCGATGATGAGGCCGTCGTACTTCGCCAGTTTCTTGATTTCCTTGCCCAACCGCAGATCTCGCTTCGCGGCCAGCAGATCCTGCACCAGCAGCGGACAGGTGGCGTACTTGATCTTTCTTCCTCGCACCGCGATCAGCTCTTGCGCAATCGCACAGAGCAAATGGCTCTTCCCCGCGCCAGGATTCCCGAAGATCAGTAGATTCTCTTTGCGGTCCAGGAATCCTCCCTCCAACAACACCTTCATCTGTCGACTCACCTTCACCGGCAAGCGCTTGCCGTCGAAGTTCGCCAGCGACTTCTCCAGCGGCAGTCCGGATTCCTTGAGTAGCTTCCCGATCCGTTTTCGCCGCCGCTCCTCACACTCTCGCTGCGCCAGTTCCAGCAGGTACCGCTCATAACTCAACGTTTCTTTTTCCGCGCGCCGCGCCGTTTCCTCGAAGCATCCCCGTATCGCCGGCAGATGCAGCTCTTTCAGATTTTCCACTAGCGCGGTTCTCACCTGCCCCGTCTCCCCATTCATTGCAGCACCTCTCCACTCCCACAGAGTTCATCAAACATTCGCAGGTCCACGCTGGCTACTTCGACCTCGCGAATGCTCCCCTTTCGCTCCGCCGCCCTGAGCCGCTCGCGCACCGCCTCCGCCCTCACCCATCCTTCGCCTTTTTCCAGCAGCCCGCGCAGCGCTTCGTCCACTTTCGCCTCGCTTTCCTTCGCCGCCATTTCCAGGATCGCCAGATACTCCTTGCTCCCCCGCGGGCCCAACCTGTCCTTCAGTTCATCGAACGCCATGCGATATCGGCTCGTCGGAAACAACTCGTCCCGGTAGCGATAGTTCTCCAAGGCCCCCGGCTTTCTCACCAACCAATCGATGATGTGGCGATAGTCCACCCGGTGTCTCCTCCGCCCGCGCAACCGCGGCATCTCTTCTACCTTCTTCTGCCCGTACCAGATCTCCACCCGCTCCATGTACAACCGCACCTCGACCTGCTCCCCGATCAGCCGACTGGGTACCGAGTACACATTTCGGTCTGTATAGACCAGACTCCCCGAGTCCACCTTCACTCGCTCCCGCTTGCACGACTCCATGCGTCGCTCCGGCAGCTCCTTCATCACTGCGATTTCTTCTGCCAAGCGTGCTTTTCGTCCGGCATTCAAGCGCTCCAACAATCCCGCCACGAACTCCTGGTATTCCGCGACACTGACAAAGTCCTTGCTCCCGCGCAGCATCAACTCCTGCGCCAGTGCCCGTTTCAAACGATGATGTCGTTGTTCCACATCTCCGTTCTCATGCCCTTGTCCCGCCTGGATCTTCTCTCCTTCCACTCCGTAATAACGCAGCAACCCGGCGTACCGTTCCGTGAACTCCGCCGGCGTGCTCATGTTGTTGACCGCCGTCGACAGTCGATCCGTTCGGTGCCGTCGCGGCACTTTCCCCAGTTCCCAAACTGCGTTTTGAAACCCCTCACACAAACTTTCAAAGCTCTCCGAAAAACACACCGTGGCTGACTCCCAGTTCGAGTACGTCAGCACCAGGTGATAGATCAGGTGCGGAAAACTCTGCCCCTGGATCGTGATCCCCAGCTCACTCATGTGCGTGAAGTCGCTCGCACTCAGCCTTCCAGGATGATGTCGTTGCGCGAAGAACACCTCCTTCACCGGCCCTTCCGTAGCCCGCCATACTTTCACTCGTCGCTGCAACGTCCGCAGCTGCCCTTCGCCAAATCGCCCGCCATATCGCCGCTGCAGATATTCAAAAATAGTTTTCGCTTCCAGCCCTGGGTTCACCTCCAGCAAGCTCCGCACTTCTTCCCACACCTCCTCAAAGGGGTCCTCTCGCGTCCGCCACCGCTTCCCAGCTGTCAACTCGCTCGGCATTCGTCCCAGCCGGCGGTACTTCCGCGCCGTCTTTGCATCCATACCCGCTTTCGCCGCCGCAGTTTCCAGATTCGTTTCCACTTTCCCCAAGGCGAACAACCTCCTCACCTGCTTGTCTGTCACCAATATTCTGATGTCGCCAAGAACCAAAAACCAGAGCCTGGCTATTGTCGCCGATCGGGAATTCTAATTGTCGTTGCTCGGGAGGTATGATTGTCGCCCATCAGGATGGAGTAAGCTGGACGTGCAAGCTCTTGTTTGTAATTGTGTTGGTGACCATTTTTAAGGCGTGGGTCGCAGATTCGATTCCTGCCGCCTCACTATTTCCGCAACAGTCGGCGGTAGGGGAGCCATAACCGTAAGATTCGACAAATGATTGCGATCGGCTGCAGTGCCCTGCTATTTGACATGGATGGAGTATTGATCGATTCCACTCCGGCAGTTGCGCGGGTGTGGCATCAATGGGCGGTTGAGCATGGTTTTGATCCGGAGGTCGTGGTCGGCTTGGCGCACGGACGCCCGAGTCGAACGACCATCCGCGAACTTCTACCGAATGCAGACCTGGAACGCGAAGATCGCGAGGTCGAACGCAGGGAAATGGAGGACCTCGATGGCGTCGTCCTGCTGCCCGGAGCTCAACAACTCCTGAACAGCCTGCCTCCCGAACGATGGACGATTGCAACCTCATGCACGCGTCCGCTGGCCGAAGTGCGTTTGCGAGCCGCGGGCTTGCCCATCCCCAAGACCATGATCACTTCGAGCGACGTAAAGATCGGTAAGCCGGATCCCGAGCCTTACCTGAAAGCGGCGGCGAAGCTCGGATTTGCCGCGGCCGATTGCATTGTGGTGGAGGACGCTTCGGCCGGAGTGCGTGCGGGCAAAGCCGCCGGCGCAAGGGTAATTGCATTCCTCACCACCATGGACCGTCGCAACCTCGAAGAGGCGGGCGCCGATTGGATCCTGCAAAACTGCGCTGACATTGTCGTGTCCAGTGCCAAAAATGACGGTTTGCTTCTGACCCTCTTGGCCTGAATCCCGAACTTTTCACAACAAGGCATTTACGCGCGCCCGTCCTCTCAACTAGAATCCTCCTTCTTCGGACTTGCCCTGAGGATCAGGCTTCATGCGCGCCGGGCGGCTCCGAATTGTTTTTCAATCGCGATAAATGAATCGCTGCACAGGCAGGGCCTAGTGATCATCGGTGTGCCGAAAGAAAGTTATCCTGGGGAGCGGCGAGTCGGTCTCGTTCCGGCAGTTCTCCCAACGCTGGCCAAAGCGGGTTTCGAAGTTCACATACAGTCCGGTGCCGGAATTGAGGCCGGTTATCCCGATTCCCAGTATGCCGAGAAGGGTGCAAAGATCGTCGCCGATCGCGCGGCAGTCTTTGCCACTGCAGACATTCTTGTGCAGGTTCTTTGCTACGGAGCCAATGACATTACGGGGAAACAGGATGTTTCGCTGTTTAGGCAAGATCAGATCCTCGTCGGATTCTTGCGCCCCTTCGGAACGCCGGACGTGGTGCAGGAAATTGCGGGCGCTGGCGTCACCGCATTCTCGGTTGAGTTAATGCCCCGTACCACCCGCGCCCAAAGCATGGATGCACTGTCATCGATGGCAACCGTCGCGGGTTATAAAGCGGTGCTGGTGGCGGCCGATTCTCACCCGCGCATCTTTCCCATGCTTACCACTGCGGCTGGAACCGTCACCCCTGCGCGTGTCTTTGTGATCGGCTGCGGCGTTGCCGGACTGCAAGCAATCGCGACCGCGCGCCGCTTGGGTGCTGTGATTTCAGCGTACGACGTAAGACCTGCGGCCAAGGAGCAAGTACAGAGTCTCGGCGGACGTTTTGTCGAACTTCCGATCGAGGCGAAAGATGCGCAGGACGCCCGCGGATATGCCCGTGCGCAAGATGAAGACTTCTATCGCCAGCAGCGCGAGCTGCTCGGAAAAGCCGTACAGGAAAGTGATGTGGTGATCACAACGGCCGTTATTCCAGGGAAAAAGGCGCCGATACTCGTCACTGAAGAGATGGTGAAAGGGATGGCAACCGGTTCGGTCGTTCTCGATCTGGCTGCAGAACGCGGCGGGAACTGCGACATCACCGAAGCGGGCAAGACCGTCGTAAAGCACGGTGTAACCATCATCGGAATCGTCAACCCGGCCTCTGGCGTGCCTTATCACGCGAGCATGATGTATGCCCGCAACATTACCTCCTTTTTGACTCATCTCATTAAAGATCAAAAGTTGAATCTGAACCTCGAAGACGAGATTGTTCGTGAGACCCTGCTCACGCGCGGCGGCGAGATCGTAAACGCCCGCGTCCGTGAGTTTTTTACTTTGCCTGCGCTGGCTAAATGATCCGGAGCTTGAGGAGACCAGAGATTCTGCAGAGAAGATCCCAACGGAGGAAACAGGAAAGATGAACAGTAGTTCGAACCTGATCAATGCTCTCTTTATTTTTGTGCTCGCCGGATTCATCGGATTTGAAGTAATCCGCCGGGTCTCGCCCCTGCTCCATACTCCGTTGATGTCGCTCACCAACGCTCTCGATGCGATCGCCGTTGTGGGTGCGATCGTGCTCGTGGGTGAGCACAAAAGCACACTCTCTGCGGTCTTCGGATTCATCGCCGTGGTCGCTGCCACCAGCAACATCGTCGGCGGCTTCCTGATTACGGACCGCATGTTGAAAATGTTCAAGTCCAGCCGTCCCGCGGCTAAATCGTCGGCTGATTCGGTGACCAAATAATGACGGGCGAACTCGCAGGCGGCCAAGTCGTGATCGAGCTTTTGTATCTGATCGCGAGCGTATTGTTCATCCTCTCTCTGAAGTGGATGAGCTCGCCGACCACGGCCCGCCACGGCATCTGGGCGGGCGAAGCCGGCATGTTGCTCGCGATCTGCGGCACGCTGCTCCGCCACGGCATTGTGGATTACCGCCTGATCGCCATCGCGCTGGTACTCGGCGCTATCATCGGCGTGCCTCTCGGGCGAGTGGCGATGACGGCGGTTCCGCAGCGAACTGCTCTAAGTCACGCCTTTGGCGCACTCTGCGTGACCTTGGTAGGCTCGGCAGAATTTTATCTGCGTTCACCCGACATCTCGCGCTTCATGATGTCCGTGCTGTCGCTCGAAGTCATTCTGGGCGGTTTAACCTTTACCGGGAGCTTGATGGCTGCGGGCAAGCTACAGGAAATCCTCCCGCAACGTCCGTTGACTTACAAAGGCCAGAACCTGGTCAATTTTATTCTGCTCGCCGGCGCCCTGGCGATCGCCGTGTCTCTGGTCATGCACCCGGAATCGCGATCTCTGTTTCCGTTCATGATCCTCATCGCGCTAGCCTTTGGCGTGCTATTAATCATCCCGATCGGCGGCGCGGACATGCCGACCGTCATCTCGTTATTGAATGGCTATGCTGGTCTGTCGGCCGCGGCGATGGGTTTCGTGCTCGATAGCAAGCTGCTGATCATCGCCGGTGCGCTCGATGGATCATCGGGTCTTATCCTCTCCATCATCATGTCGAAGGCCATGAACCGCTCCTTCACGAATGTCTTGTTTGGAGCCTTCGGTCAGGTCCAGACTTCCTCCGCTGGGGCAGAGGAAGCCAGACCGGTTCGCAGCGCGACTCCCGAAGAGGCAGCGGCCATTCTCTCGGCCGCGAACCGCGTCATTGTGGTTCCCGGCTATGGTATGGCCGTCGCCCAGGCACAGCACAAAGTGCGCGAACTTTATGACGCTTTAACCAAGCGCGGCGTGGACGTCCGCTTCGCCATCCATCCGGTCGCTGGACGTATGCCCGGTCACATGAACGTGCTCCTGGCTGAAGCCAATATTCCCTATGATCGCCTCATTGAGATGGAGGAAATCAATGGTGATTTCCCCCAGACCGATGTCGCCCTCGTAATTGGCGCCAATGATGTCACTAACCCCGCCGCCCGTTCGGATGCCTCCAGTCCCATCTACGGTATGCCAATTCTCGATGTAGACAAGGCTCATACGGTGATGGTCATCAAGCGCAGCATGAACCCGGGCTTCGCGGGTATCGATAACCCGCTCTACTATCTCGATAACAATCTCATGTTATTTGGAGATGCCAAGGCATTTGTCGGTAGCATCGTGCGGGAACTTGGCGGAGGGCATAGCTAGTATCTGCGTAGGGAAACATGAGGCTGCGGGGGAAGACGCAAGCCAGGAATCAAGATTAACCGAAGCCTGAGACCGAGCGTCAGGCCGAAACTCGGCGGGCTTCAGTCTCGCGAGGAGGACTCGCGAGGCTGCTACCCGCCTGGCGTCTAGGCTGCCTTCTTAATCTGTCTGATTTTAGCCCAACGTGCTTTCTGAGCCAGAGAAATTCTCCGGCGTCCCGCTGCTGAGAGAACACGCTTGCCGCGATGCGGCCCGCCCGCGCTCCCGGTTGCGCCCGAACCTCGGGTCAGCTTTTCAAGAACCGAAATAGCCTCCCCAAGTTTTTGGACTTGGTTCTGAGCATCCCGGCGTTCCTCACGAAGCCGGACAATTGCTTTAGCGATATTTGTCATCAAATACCCCCTCGGGTAACTTCCGTCGGCAATTGTATTACTAAGTCGCCCATTCTGTCAGAATTTATTGCGGCTGAAAACGGATTACGACGCCAGATTACATATCATTACATATCATCCGATGATACGGGACGGATGATAGTAGCTAATGACTGATGAATGATGACCCCGGGATAAAGATTGCGTTGGGTGGGCTTACGGCGATCTACAGCGGTGCATGTACATCCCTCTGTGAGGGTTCTGTACTACTGCCACAGGCAGGATATAAAACACGACGATGTTGCTGTGCACACGTCGCCACTCCCAGCTGGATAGCAATTTAAAAATCGGCCGCGTTATAAGTCATACCTACGATGGAGCGACAGGTTTCTCACGCCGGCTCTCGACCTCGAAGCCTGGATCGATAGGATTCGCCATCATGCGCTTCGTCGCACTGTTGACGGAGTACATTTCGTTTGCCATCGCGTTGAGGGTTTTGGCAAATTTGCCTCGGTGGCACTTCGGCAAAAAGTCCGAGCACAAAAGAGGAAAGCCGTCTAAAATCAGTGATCCCCCAATTAGACGAAAAGCAGCTACAATGGCCGCAATCCAGTTGCAATCGGAGGTAGTTGTGAAACCTAAGCATCCCTATAGTGCTGCTGCAGTGTGGTCTGTACTATTTTTTGGTTTCGCGACAAGTATGTGCGCGCAGCAGGTGCCGACTCGAACCCACATCGGGGCTCCGCAGGACTGGTCTGATCGCCATATCGTCTTTAGCCGCGGAGCGCTCGCTCAGCACCCGGAGCTGATTTACCGGGAGCCGCGTATCTTCAATCAGGCTCGGCAACGTTGGCGGACTCCCAATTCGGCTGAGTTCCACGGAGCTAACCCCTTTCAAGTTTTCGCAGACAAATCCGCCAAACACCGGGATTGGAGTGTTGACTTGGCAGGCCGACTTGACGCAAATATGTTTCCCGCCAAATATTCCTTCAATCCCGATGCTGCGAGCTGTAGCGGTGATTATGTCGTGTTCGGATTGGCCACCTCGGGGACAGGCGTCGCGAACCTAGTCGCCTTTACCAATCTTTATGTCAATAGCGGTGGGACCGGACTTTGCACGGGCCTCATGGCTCCCACAGTGTTGTTTGCCTACAACATCACTACCGCTACCGGCGGGAAGATCGTAACCTCTCCCATTATTTCCGAAGATGGAACGCAGATTGCCTTCGTCGAAAGTGTTGGTGGAAGCTCGCCCCAATCCATTTTTCACGTCTTGACTTGGTCCCCCGGTGGCAGCATTGATGCTCCCGTCATACCAACATCCACATCCATGACTTCACTGACCTATTCACTCGCTGATAATATCTCTTCCTCGCCGTGGATCGATTACGGCACTGGTACTGTTTACGTAGGGGATGACAGCGGCCTGGTTTACCAAATAACGGGTGTTTTCAACGGAACGCCCACGCCTAGTGGTGGAAACTGGCCAATTACGGTCACCAGCGGCCAACACCTGACCTCTCCTGTTCTCGACTCGAATCTGGGATTGCTAATGGTCGGCAGCTCGAATGGAAACCTCTATCAGATCAATACCGCAGCCGGAACCCTCGGAGCGCCGCTCCCGATTGGATTGACCGGAGGCACCACACCCGGAATTGTGGCTCCGCCGATCGTCGATGTCACCAATGGCACGTCTTTCGTCGTCACGGCCAATGATGGCATCTCCGCCGCTCTTGTTGAAGTCAAGACCAGCACCATGACTCAGTTTTCGGCAGCCGAGATCGGCCAGGGTTCCAAGGGCGGCGCTACGACGCCCCCGGTCAAGCTCTACGAGCCCGCGTTCAGCAATGCTTACTACAACGATCCCGCAAGCGGGGAAATCACTCTTTGCGGAACCGGCACATCCGACACTACCCCCTATCAATACGCCTTTGGGTTCATCGCGACCAAGATGATTGAGGATCCACCTTCAATCAAACAGCAACTTTCCACTACCGCCACAGATCGCTGCACCTCGGGATGGACGGAGTTCTTCAATCCAGATATTGGTGCCGGCGGGACCGATTTCTTTTTCTTCGGGCTGAGCTCAGACTGTACCAAGTTGAGCGGCGGAGTAACCGACGGCTGCGTGGTGGCGATCAGCGTCAACGGTACCACGGGTACAACGACTACGGCGGCTGCCGTGACTGGCGGGACCAGCGGGATTATCGTCGATAACTACAGCGAGGCCAACATCTACTTTGCAGGCGGGATGGTAAATACCGCTTATCAGTTTCCTGAGGACGGCCTGCAATAGAAGTTAGGGGCGCGCGGGTCTTGATCGCTTTTCTCACGCCACGCCGCCCGTTCCCAACTCCCCCCGGGGAGGAGTCTCCGCGCCCTACCCAAGTACGAGACCGTGGCGGCCTTGACTTTGTAACCTACAGCCGCTGATTCCGGCTCTCTGTCCGACTCTCTTGCAACGAATTGCACCTCACGTTCAGAAAGTCGGAAGGGATACGCGGTTAAGTGATTGATTTCCATGATGTTAGATTTCGCCAAAACTGGCATGAGAATTGCGCCGCAATGAGGAATGAAGTGGCTCTGGCCGAGCACGAAGATCAAAACAGTGGAGAGCCTTCCGCTGCCCGCCGCTGTTGTGCTCCTAGCAGGGCTCAGTTGCGTCTCCGGATGGTGTGCCGTGACGCCCCCATCGACCACCGTGCCATCTCACGTCCCTCTTGCACAGCGCGAGAAGAACCTGGGTCGCATGCCCGCGCACATCTCCGAATTCGCCCCCGTCTCGGAGCCTCTGGCGCTGCCGAAATGTGGACACGTTCGGCCGCCCGAAGCCTTGCTGACACCAGATCCGCTGTTGCGAGCAAAAGACGACGATCTGCGCGTGCGCGTGAGTTTCATCGTGGGGACGGACGGACACGTGCATAGTGCCTTTATCCTGGACAGTGGCGGAGTTGAGGAAGACCAGCTCGTGCTGCATGCTGTGCGTTATTGGCGTTATCGTCCCGCACTCTGCAACGGCGTTCCTACCGACTCCGAAGCGCTGATAAGATTCAGTCTCCACTAGCGCGCGAATTCTCCTACAATGTCCGATGAGGTTGCCTTGAGCCCAGACAATCCAAATCCGGCCGATCGCGAACTAGAGCCTGGGCCAGAGTTCGACCCGGAGCAGGAGAAGGGCCAGTTCGTAGAAGGCAAGGAGATTGAGGATTTTTTTCAACGGCTCCCCGGCAGTTTCCGCTGGCCAAAACCGAATGCCGAGGCGGTGGCGGCTGCTGTCGAGGCGATTCATCGCATGTCGGGCAGCGCCGCGGCAGAGGACCTGGCGGCAGCCGGTAAAGCAGCGGAGGAATCAACCGATACTTGTTCAGCGTGCGGAGGTGTGCTGCCCGCAGGCGCTCGTTTTTGCGTCTGGTGCGGAATCCCGAGTCCGGTAGTTGCGAGCGATGCCGCTCCTCAATCGCAAGCGACTGGTGCGGCGCAACATCACTTTCACCATCACTATCATCATCTGGTTCCGACCCGGGGACCCGCGTCCGCGACGCCTTTTGCCGGATCCGAGCCTGCAACACCCCGCGGCCGTGCTCCTGTTTCGGCGGGCGGCGGTTCTCCGGGAACTTCGGCCGGCGGCCGCGCCGAAGCCAGTGCCCGCCAGGTCGTCCAGGATTGGGTGCAAGCCTGCAACACCAAACACATCGACGATTTGATCGAGCTCTACGCCGCCGACGCTACTCTCATCCGCTCGAGTGTTCCGCCGGTTCGCAGTCTGCCAGCAATCCGCGAATTTCTTATCTCGCTGCTCGAAGCAGGACTAGGCGACGTTGAGATGGAATCGCTGCGCCTGGAAGTGATGGGCGAGATCGCTCTCGATCTCGGCCGTTGCAAAATGCTTGTGCCTGTAGCGATGGGCCAGCGTCGCGAAGAGCGTGGAAAGTATTTGATCGTTCTGGTGCGACAGCCCGCCGGTACTTGGAGGATTCTCGCCGATTGTTGGTCCTCCGATCTGGCCGTCGGCGTCCCGGCGGCAAAAGCCGCAAAATAGCGTTCCAACTTGCTTGCCGAGCATGCCGCTAGTGGCTGTATACGGTGGTCCGCGGATGGTAGTTTTTCCAGTCGAACCAGTAGTCCTTCAAGGAATTGATCTTTTCGAGACACTGGCCGATCGCCGGTCCGCTCGTCGCGCATCCCGCAAAGTTCCAGGTGTTGCCTTCGGAATCGAGCAAATGCCAATCCAAACTCTTGACCTCACTTTCGCGATCGAGCTGCGGATCGCGGTAGAGGTCGATGTCCAGCCGGTTCCACTGCGAGCGGAACACGCGCACCGACGCGCCATCGGGTCCAGTGACGAACACCACTGGAACTCCTGCAATCTTGTCCTCAACCGGGTTCGGGCCGCGCACACGATCCAAAGGGAAAGCCCGCGCCTGTCCCCCCATCTCGACTCCAAGAATCACATCGCGATCTTTTAATCCCTGCTGGGGAAAACTTAGCGGCACCGGATATTTCGCAACCTCTTGTTCCCATTTTTTGTCATAGTCCTTATCGCCGTGGCCGGCAACCGGAGCGAGCACCAATCCGTGAGGTTCTTCGGACTTCCACAATGCGAAGGTCAATTCGTCGTTCGGCATCGATTCCAATGTGCTGCCCGCTAGTTGGCCCGAGATCGCGCGGCCCGTGACTTGCTGCCACCACGAGCCTGTCTCACGATCGCGCATCAAAAAATTCTGGTTATTGATGCCCGCCAGGTAGAAATGGAGCTCGCGTCCTCGCGCTGTTCGCTTCCACACCAGACCGGTGTGACAGAGCGTTCAATAGGTGACAACGATTGGGACGCCGGTAACGGTGTCGTTGAGAATGTGATGGTAGGCCATCTGGAGGATGGGGTAGGCGCGCGTTTCCTGTCCGATGCGCACTGTCATCACCATTTCCTTGTCATCTAGTTTCGCTTCGCCGGCCGGGATGAAGCCGGCGGCTCGGATGGGATTGAACATCCATTCAAAATAGTTTTGCCGGGCCATTATGGCGGATGCCGTGCTTAGCAATAGAGCCGTCGCGATGGCGGTCCGCAGCAATATGGAGGAGGTTTGCCACAGACGCCAGCCTAGCGCCAGGATCGCGGCCAGGGCGAGCAGCGTGAGCGCGGGGGCGATCCGCTTGACCGCGATGGCCAGGCGCAGGCCGGGTTCGGACTGGTGGGTGAAGGGGCGGATGATGAACCCGGGGACGAGAAAGAGGCTGAGCGAGAAAAGCGTCAGTAGCGCGAGCACCAGCCAGAGGCCGCTATTTTTGGATCGATGGCTTGGGACGATGATTCCTCTCCCTCGTGTCTACAGCAGTGTCTACATGCATGGAGCTACAAAGAGAATAGTATTTTTAGATTACGAACAATAAGAACCCCGATCCGTTTTGCGGATCGGGGTTTGGTGGAGCGGATGAAAGATGCGTTTAGTAGGTGCGCGTGGTAAACGTCTGTCTGTAAGTTAAGCTGTTTACGTCGCGGAACATCGGTGTTCCGGGGGGCAGGCCTCCGGGGCTGGTGAAGTCCAAGTCGAAATGGAAGGCTCGTGTTGGAACGCCATAGACGACGTTACAACACTTGAATGTCCCGGTACCGTAGGTTGCGTAGAACAGGCTTACCAGCGAGCCCTTGTAGTACATGGTCTGCCCGCTCCAGTTCTCCAGATAGCGCAGGAAGTTGTGTACGCCTCCGTCGGTGCCGAAGTCCTGTCCGGGTGCTGCGGGAGTAGAGTACGTCGGCTGCAGGAAGTTCACGTTTTTACCGCCGGCGATCGCCACCCGGAAGTGGCCGTCATGACTAGGGTTGCGGTTGGCCTGGTTGGTAACTTGGAGGTTGCCAGGCGCAGCGGCGGTACCTACGCTGTATAAGTCATTCCAGTCGACCGAAAGCAGAGTAACCGCGTCAGCGATTACAGCGTCGGCCGAGTGCCCAGTCACATCGCCTTGAAATTCGACGGTGTCGCCGGCCCATCCCGCCGCGTCGGTCGCGTTGCTGTTGTAATCGCCCCAGATATAAATGGGGTTTTCCGATGCTACGGTGAATCCGCCAGGACTATCGAGAGTGGCGCCAGCGTCGGTTCGGCGCGGCACGTTGCCGAGCGAACCATCCACCAGCCGCAAAACGTGGCGCGCCCCGCTGACCCAGTTCTTGCGCGCAGTGTTGGAGCAACTCGCAATCCGGTTGCTGTCGTTACCCGCCGTGTCGGCACCGAAGGGATTAGGGTTAGTCCCGCTGGTGATTTGAAGATTCAGGTTCCCCGTGGTTGGTAGCGCGCCCGCAGTAGCGACCGTACCCCAAAATCCCAATCCCATGTTGGCTGGTCCAAAGTTGTCTAAGAATCCGTTCTCATTGTCGTCCTCCGGCGAGAAACTGCGGCTCGGGGGAATCGCTTCCAGTGTTCCGTCGGGTACACCTGGGCCGCTGGAGCGGTTAATAACATCCTCCAGGCCCGCGTCTCCGGTTTTAGAGGCCCCCCCGCCCAGAGGTGGGTGTGGATTCAGCAGCATGCCGCGGCGATCTGAGAAGTACAGTATGTATCCATTCTGCGCGAGATAATCCACGTTTGTGCCGCTTCCGGGTATCGTGCCCGCCAGCCATTTAGCCAGATTGCCCACATCGATTTCGACGGCGTTCATCACCCCATTGGTGGAGCAGCTATTGTCCGTCGCTGCCGTTTGGTTGTCACGAGCCTCACCTTCGCGGACATCGTAGAAGTTAATGGGATACCAGTTGTACTGGGTGAGGCTCTGTGGCGTCGCCGCGGGTGGTGTGCCCGAAGGAGTAAGGCCAAACGCCCATTCTCCGCCTGTTCCTGCAATTCCTGCCGCTGCCGCTGTCGTATCGTTCACAACTTCTGGAATCGTGCCGGTCCATGCCGTGCATCTCGTACCACTGCCACTCCCTGTCGTCGCGCTGCAGACTGGGGCGGTCGCGGTAGACGTGGGCCAGACGCCGGTGCCGGCGCGATCCGCCGGCTCTTGCAGCAGCAGGATGGCGTTCGGATTGATTGGGTTGCTTCCAGGAGTGATGGGGGCCGTCAAGCCCCGCGCAAATCCGAGTGATAGCCATTCGTTAGTTACCGGATGCCAGGCGCCCGATGCGTCTTTGTATTCCACCCGAAGGTAGCCATCGATCAGACTCCAAGCCGATGCCGAGGCCGAGCTGTAGGCCGTGGCCCCATTGGGATTGGGAGGAGCGAAATACGGATAGGTCGGTGTCGCTGGGCAGCCAGTAGGAACAACAGCTGCTGCTGCCAATGTCGGAGTTGACGGCGGGCAAAGACCGGTTACCAAGGCCGGGGCGCCGCTGCCCGGTAGTTCATAGGTCGGAGCGGCCGGCCCGGTTGCGGGGGGTCGCGGCTGAAGTCCCTGGGTTGTGGGGAACGGGTTCGAAGTCCATGGCAAGGGGGCAAAGGGCCAGTCCATGGTGCATGCCGTTGAGCTCGTGCATGTGAACGGAGTTACGTTGGAGGCGGCTGCAAAGTACAGGTTAAAAGTGTCGCCGCTCGAGGGCGAACCAAACGTCGTCGCGTTGAAATTGCCAGAAGCTATCGGAATTCCCCACTCCAGGTTGGCACCTGCAGAGGTGTTGCCATACTGTGCCTGCATCTGCGCCGCCGACAGATTTGCCAGCCGGACGTTTTGCGGATCTGAATATCCGGAACCAAGCGGGAATTCCGTCGGATCGTCGCTCAGCATGACGCGAATCTGCGCCAGGTTATATTCACGGGACGCTCCCAGCGCGCTCGTGGGCGACTCGCCCAGCGGTGGCCGGCGAACAATTTCGTTCGGCAAGGCGCCGCCACCGACGAATGGCATCGACAGTTTTGTGCCTCCCGTCCCGGTGGCGTTCGTCACCGTACTTCCGTAGTTCCCGTTGATGATCTCTAAGTTCGTGCCGTTAGAAAAAGGAGTCCAATTGGTGCCGTTGTAGGTCGATGTCCCCTGTGCGACAGATGACCCCGCGCCGGTTACGCTGCCGTCCCCGTAGTTAACGGTCACTGCGGCCATGGCAGTGCAATTCCCCGCCACTATCGTCCCCGGAGTAGAACAATCGCCGTCGGCACTCGGAACATACACGGTGCCGGTATAGTTCGTGCTGGTGGGATATCCGTTCGGCAATTGGGTGCGAACTACGTTGCCGTAAGCCGACAGCTTCGAGTGGAAAGTCAGCGTAGCGCCAGTTCCAGCAATAGGATACAGGTCCCCGTTCGTGTGCACGGGGCCGGTGAAATCAAAAGCGGAGCCTGCGTAGAAGGAGATATCGCTCTCCGAAAACACGCCGAACTGGAACACCGGAATCAGCGCTACCTGAGCGCTTCGGCTCATGCTCACTTCCTGCCCGCCGGGTTCGACCGCTGTCACGAGCATATTTATCGGGACGATCTGCGCGTACAAACCTTGATTCGGTCCGCCAGTGATGCGTCCCCAGTTCTGAAGTCCCACGAGCGTTGACGGGCAGACAGCCCCGAGCGAGCCTGGGGTTATCTGGTAATCCGTCCAAGTTACTCCCGGTAGCGTTGGCCCAGTCGTGGTGGGGAGGCCCAGGTCGCAGATTTGGGACGCGGTAGGGGAGAGTGCGTTTTGGAAGGTCTGGGCCAAGTCGGAGGTCATCTTTTCGACGCCACCCTCGGCGCTGTGAAAGGCGACGTTGTTCTGCAGATCCGTGCCGCCGACCTTGCCTTCCGTGGTGACCATCATCATCAGCCCGATCGCGATTCCCGATAGCAGCAACAGCATCATCAAGGATGCAATCAGCGTGAATCCTTTGGTGTTCATAGCTCTGTAACTCCCCGTGGTGTCAATCCCTTTTATTTCGCTTCCCATCGTCTCGCTCCTCATGAGGCATGCTCTTCGTAGCTACGGGGCAATTGGGTAGTTATTGCTGTAAGTCAGATCCCGTGCGCTTACCGATGTCTCCAAATCCAATCCTTGATAACCACCCTTGGCGCCCTTCAGCGTGCTATTCATGGCCATATGCGCGATATTGATCTTGGTGATCTGGTTGGGAAGGAGTCCTGTCGAAGCGCCAGCGCAGCCGTCACTAGTCGCGCCAGGGTTGCTACAGGCGACCGCTGGCGAAGTGGTGGCGTTGTTGAAAAGGTCATAGGTGAACTTCATGTAAGTAACGCCATCCACGATCGGTGTTGGAGTGTGTCCGCTAACCTGCCGCATCAGTCGCGGGGGGCTGACGGTGTTGTCGATGTAATAAGTGATCACCAGAATGCGCGTTGCATATCCGGTAGTGCCCGTCGCAGTACTGGCCAGGCTTTTGGGGTCGGCGGATGCCTGATTCATCTTCAGCGCGTCGCCGCTGTTGAAGGTCGCGCTGGTCGCGCTCACCGAGCCATTGACTTCGGCAACCACTTGCGCCGCGCCAAAGGTAAACAAGACAAGATCGCCGGCCGTTAGTCCCACCACCGAATCGTTAACGGCTTGAGCCCCGGCGTTGCCAGTCGGCGATGTGCAATTCGCACTCGTTGTGGCCGGTGGCGTAGGGACGATCGCCGTGAAGGTTACTGACGTTGCGCTCGCGGTGGCAGCCGTGTAACAGTCCAAATAGAAGCTGGAGTCTGTATACACCACCGTGACCACGTCGGTCTGCAAACCGTTGATCGTTGGCCCGGCATTGTATCCGGGGAGCAGGCCGTAGAGATATGGAGTTGTGCCCTGTGTAGGGTAGCTGGCCCCGGTGGCGTTGGCCGTCCCGAGGTAGCACGGCGCCCCTGTCGTCTGAACGCAGCCATACAGCGGCAGGGTCGCGGACGTCGGCAGTTGGATAGCCACACCTTGGCCGAGCCCCACCCCCGCGAGGCTCAGGTCCCTCGTCATCATGTTGGAGGCCGCGCGAAAATCCTGCTGTAATTCCGCCCGCTGCGTGACCGTCCAGGTCGCCGCCACGCCCTGGCTGTAAAGCTGCACCGCCGCGCCCAGCACGACCGTACCCAGCGCCATGGCAATGGTCATTTCCAGTAGACTGAATCCACTTGCGCGTTTTGTTGAGCGATCGCCCATAACTCCTCTTTACTGGTACTGCGAAATGAACGAACTCAGAACGTATGATTTCGTCAAATTCTGGGTGGTCGAGTATTGCACGGTGATGTTCACAGCCCGCAACGAAGGCACTACGACACCGCCGCTGGTCACCGGTGAAATCAGAATCGTGCGCTTATAGTTCGACAGAGGGATCTGCACATCGTCCGCGGTTCCATAGATCCCGTCGGGCCCCGGCTCGGTAAGAGTTTGCAAGCCAGCTACCGAGTCATCTGCTGTTCCGAAAATGCCATCCGCTCCAGCCTTGTAGATCGGAGTTGCCCCAGTCACGAAGAAGCCGCAGGAACCGGCACCGCTGGAACAGGCGGAGCCTACATTCTGGATGTCGTCCCAGTCGATCTGCGTTGTGTTGCGCGCGGTCACGATACTCTCGTACGACTCGTTGGCCAGTTGCTTGGCGATCATGTCCTGCTGCGAGGTCTGTGTCGCCGCCATGGCTATGCCGAACACGCCGAGCAGACTCACCAGCCCGACCGTAAGTATGGCCATTGAGATCACAACTTCGATCAGCGAAAAGCCGCGCTGCATTTGCTTTGGCATTCGATCTTTTCCGCGCCTATTTATTGACGTAGCCATTGATAACCTCCCGATCCATTGCTGTAGAGCCGCCATCCACGGATGCGTCCCGTGGCGCCCCACAGCGTCACAGCTCGCGAGCTCAGCAAGTCTCCCGCACGAGCCATGTAAACTACGCCTCCATCCACGTTGCCCAAACAATTTCCGGTGCTATCATCCTGCGCTGAACCGTCCGGGCAGAAGTAAACCGTGTGTGATCCTCCGGTGGCGTGCGCGGTATAGCCCATGTCAATCGCTAGAACTCCCGTACCATAGCCGTCGGGGGCCGCTGTGGGGAGCCCGGTTTGAACAAGAAATGCTATATCGATGGGCAATTGATAGATCACGGTATTCTGCGCTCCCTGAAATGTTGTCAGCGTTGGCGCTACCGTAATCGTGTTCGCGACTGGCGAAGTAGTCGTGGTGAAAGTTACCGAGTACGAAGTGCGCTGCGAGACCGCATTGTCGCGGGCCTGGCGCATCGCCGCTAGCGTCGTGTTATACGCATTGTTCAAGCGTCCCTGTTTCAGCACGGGCACCATGCTGATGAACGTGATCGCCGTCACAATCATGCCGAGTGCCACTACGGTCAGCATTTCCAGCAAAGTGAAGCCGCGTTCCCGATGCCTGCGACGATCGCCATTTTGTTTCAGTCTCATAAGCATTTGCCGTATCCGCGGTTTCCCCGCGCCGTAAAACAAAATCGTCAAACGCCGTGTCAAGAAATCTCCCTCTTGACCTCGGCGCATCCTTTGTCCCGACACCTGTCTTAAACAGCGGTTGTAACTATGCTCGATGTTAGGAACTGCCCGGATCTACGTCAAAGTACCGGGGTACACCGGCCCTTCGTACACTGTCTTTTCGTAAGGTAATTCCGGGAGAGGTACGACGGTACCGGTTCCATTCGCTCGGCGAAACTGCACTGCCCTTTCTCCGCGCTGCATGTTCCGTCTTCGGTGCTAACGAAATGGTAGTGCGCAAAAATCAAATGAATGTCTGGTCAGCTTATGGAACGCCAAGCGAAAGAGAAAGATAACCAAAGTTGGTGACTAACGTGTCGCTCCGGAATTCAACAGAAAGCCAGGAGACTCTGTGGGATGGCGAAACCGTAGCGACTGAGTCAGTGAGAGCCATGCGGGGAGGAAAAGTCCAGGCGACGACTCCTTCGTGACACAGGTAACTTGTCGCTACCCCCCGCTGTCTCTTACGATGCTTTTACTATGGATTTACGCGCCCTCGTGGTGTGCCCGGACCAGGACTCAGCCAGCTTGCTTACGCTCACCCTGTCCGAGCTGGGAGTGGCGGCCGAGCACACGCCGTCAATCGCACAGGGAATAGAACTGCTCGAAAGCCAGCACTTCGACGCCATTGTTCTCGACTACCGCGCCGAGCCGAGCTCTGAGGAATTCCTGGCCCGCTTACGACAGTCCAAAAAGAACCGCGGCAGCATGCTGATTGCGATCGTGGACAGCGAGTTCAACGCTCGTCCCGTGTTTGGGCTCGGCGCCAATTTTGTTCTCTATCGTCCACTATCCTCAGAACGAACTCGCATCAGTTTGCGCGCTGCGCGCGGTCTTATTCGTCGCGAACGGCGCCGAGCTCCCCGCATCCCGGTAAGTTCGACTGCCAATGTCGCCTATCCCGGAGCGCCCGAACTGAACGCCGTTTTGAACGATCTCAGCGACGGTGGAACTTCGCTCCAGATTGCCGAGCGAATCCCGCCCACCTGCAAAGTCTATTTTGAATTCACGCTTCCCGGTCATCAACAACCGGTACGTTTGTCGGGTGAGGTGGCTTGGCAGGACGCAAATGGCCGCACCGGAATTCGCTTTCTCGATGTACCGCAGTCTTCGCGTCGGCTGATGCAGACCTGGTTGCAACAGAATAATCTTCACATGCCAAACGAAGCGTCAGAAAGGGTGTCGGCAGGCAACTCGATCGCCACTGCTTCTCGCCAGCTGAGCGCAAAGCAATCCCAGAGTAAGAATTCCAAACTCATCTCGAATGCCGGCAACCGCCGCGGAGAGCTGCGCTTTGCCTGCAAACTTGGAGCGGAAGTCTATAGTCTCGGTACCACCGTCCCCAACCGCTGCATCCTTTCCGATATCAGCGAGGGCGGTTGCTATGTCGAAATGCCGTCCCCGCTCACGGGACAATCAGGCGTCGAAATTCTCGTCCGCACGGCCGACACGAAATTGAGAATCAGAGGTCAGGTGCTGACAACACATCCTGGTTTCGGGATGGGTGTGCGCTTCGAGTTCCGCGATTCCGTGGAGCGCGAAGAAATCTTGCGCCTGCTCGCGGTCCTGACCGCCGGTCCGGCCCTGGATGAACAACCCCGTTAAGCGCGCTACTCTTTCTTTGTCGCCACGTCCGTCCTCACCGCATCCGCCACTGCCCCACGAAAATATTCCAGCGAAAGTTTCAAGCCACTCGCCAAGTCCACTTTCGGTTCCCATCCGAGCAGTCGCTTCGCTTTCGAAATATCCGGACGCCGCTGCTTCGGATCGTCGAGCGGCAGCGCTTCGAACCTGATCTGGCTCGCCGACCCGGTAGTTGCGATCACTTTTCGCGCGCACTCCAGAATCGTGAACTCCGTCGGATTGCCAACATTCACCGGGTCGTGTTCCGGCGATCGCGCCAGTCGCAGAATGCCATCGACCTCATCGCTCACATAGCAAAAGCTGCGCGTCTGGCCGCCGTCGCCGTACACGGTAAGATCTTCTCCCCGCAGCGCCTGCCACATAAAATTAGGAATCACCCGCCCATCGTTGATCTGCATCCGTGGACCGTAGGTATTGAAGATGCGGAGAATTCGCGTGTCCACCCGATGATAGCGGTGATAGGCCATGGTTACCGCCTCCGAAAACCGCTTCGCCTCGTCATATACCGACCGCGGTCCAATCGGATTTACATTCCCCCAATACGTCTCAGTTTGCGGATGTACCAGCGGATCACCGTAACACTCCGACGTTGAGGCCATCATGAATTTCGCGTCGCAGCGGAGCGCGGTTTCGAGCGCTTCAAACGTCCCATACGATCCCACGCGCAGCGTTTCGATTCCGTGTTCGGCGTAATCCACCGGACTCGCCGGACTCGCAAAATGAAACACATAATCGAGCGCTCCCCACTGACCTGGTTGGCAAACATCTCTCTCAATAAACTCAAAGCGTGAATCGTTGCGCAGATGTTCGATATTCGACAATCGTCCCGTCAGTAGATTATCCGCCGCCAAGACGCGATAACCCTCGGCCAGCAGACCATCGCACAAATGAGATCCCAAAAAGCCGGCGCCTCCGGTCACCAGCGCACGTCGCGTGTTCGTGGTGGCTTGCGTACTCATCGCTTCACACACGCTCCCTTTTCTGTGGAACGATTCTTCCCGATACCTCTTCCGCCAACGCCGCCGGACGTCCCACACTGTAATAAGAGAATCCGTGCTCCACCATCACTGCGGGATCATAAAGATTCCGCCCATCCAGCACGATCGGATACTTCACCAAAGTGCGTAGTCGTTCCAGATCGAGTGCCGCGAACTCTTCCCACTCCGTCAGGATCAGCACCGCATCCGCCCCTGCCGCCGCCTCATAGGCATTGGACGCGAACACGACCGTGGACTTCAATACTTCTTTTGCTCGCTCCATGGCCGCCGGATCGTAAGCGCAAATGTGGCAGCCCTCACGCAACAGTTCTTGCACCAGCAATAACGCGGGAGACTCCCGAATATCGTCCGTTCCACCCTTGAATGCCAGCCCCAGAACACCCAATCGCTTGCCGCGGAAAGTCCACAGCACGCTCCGCACTTTACGCAAGAACCGGTGGCGCTGGTCTTCATTAATGCGATTCACTTCTTCCAGCAGTCGGAAGTCATATCCACTCTCCTTTGCTACCGCTCGGAAGGCCATCAGATCTTTCGGAAAGCACGACCCCCCATACCCGATTCCCGGACTCATAAATCGCGGCCCGATCCGCGAATCCGTTCC
>Ga0209221_1000354_pt1 | contig 21449 bp, 15 predicted proteins | sample BlaSpr_A8_Ref_O2_FD_187989 | JGI IMG/M metagenome (GOLD analysis project Ga0209221, IMG submission 187989) | Forest soil microbial communities from Thunder Bay, Ontario, Canada - Black Spruce, Ontario site 2_A8_Ref_O2 (SPAdes) (version 2) | ecosystem: Environmental > Terrestrial > Soil > Boreal...
CCAGGACGCTTTCGATTTCCATGGAGCTTAGACGGTGGCCGGCGACTTTGATTACGTCGTCCACGCGGCCGAGGACCCAGATGTAACCGTCTTTGTCGCATTGAGCGGCGTCACCTGCAAAATAGACGCCGGGGATTCGCTCCCAGTACTCGCGCTTGTAGCGTTCGTCGTCTCCGTAAATTGTGCGGAGCATGGATGGCCAGGGCTTTTGGATGGTGAGGTAACCGGTTTCTCCTGGGCCGACTGGCTCGCCTTTCAGATTCACAACGCGGGCGACGATGCCGGGAAGCGGCAGGGTGGCGGAGCCGGGTTTTGTGGGCGTCGCGCCGGGAAGCGGAGAAATCATGATGGAACCGGTTTCGGTTTGCCACCAGGTGTCCACGATGGGGCAGCGATTTTTGCCAATGGCTTCGAAATACCATTTCCACGCTGCAGGATTGATAGGCTCGCCGACGGTGCCGAGGACGCGAAGGCTCGACAGGTTGTATGGCTTGATCCAATCCATGCCCCAGGCCATGAAAGCGCGAATGGCGGTGGCGGAGCTGTAGAAAATGGACACTTTGTAACGGTCGATAATTTCCCAGAAGCGGTCCTTGCGCGGAAAATCGGGCGCGCCTTCGTACATCACGAGAGTGGCGCCGTTCGCGAGCGGGCCGTAAACGATGTAACTGTGGCCGGTGACCCAGCCGATGTCGGCGGTGCACCAATAAACGTCTTCATCGCGCAAATCGAAAACCAGTCTTGTACTCCACATGCATTGCAGCAGGTAGCCGGCGGAAGTGTGCAGGACGCCCTTGGGCTTTCCGGTGGTGCCGCTGGTGTAAAGAATGTAGAGAGGATGTTCGGAATCAAGCTCGAGGGCGGGGAAGTTCTTCTCGGCTTTTTCTTCCAGATCGTGCCACCATAAATCGCGTCCTTCTTTCCAGGCCACGGGTTCTTTCGTGCGTCGAACGACGATGGATTTTCCGACGGTGGGGCACTTCTCCAAAGCGGCGTCGGCGGTTTCCTTCAGCGGAACGATTTTTCCACGACGATATCCGCCGTCCGCGGTGATGAGCAGTGTTGATTTGCAGTCCACGATGCGATCGGCCAGGGCGGTGGCGCTGAATCCGCCGAACACCACCGAGTGCACCGCGCCGACACGCGCGCAACCCAGCATAGCGATGGGGAGTTCGGGGATCATGGGCATGTAAATCGTGACGCAATCGCCGGGCTTCACGCCGAGTGAAGAAAGAACGTTGGCGAATTTGCATACGCGTTCGTGAAACTCGGCATAGGTGAACTGAACGGTTGAGCCGTCTTCGCCCTCCCACATCAGCGCAGGCTTGTTCGCATTCTTTTCGAGATGGCGATCGAGGCAGTTGTAGGAGACGTTGAGCTTGCCGTCGGCGAACCATTTCGCGTGAGGGAGATTCCATTCGAGGACTTTCGTGGGAGCCTTGAACCACTCGATCCTCTTGGCTTGCTCACCCCAGAATTCTTCGGGGTTGGCCAAGGCGCGTTGATACATCTCTCGGTAGTCTGCGAGGGATTTGACGTGAGCTTTTTTGCTGAAATCCTCCGGGGGCGGAATGGGCTTCTCTTCGAGGACGTGCGGGTCGAATTCTAGCATGGCTTCTCCGGTGGCCGGGCGCACGCCGAAAGCCTGCCGCGGCCGATGGCAGGAAGTACGAAAGGACCGCTCGCCCGCCCCTACATTATTCAAGAGCGGGGGTTTGGTCAAGAAGCGCGATTACGGTATGCCGGTCGAAAACGAATGCGGTTATCTTAAGCTCATCCAAAATTTTGGGAACTTTTCGGCCTGCGGGCGTGAATATGTAACGAGAGTCAGGGCCGGCCGTCAAACCATATGAGATGAAGAACGAAGCGGAATTGATGGGCGACGGTCTGTTGCTCCGGCGGATGCTAGCCGGCGACGAAGAGGCATTCACGCTGCTTTACCGCCGGAGGCACCCTGCCATTTATCGTTTTGCTTTGCATATGAGCGGGAACGTGGCTTTGGCGGAAGACGTGACGCAAGAGGTTTTCATGACGCTGATTCGAGACGCGAAACGATTTGATCCGGAGCGCGGAACGCTTGGCGGCTTTCTTTTTGGGATTGCCCGGAATCATCTTCGCAGACGCTGGGAGCAGGAGCGGCATTCGTTGCCTCTTCCCAGCGATGCGGACGAGCTCGATTCGCTTTTGAGCGCCTCTGCGGCTTCCGGGAAGACGGGACACTCAAACGGAAACGGGCGCGGGCCATTTCTGCTGAGCCGGGATGAGTTTACATCGCTGGAAACTGTCGGCCGGGTTCGGCAGGCTATCGCAACGTTGCCGCAAAATTACCGCGAGGCGGTGATCCTCTGCGAGCTGGAAGAAATGAGTTACGAAGAGGCGGCGGCTGCGCTGGATTGTCCGGTAGGTACGGTGAGGTCGCGACTGCACCGCGCGCGTGCGCTGCTGGTTGAGAAGTTGCACGACAGCCAGCCGATTCGGCGGGCATCGGCGGTGGGCGAATGAAAGATGAGGCAAAAGTTATGGATTGCGTGCAATTCAGGGAGATTTATCACGATCTGGACCGGCCGGGGACCCCGGGGTTCCGGTTTCGGGAACGGGCTCTGGCGCACGCGGAAACCTGTGCAGGCTGCGGCGTGCTGCTTACCGATGGGGAAGCGCTGGATTTCGCTTTTCGCAATTTGACTCAGCATAATGCCGGGCGCGAGGCGCCGCCGCGAATCGAAGCAGCGCTATTGCGCGAATTTCAAGCGTCGAGACTTGCAGGATCGAGGAGAAGGGTTCATGGGCAGCTTGCCGCGCTTGGCGCTGCGGCTGCGATTCTCCTCGCGCTAGGGCTGGGAGTGCAGCACCGGATTACGTCGCGGCCCGGCAGTGCAGCGCCGCAGGCTACGAATATAGCGCCGGCTCCTACGACGGATGCTTCTGCAAAGGGGCAGAATCCAAGCACGAGTGAACTGGACGAGGACGAATATGCGGGGAAGTTCGTTCCGGTGCCATATGCCGATGATCCGGCGGCGCTCGAAGGCGGGGCGATCGTGCGAGTTACACTTCCGCGTTCCGCGCTGCGATCTTTTGGCTTGCCGGTAACGGAGAGCGACGGGACCGAAAGAGTCTTCGCGGACTTGTTGGTAAGCGAAGACGGAACACCGCAGGCAATCCGGCTGGTATCGGATGCAAATCCGAACGTTTATTTTTGAAGATGAGAAAAAACAATTTGGAGGAAATTCGAATGAAAGCCAGCAACAGGGTTCTGAGTATTGCGGCGATGGCAGTCTTGTTTGTGATGGCAAGCGGCAGCGCCTGGGCTCAGGCGTCCGAGCCGGCAGACCAAGGTCCGCCTCCACCGCCCCACCGTGGCGGGGCCATGTTCGAGAGAATGGGGCCGGGGTTTGATGGCATGGGGTTTGTCGGCTTCGAGGCCAGCCTGGAAGGAAAGACTGTGACGGGCGCGCCTTTCTCGGCGAGTTTTTCAACGCAGGAGACGCAAACGCTTACGGATGGAAATAAAATCGAGCGCAGCACCACGGGCTCGGTGGCGCGCGATACTCAAGGCCGCACTCGCCGCGATATGACACTTCCGGCTATCGGCCAGTGGGCGGCTTCGGGCAAGACTCCACCGCAGGTGTCGTTCATCAATGATCCTGTGGCGGGAACACACTACGTTCTCGAAGCGAGCACAAAAACTGCCCGGCAAATGTCAGCTCATACCCACGGTCCCGATGCTGCGCGCTCGTCCGCCATGGCCGCAGAAGTTCAGAAGAACACAACGAGCCAGTCGCTGGGCACGCAAACGATCAACGGGGTTTCAGCCCAGGGCACTCGCACCACTCGCACGATTCCCGCGGGCGAAATGGGCAATGAGAAGCCGATCGTGATCGTCACGGAGCGGTGGTATTCAGCCGAGTTGCAGACAACGGTCATGACCAAGCGCACTGATCCGCGCATGGGCGAGACTGTTTTTCAGTTGACGAATATCCAGAAGCAAGAGCCGGCTGCCACGCTTTTCCAGGTGCCGTCTGATTACACGGTGAAGCAGGGCCATGGCGGTCGCAACGGGACCGCAGCCCCGGTGCCGCCGTCCGAGGAATAACGGCTGGTTCGCGCGAAGGAGTTCGTCACAAAGATGCAAGTCAATACTTGCGGGCGGAAACACCCCGATCACGCTCCGCCCGCAAGCCCCCTTCTTAGATTCATTCCCCCAATTCGCTAGAGGTCAAAACGCGCTTGTCAGGATTTCACAAGGGCGCGATCGAGGAGTTCCACGACGTGCAATACTTCCTGGCCCGTATTGTGTATCGCAGCTCCGGCGCGTAGTTGCAGAATGCATCCAGGATTTGCGGTGAGGATGGCCTGCGCTTTGGTCTCTTTCGCGTGATTCATTTTGTCGGTCAAAAGATCGAGCGCGGCTTTCGGTTGCGTGACGTTGTAAACGCCCGCGGAGCCGCAACAAAGATCGGAGAGCGCCATCTCAACGAACTCTACGGACGGAATTGCACGGATCAGCGTTCGCGGTGCTTCGCGAATCTTCTGCCCGTGAACGAGATGGCAGGAATCCTGGTAGGTGACGCGCATGGGCAGGGGACGCAGTGAGGCTACCAGGCCGAGATCAACGAGAAATTCGGAAATGTCGCGAACTTTCGCTGAGAATTTCTCTGCGCCGGCGCGATCAGGGCCATCCGCTGGGAACAAGAACGCATATTCCTTCAGCGTGGAACCGCATCCGGCAGCATTCGTAATGATGGCGTCGAAGTCGTCCGCACGGAATGCGTGGAAGTTTGCCTGCGCCAGATCGCGTGCGACGTCGCGCACCCCGGCGTGAGCCGCCAGCGCGCCACAGCAGATTTGCTCCGCAGGGACGACGACTTCACAGCCATTGGCTTGCAGGACGCGGATGGTTGCGCGGTTGAGATCGCTGAATGTTACCTGCGCCACGCAACCCGCGAAAAGCGCAACGCGCGCGCGCTGCGGCCCCTTGGCCTGAAACGTCTTTCCAAGATCAGTGAAAAAGAAATTTGAGTCAATCTTGGGGAGTAACCTCTCCCGATCCTGCAGTCCTAGCAGCCGCAAAATTCCAGTCGCACGCGCGAGCGATGCGACGCCTGAGGTCTGATAAAACCGCATGAAACGCGCAGCGGCGGCGATCCTTCGCGGGCGTGGGAGCAGCCGGCGATAGACGAAGTCGCGAATGAGGCGCGAAGTGAAAGGCCTTTTGTACTTTTGTTCGATCTGCGCCCTGGCGAGCTCGAGAATCTTTCCGTATTCAACGCCAGAAGGACAGACGGTTTCGCAGTTGCGGCAGTTCAAGCAACGGTCGATGTGAGTGACGAAGGTCTCGCCGATTTCGAGCCGCCCCTGGTCCACGAGGGCCATTTGGCGGATGCGGCCGCGCGGTGAGTCTGCTTCGCGTCCCCATAAACGGTAGGTAGGGCAATTATTCGAGCACAGGCCGCAATGCACGCAGCGCGAATAGTCTTCATATTCGGGCTTGTCGGTGGCAGAAAACCCGCTGAGCGTGAGCGCGAATTCACGCTGGGCGTCTTCGTGAGTTTGCGGAGGATTGTTTTCCATAGCCTCAAATTCCTCCCACGAATCGGCCGGGGCTAAGCACGCCGCGAGGATCGAAAACGTTTTTTAATTTCTGCATTTGCGCAAAATCTGCGCGTTCGAGGCCCCAAACTTTCAGCGCACTCTTCCACTCGGCGGGGCACCAGGGAATCGAGGCCTGCCCGCCAAGCGCCGCACACGCCGCCAAAATCTGGTTTGATGCCTGCGCGGCCTGCTGCTTTGCTTCCTCGTTGCGTTCCGTGGGAAGCACGGCGAAATAAATGACGCCGACTCCTCGCGCCATCGCGACCCAAGGCAAACGGTTGGCTTCAGCGGCTCGCGCTGCAGTTGCGAGAGCTTCCGCCATCCTCATTGGAAGCACACTCATCTTAAGGATTGTAGCGGCCGGCGACGACGATAATGCAATGGGGACGAACTCGCGTTTGCGCGCAAAGGCTGTAGCGATTTGGGGGCCGCCAAGAACGGTGAGGTCCACAGCGCCGCATTCTTCCGCCATTTTGCGGAGATCAGTTTCGTAGCGCTTGAGCGTATTGTCATTTCCCGAGAAACCCATGGTAAACGTCCAGCGGGTTGCGGAAATCACATTTTCAGGCATGGGATTCGGTTCGATTTGAGCCGCGGCTTTGCCGGAAAAAAGACCGGCGACACCCGGACTGAAAAGTTCCATGGTCATGGGAGCGAGCGGGGATTGCGCCACCCGATTCCTCATTCCGCAGGCACGCTCTACTGTTTGAAAAGTGGCAACGAACGCGCGGCTCGCCGGCGGCATGGGGAAGGTCTTGAAATTTATGCGAGTGATAATTCCCAATGTTCCCAGGGCGCCAATCATCAATTTGTGGATGTCGTATCCGGTGACGTTTTTCACCACGCGTCCGCCGCTTTTTGCGGCTATACCTTCGCCCGTGACGAATTCCATGCCCAGCAGGTAATCGCGCGCGGTGCCGTACATCTGGCGCAGAGGACTGTCAACGCCCGACGCGGTGGTTCCACCGATTGTCGTTTGATTTGAATAAGGAACGCCGAGCGGCAGGAATTGACGGTGCTCGGCAAGAATTCCAGCCAGTTTCCGCAAAGGAATTCCGGCTTCGACGCTCAGCGTCAAATCACCGGGGTCGTACGCGACTACGCGATCGAGGCGTGTCATGTCCAACGCAATATCGTACCGGCGCGGGGGCAAGCCGATTCCTAGTTTTGTGCGAGCGCCGGTGGCAACAATGGCAAGCTGGTCCTGGGCTGCGAATTTTACGACCTCAACAATTTCCGCGGACGATTGTGGGCTTACTGCGGCAGAAGGCTTTTCATTGTCAACCGCAAATGCTGCGAGGCGAGCGGGATCGGTGATGACGTGTTGCGGCCCGACAATATCCGCCAGCCGGGATCCGACGGTTGCGCCTGCCGTGCTCATGCGCGCGAGGCACCCGCGACCGGCAACGGCCGCACGTGAATTTCTCCGCAGCCTTTCGTGGTCGGAAAGATTTTTCCTGGATTCAACAGGCCTGTGGGATTGAATGCATCGCGAACGCGCCGCATTAAATTCAACTCATCTTCGCTGAAGAGAAGCGGCATCAGGCGGTCTTTTTCCATGCCGACACCGTGTTCGCCGGTGATGGAACCGCCCATTTCGATGCAGAAGCCGATGATTTCGTCGGCGGTGGCGACTGCGCGGCGAAATTGCTCTTCTTCGCGAGCGTCAAAAAGAATGATGGGATGCAGGTTGCCGTCGCCGGCGTGAAAAATATTTCCGATCTCGAAACCATATTTTGTGCCGATCTCGTTAATCCGGCGCAGGGTGTCCGGCAGCTTGGTCCGCGGGATTACTCCGTCTTGCACGTAGTAGGTCGGGGAGAGCCGCCCGACTGCGCCAAAGGCGTTCTTGCGGCCTTTCCAGAGCAGGGCACGTTCGCTCTCGTCGCGCGCCACGCGCACTTCGCGAGCGCGATGAAGGCGGCAAACATCGGCGATATCTTCGGCGTGCTGTTCGACGGCCTGGCGCAACCCGTCCACTTCGAGCAGCAAGACCGCGGCGCAGTCGACGGGAAACCCTGCGTGCACGTAAGCCTCGACGGCGCGTATAGTCCAGCCGTCGAGCATTTCGCAAGCCGCGGGAGTGATTCCGCGCGCGGTGATGTCGACGACAGTCTCGGTCGCGTCGTCCACGGTGTCGAAAATGGCGAGCAGGGTTTTCACTGCTTCCGGATTGCGCGTAAGCTTCACGGTAACTTCCGTGACTAATGCGAGTGTTCCCTCGGACCCGACGAACAGGCCGGGAAGATCGTAGCCGGGAGAATCGAGCGCGGGACTGCCCAGGCGCACGACTTCGCCGGTGGGAAGCACAACTTCAAGCGAGAGCACATGGTTCGTCGTGACGCCGTAGGCCAGAGTGTGCGGCCCTCCTGAATTTTCGGATACGTTGCCGCCAATCGTGCTGGCGCGCTGGCTGGAAGGATCAGGCGCGAAATGAAGACCCAGGTGGGCGACTGCTACGCTTACGTCTGCATTCACAACCCCCGGCTGCACAGTGGCGCGCTGATTTTCTGCGTCGATTTCGAGGATGCGATTCATGCGCGAAAAGGGCACCAGGATGCCGCCTTGACGCGCAAGGGCTCCGCCGGAAAGGCCCGTGCCGGCGCCGCGGCCCACGATGGGAACCTGATAACGCTTCGCGATTTCGACGATGCGGACTACGTCGGAAGTGGTTCGAGGGAAGGCGACGCAGTTCGGCCGCGCAATTTCCACTGAACCATCGTATTCGTAGAGCAACAGTTCTTCCGGGCGGTGCAGAACCGCTTCGGCACCCAGAAGCTTTTTGAGTTCACTAACGACGCGGGGATCCATGGTTTTTGCGCGGCCGGATACGACGCGCGGAGTTCATGGCAACTATAGACGCCCGCGTCCGTGGACGTCAACGTGACTCGCGCGGGGCCGCGTGGCACGGTTTTGAGGTCCGCCGCGTGTGGCATAAGGGGCGCGGATGTAAACGAACGCTACGACCAACTTATGAATCTCCTGGGTCCGGCGGCGCATCGAACGAGTGGAAACAGCAAAGGGAGATCATGGCAAACTCAAATATGCCTGCTACTGCAAAGATTGTCCGCTTTCATGAATGCGGCGGGCCGGAAGTTCTAAAATTGGAGGAGGTCCCGACACCGGATCCGGGTCAGGGTGAAGTGCGCATGCGCGTGGAGGCCATCGGGTTGAATCGCGCTGAAGTGCTTTTCCGCCAGGGCAAATATGTTGTCCGGTCGCATCCACCGTGCACGCTTGGTTACGAAGCAGCGGGAGTGGTAGAGGCAGTTGGCGACGGCGTTGACAAAAAATTGCTTGGCAAGCGAGTCAGCACGGTCCCTTCATTTGGTGCGGACAAATATGGCGTGTACGGGGAAGTGGCGATTGTTCCGGCATATTCGCTGGCGGCGTATCCGGAGAAGCTGTCACCGCAAGAGGGAACCTCGATCTGGATGCAGTACCTGACGGCGTACGGCGCGCTGGTGCAGCTCGGGAAAATCACGCGAGGCGACTTTGTGTTGATTACGGCGGCAAGCAGTAGCGTGGGAATTGCCGCCATTGAAATCGCTAAGGCCGAGGGTGCGGTCAGTATCGCAACGACGCGCACATCGAAGAAGAAGGCGGAACTACTGTCGTTGGGCGCGGACCACGTGATTGCTACTCAAGAAGAGGATCTAGTGAAACGCGTAGGAGAGATTACAGGCGGCAAGGGAGCAAGAGTGGTGTTCGATCCAATCGGGGGCAAGGGCGTCGAGTTGCTCTGCAAGGCAGCCGCGCAGGGCGGAACGATCTACGAATATGGCAGCCTGGCGATGGAACCGACTCCTTTTCCGCTGCTGATTACTCTTCCAAAGAGTCTGTCTATGCGCGGGTACTCGATATTCGAGGTTGTCGCGGTTCCGGCGACCAGGACGCAGGCGGAAAAATACGTCTTCGATCATATCGAGAAGGGCGACTTCAAGCCGCGTATCGCTAAGACATTTCCGCTGAGCCAGATCGTTGAGGCGCACCGGTATATGGAGTCAAATGAGCATGTCGGCAAGATCGTAGTGACGGTCTGATAAGAGGCTTGGGCCGACTGTTCATTGCTCACCTGCGCGGGGGCGCTAGTCGGTGTATGCTACTGATCCTGCACGAAACGTTTTTGCGAGGTGCGCAGTGATCAAGCCGGCGATTTTTTCCACGCGACAACTATTTCAGGCCGCACGCACGATTCTTGACGAACATTTTCAGGTGGACTATTGGAAGGGGGACAAACTTTCCCGCGCGGACCTGCTGAAACACGTGGCCGATAAAGACGGCTTGGTCTGCCTGCTGACGGAAAAAGTGGACGAGGAGCTGCTCTCGGCGGCGCCGAAGCTGCGCATTGCGGCCACGGTTTCTGTGGGCTACGACAATATCGATGTGCCGGCCTGCACGAAACATAAAGTCGTGGCTACGAATACACCCGGCGTGCTCGACGATACTACGGCGGATTTTGCGTGGACGCTTTTGATGGCTGTCGCACGACGACTGCTCGAAGGCGATTCGTGGATGCGTTCCGGCACTTGGAACGGATGGGACCTGGATCAGCTTGTGGGCGGCGATGTTTGGGGCAAGACGCTGGGCATTCTGGGCTTTGGACGAATCGGCCGCGGGGTGGCGCGCCGCGCGCTGGGTTTCCAGATGCGCGTGCTTTACAATGACGCGGTTCGCGCGCCGGCGGATGTAGAAAAAGAACTGAACGCAGAATTCGTGGATCGCGACCGGCTGTTTCGCGAATCCGATTTCATCAGCTTGCATGTTCCGCTGCTGCCGGATACGCGCCACCTGATTTCGAAAGATAATCTGGAGAAAATGAAGCGCACGGCATTTCTGGTGAACACTTCGCGCGGGCCGGTGGTGGACGAAGCGGCGCTCGCGGAAGCTCTGGAAAACGGGAAAATTGCGGGGGCGGCGCTGGATGTTTTCGAACACGAACCAAAAGTGCACCCCGCGCTGCTGACGCGCAAGGACGTAATCCTGACGCCGCACATGGCCAGCGCCTCGCTGGACACGCGGACGAAAATGGCAGTGATGGCGGCGAACAACGTCGTCGCGCTGTTTGAGGGACGGCGCCCTCCCAACGCGCTGAATGCGGACGCGCTTGGTCTGAAATAGCGCGATCGATAGGTCTGAAGGGAAAGGTCCTGCTGCTATGTCTCACATCGCTTCCGTCCATTTGAGGACGAGCCCGAAGAGTTGGTCTCGGCGCGTTATCGGGCCGAAAAGACCGTGAAGCAGACGGCGCAGCGCGTATTTCTCGAAACGCTATCGGCGATTCAAATTCCCACCGCTCTTGCGCGAAAACTCAACCGCGAAGGTTCATTTGTCCATGCGGCAGGCGCGACGATTGACCTTCGCGAATTCAGGGAGATTGTCGCCATCGCATTTGGCAAGGCCTCGTTTCCGATGGCGGAAGCTTTGAGGGAAATTCTGGCGCCAGAATTTCAAGTCGATGGAATCCTGGTTGGGCCCGCTTCTCCGCCCGTGGTCCTGCCAGGATGGAAATCGTTTGTCGGCGGCCATCCAATCCCCTCGGCGGAAAGCTTTGCAGCGGGCCGCGCAATCCTGGACCGGCTTGGGAGGTGCGACGAACGCACGCTAATCTTTTTTTTGATTTCCGGCGGCGGCTCGGCGCTGGTGGAACAACCACTCGACAAAAACATCACGCTTGGAGATTTTCAGAAGCTGCACCACGCGCTGGTTACCTGCGGCGCGCCCATTGAAGAAATCAACGTGATCCGCAAACATCTGTCCGCTACGAAAGGGGGGCGGATGGCCACGGCGGCGCCACGTTCGCTGAAAATCACTTTTGCGATCAGCGACGTGCCGGAAGGGCAAGAATCGGCGCTGGCTTCGGGTCCAACATTGCCGGACCCAACGACGAGCCAAGACGCAGAGCGAATCGCACGCCAGTACGGATTGTTGGCCAAATTACCGGCATCCCTTCACGCCTCGTTCGAGCGCCACGCACTTAGCGAAACTCCGAAGGGAGACGATCCCGCTTTCGGGCGCTCCCATTTTGAACTTCTGCTCGGCACACACGATTTGACGCACGCATGCCATCACGCTTGCGAAGCGGAAGGCTTTGTTTGCCTTGCCGATAACTCCACGGACAGTTGGCCGCTCGAAAAAGCCGCAAATCATTTGCTCGCGCAGCTCGATGCGCTGAAAAACGACAATCCAGGCAGGCGTGTTGCGCTGCTGGCCGGCGGGGAAGTGAGCAGTCCGGTGACGGGCGAGGGTATGGGCGGGCGCAATTTGGCTTTCGTGTTGGCGTGTGTTCCGAAAATCGCGGGGAGAAAGATTGTGGTCCTGAGCGCGGGAACGGACGGAATTGACGGAAACAGTCCGGCGGCAGGCGCGGTCGCGGACGGCGACACGCTCCAGCGCGCGCGAGAAGCGGGCATCGAACCGGCGGAATTTCTTCGGCGCAGCGATGCCTACAATTTCTTCAAGCGTCTCGGCGACACAATCGTTACCGGTCCCACTGGAAATAATCTGCGCGATTTGCGAATTCTTCTGGCGTATTGATTCTTTCTTTGCGTAGCTGCTCTCGGGGCAAATGCGGGGAGCGCGGCACGAACGGAAGGCTCGGCGAAAAATCCGCCGAAAGGAAAATTGTCAGAGGCATTTCTTATGTCGCGGCTAAAGCCGCGACCCACAAAGCTGCGCAGGGTCATACGCCCGGGATACGAAACGTCAAAAGAGCCGGCGGGACGGCGGCGCTACGAAAACCGGGCGTCGGCCGCCCGGCACATGTAAAGTCGCGCCGGGGCGCAATGGAGCGTGCGGAAATCATTTTTCAGTAGGCGCCTTAGGAGCGGCGAGCTGAGATTCGATCTTCGCCAGACGCGCGTTCATCTCCGCCATTTGCAGTTGTAATTTCTTTAGCGCATCCATGGTGGTATCTTGCCCGCCAATGGCATTCGCGGAAGGCTGTGCTACCGCATCTTGCCCGCCGGGTGCCGGCGTGGCCGCCGGGCCATTCGCGCCTTTGTCGCCGCTAAATAATTTGCCAGTAGCTTGCGCCTTGAGGGCTGCGATCTGCGCCTTCACGAATGAGGTTGATCCGCTCGGCAAATCGCCGCTCTTCAGCCACTCCTCAAGCGGCGCAATGGCCTCCGGATCGCCGCGCCGGCCGAGAGAAAACAGCGCCGTGAGTTTCACGTCGAAGTAAGGCTCCTTCAGATATGAAATGAGCGCTTGGGTGATTTCCTTATTTTTCTTGTCGAGCGCAGCGACAGCGCTGATGGCCGAGCTGCGGCTGTCGAGCGGCTTCCCGGGGCCGGACCATTCCAGCAATAGTGGAACTGCGCGGTCGTCGCCCAGGTCTCCAAGCCCTCCGAGGCCGGCTTCGCGGAGAATGTCGTCGGGCGAATCCGATTTGACCGCTGCAGTGAGTAAATCGAAAGCGTTCGCAGCTTTGATTCCCGCGAGAGAATGCAGAGCAGCAGCGCGAACGCGAAAAGCTTTGTCGTTCGCGGCTATATCCGTGAGTTTTGGGCCGAGCGAGGCATCGTCTTTGAACATGCCTAGCTGCTGTACGGCGACCTCGCGAACCCAGGGCTTTTCGTCGGTGACGGCTCCGAGAACCTGCTTCTCCGCGTCGGCTCCTCCAATTTTGCCGAGAGTTCGTAGAGACTCGGAGCGAACGCCCCAAAAAGAATCGTGCTGCGCCGCTTCGCCCAGTGCCGGAATCACGCCGGAGTTATCGCGGATGCCGGGAGTAGCCAATGTGGCAGCGGCTTCGGCACGGTCCGGCACGGTTGCTCCGTTCTTCAATTGATAGATCAACGCAGCGGCGTCGCGCTTGAAATCCAGAGTCTTCAAGACTTTGTCGCCCTTATCGAAAACAACCATGAGGGGAGCCCCGTCCGCCGCCAGGGTAAATGTTTCCTCAGCTTTGCTCACTTCGAGGGGATAGGTTTTGCGGTTGGTCGATGTCGCAACTTCAACGTCCACCGGCATGTCGAACAGGCCTACCATGCCTTCGACTTTTTGTGTTTGCTTCACGGTCAGTTTGATCTGGTGGTTTGCGTCGTCGTACGCGTAACTCACGTTGTAAATCGGCGCCCCCGCGCGATAAATCCACTGCTGGAAGAATTGGTCCACGTTCGTCGCAGTGGCCTGCTCAATGGATTTTTGCAGGTCCGCGGTAACCACGTTCTGCCCGCGATTCGTTTCCAGGTAATAATGCAGCCCGCGGAAAAAATTCTGATCGCCGAGCTTGGTGCGCAACATCTTCAGGACCCAGCCGCCCTTGGTGTAGATGTTGCCGGAGTTTTCGAGCGAGTCGTCAAAATCGTGGGTCACTATCGGATTGTTGAAGAGCCGGGGATTGCGGAACCACTGGCTCTGGTCGCGCCAGAATTCATAAGCTACTGTATCTTCGCCGTACTTCTGCTGAGTCCAAAAATGCTCAAAATATGTGGCGAAGCCTTCATTCAGCCAGAGATTTGCCCAATCCTTGCAGGTGACCAGATCTCCAAACCACTGATGCGCCATTTCGTGCGAATCGAGGTTGTCCGAGCCTGAGGGAGTTTCGCCGGCGAGCCGAGGATCTACAAGTCCGCTAGTGGTCAGCGTGGTTGCGCTGGTATTTTCCATGCCTCCTACGATGAAATCGTTCACCGAAGTTTGCGCGTATTGGGCCCAGGGGTAGCGCACGTCGAGATGGTCGGAGAAGGTGTCCAACATCTGCTTTGTGTTCACAAAGGTTGAATCGATTTTGGACTCGTCGCCGCGCGGCACTACGAATCGCAGCGGCATGCCCCGCCAAGCGTCCTTCTTTTCGACAAACTCGCCCGCTACCGCCGAGATCAGATAAGTAGAAAGCGGCTGGGACTGCTTCCAATCCCAGGTCTTCATGCCGTTGGGCTCGTCCCTGGTGCCGAGGAGCTCCCCATTGGAGACGGTGATCCACGATGCGGGGACGGTGAGCAACATTTCCGAGGTGGTGCGGTCGTTTGGATAATCGTAGATGGGAATGTAATAGCGGGTGTCTTCGGCTTCGCCCTGAGTCCAGATTTCCTTGGGATGGTTTGGATAATTCTTGTCCGGCAGAATGAAATAAATGCCTTTCTTTGGCTGCCCTTCGTAGCGAATGAAAATGTCGTGATGTTCACCGCGTTTCGAAGGGCTTTCCAGCGAAACGATGAGTTCTTTATCGGTGGTGGAAAATTTCGCGTCCTTGCCGTCCACTGTTACGTTGTGAATGGTCAGGTCCACGGAATCAAACTTAATCGTTTCAATGCTGTCGCGCACCATGGAAATGCTTTCGTTCACTTCGCCGCGTACTTTTTTCTGTTCGAGGTCGAACCACAGATGGGTTTTGACGTTCTGCAAATCGTAGTCCTTGCTGCGGGCATACGGCTCATCCGCGCGCGCGATGACCGATAAAATCAAGGCTGCCGACAGAACAAACGCGAAATTGACCAACGGCCAATTCCGGGGCGGGCGCGAGGGTGCATGCTTCATTATTCCCCCTTGAGAGAACGAGTTGCGTATAACAAAGCAAGAATTATAGTACGGGAGCCGTTCGGGTACGAAGTTCGCAAGGTTGCTCTAGGATTACAGAAGACCCTTTACTAGGCCGCCGTCCACCGCGATGGTCGTGCCGTTGATATAGCTTGCGCGCTCGGACGCGAGAAATGTTACCAGCGCAGCGAACTCTTTAGGTTGCGCTAGCCGGCCGGCGGGAACCTGCGCGCTCATATTCTTAATGGCCTGCTCGCGGCTGATTCCGGCGTCTTTCGCTCGAAGTTCCACAAGCTCTTCGAGGCGGTCGGTGAGCGTGAACCCGGGGCAAACGTTATTCACAGTGATGCCGTCGGCGCCGAATTCGTTCGCGAGGGTTTTGGCCAAGCCCGCTACGCCCGCGCGCAGGGAATTGGAGAGCAGCAGGCCGTCGATGGGCTGCTTCACGGACACGGATGTAATCGTCAGCAGACGTCCCCAATGATTGCGCTGCATGCGAGGGAGTACTTCGCGCGCGAAATAGACATTGCTCAGCAAGGTCAACTCGACGGCTGCGCGCCAATCTTCGAGGCTGATGTCGAGAAACTTTTTTGCAGGAGGGCCGCCCGCATTCGTGACACAGATATCGATCCGGCCGTATTTTTTGTCCACTTCTTCCACGAAGGCGCGGACGGCTGCGGGCTTGGTCACATCCACCGCGCGCCAAAATACTGCACGGTTGTTGGCCTTCCCGATTTCGTCGGCTGTGCGCTCGAGATCGGCTGCCGTCCGGGCGCAGATGGCTACTTCGCAGCCTTCCTTTGCAAATTCTTCAGCTGCAGCGCGGCCCAAGCCTTTGCTGGCAGCGGCTACGATTGCGACGCGCCCTTTCAATCCGAGGTCCATTTGTTAGTCCTTGCCCGCGTTGCCGCGGAGGTATGCATCGTCTTTACTAATCCAATCTTCGCGCCGGGGAGCGAAGAAATCTATGTCCACCGTGTCTTCCAGCGCCTCGGCCCGGTGTGGCACATTTGCAGGAATCAGCAGGATTTCACCGGTGTGCAAGACAACTTCGGAATCATCAAACTTAAATTTCAGCGCTCCCGACAGAATCAGAGAAAATTGTTCGCTGCGATGCGAATGACGCGGCACAATCGCCCCGCGTGCCAGAAAAATGCGCGCGAGCGTGGCATCTTCGCCGTTCAGCATCTCGCGAGTGATGCGGTCGCTTAATTTTTCCGTTTCGATTTTCTCAAAGGATGTCGCTGCCGGCATTTGTCCCCCTATCGGACCATTGTTGCGCTCTGAATCGTCCATCGAAACGCTCAAATCGTCAATGGCGGCGAGTATGGAGCACTTGCGTTTTCCATGTCGTGACTCGCCTTCGGACACTGAAAAAATAATGTCTTCCGGGTCGCGGGTTCGACTAAGATGCGCGCGTGACCTTCCTCGGCTGGATCGCGGCACTCGTTCTTTTTTTGCAATTGCCGATCCCGCTCTATTGGTTCGTAATGCATCCGCAGGTGAGCTATTGGCGGCGCAATCCGAAGGCCGGCTACATTACCGGCGTGCTGCTGTCCTGGTTTCCGGTTACGGTGCTCCTTGTGATTTTCCACCGTGAAATATTTCGCGCGAACTGGCCACCGCTGTGGGAGATTATCGCCGGATTCATGCTTATTATTTTCGAGGTGTGGATCTTCCGGCGAGTGCATCGCGATTTGGGCGCGAAGCGGCTCGTGGGGCAAACGGAACTCTCCGGAGGCGGCGAAATTGTTCATCGGGGAATCTACGCGCTGATTCGCCACCCGCGCTATATGGGCTCCTTCCTTGCGATCCTCGGAGCTTGCTTTCTCGCGGGGACGCGCGCGATGTGGGTCGTTGCGGCGATATGGCTGGTGCTCACGCGCATTGCCATCGCACTTGAGGAGCGCGAATTGCGCGACCGATTCGGCACGGCTTACGAGGAATATTGCCGCCGTGTCCCGCGATTCGTTCCTGCTTTTGCCAAGCCTGGTGAGAGCTTCGGACCACCGCGGATTTCGAAGTGAATAAAACAGGAGGTGACTATGAAACGTTTCGTGATTCTCATGGCGATCTTGCTCGGTATCGCAACAACTGCGTCAGCGCAAATCGGCAAAAGCGTTTCGGTCTCAGCCGGCACGCCCGAAGATAAAGCTCTCGCGGACATTTACGCTGCTCCCGATGGGCCGGACAAGGTGGCGCTGCTCGATAAATTCATGGCCGACTTTGGTACCGGAGATATGGCGCTGTTGGCGGACCAGCTTTACGTGCAGACGTATCTGGCGCAAAAAAACTACGCCAAAGTTTACGAATTTGCCGCGAAGGCGCTCGCGCTCGATCCGACCAACCTTTCCGCGGCTGTAAGCATGGTTCATGCGGCGGAGGAACAGGGCGACACCAAAAAAGTATTTGCCGCGGGCGACAAAGTTGCGGAAATCATCTCGAAATATAAGAATTTGCCGGCAGCGGAAGGCACGCCGCCGGACCAGTGGGCGCAGCAGAAGTCGGTGAGCATAAACAACGTGCAGGGTGACATCGGATATGTGGAATACGCGCTGGTGAACGCCGCGTATAAGACCGCCGATCCAGCAGCACGCGCTGCTCTGTTTGAGCGATACGTTACGTCGTTTCCGGATTCTCCCTATACGATCACGGTGCGCGAACAAACCGCGGTCGCCTACCAGCAGGCGCAGGAAACTCCGAAAATGCTCGACACCGCTCTAAGAATTCTTGCGGCCGACCCCAATAACATCTCCATGCTGCTGTTGCTTTCCGATTATTGGAGTGAAAATAACCAGCAACTGGATAAAGCAGCGGCGGACGCGCAGTTAGCGCTCGATCAATTAGCGCAGGCAAAGAAACCGGACAACCTAAGCGACGATCAATGGCAGCAGCAAATGTCGCTCCAAAAAGGCTTGGCATATTCCGCCATCGGCGAAGTAAGCGTGGATAAAGGGCGCAACGAGCCCGCGGTGGACGCGTTCAAGCAGGCCAGTCCGCTGCTAAAGTCCAACACGGTCCTTTACGCGCGCAATCTTTATCGCTTGGGATTTACGCTCGCAAAAATGCAGCGAATTCCGGAAGCGCGCACGGTGCTCACCGAAGCGGTTTCGATTGAAAGTCCCTATAAAGCGCGCGCGCAGGCGACACTGAATAAAATTGGGGGGCCGGTTTCAGGCAAAGGCACGCGAAAGAGTTCGTAGCGAATCGCGAGTCGAGTTTTTTGCAGAGATCAAATCAGGAGACAAACAACTTGGCCCTCAGCCGCTCGCGCCAGTGCGAATCGCGTTTCGCTCGGAAATGTTCGGCTCGTTCGCCGGCAGGAGCAATGTTCCTCGCGTCTCTCTTGTATTGCTGGGCCGGCGCCGTGCAAGGGCAAACGATCCGCGTGGACGCAGCGCCTGAACATTCCACAAATTCGATAGTTCCTACACGCGCACTCGGCGCGGGAATCGACCGGCTGCCTTACGGGGCTGCTGACAAACTTTTCGTCGAGCCAATGGTCAAGGAGGTTCTCTCTGCGGGCTGGCAGACGGTTTCGTACCGCCAAAATACCGAGCTGCACATGGAAGCGTGGCATTGGAATCCTGCCGGCACATGGAGCGATCCGGGGGGCAAAGGTTATTTCACCGGCAGCGCGACTCCCGGGGATTTGATACGCCATTCGTATGGCTATCCGCTGCCGCATCGCGGCGTGACGCACGACGATGGCACCGACATGGTTGGCTACTCTCGCCTGACCGACGGCGACAAGGATACATATTGGAAAAGCAATCCATACTTGACGCAAGCATTCACGGGCGAGGACGATTCGCTTCATCCGCAATGGATTTTTCTCGATCTTACCAGCAGGCAGGATATCGACGCGATCCGGATCGCTTGGGCTGAGCCTTATGCCAGGAAATATCTGGTGCAGTATTGGACCGGCGAAGACCCAATCAAGAAGCCAACGCTGGGCGTGTGGCAAACATTTCCAGGAGGCGCGGTGGCGGACGGAAAGGGCGGCACTGCGTTGCTTCAACTGGCATCCGCGCCGGTTTCTGTCCAGTGGGTTCGCGTGCTGATGACGCAATCCTCCAACACCTGCGATACTCACGGCTCCGCGGATCGCAGAAATTGTCTGGGTTATGCCATTGGCGAAATCTATCTGGGCACGACTACTTCTGATGGAAAGTTTCACGACCTGATTCGCCACACGCCGGATCAGGACCAAACCGCGACATATTGCTCTTCAGTGGATCCGTGGCACGAGCCTGCCGATTTAGACGAACATGCCGGCGACCAAGTGGGGTTCGATCTGTTTTTCACCAGCGGGTTCACGCGGGGTTTGCCCGCTATGATTCCGATTGCGATGTTGTACGGCACCCCGGAGGACTCCGCGGCGGAAATTTCGTATATCGAGAAGCGCGGCTATCCAATTTCGTATGTGGAGATGGGAGAAGAGCCGGACGGCCATTACACGACACCGGAAGATTACGGGGCGCTGTATTTGCAATGGGCAACGGCGCTGCACAAAGTGGATCCCAAGCTGAAGCTGGGCGGGCCGATATTTACGGGGGTGAACAAGGACGTCGAAGCGTGGCCGGATGCGCAGGGGAAAACCTCCTGGACCACGCGATTCATCGACTATCTAAAATCTCACGGACGGCTGGCGGACCTCGCGTTTTTCTCTTTCGAACATTATCCGATGGAGCCCTGCAAGATACCGTGGAGCAGCCTCTACGATGAAGCGAATCTCGTGACGCACATTACTCAAGTGTGGCGCGAAGATGGTGTGCCGGCAAACATTCCGCTGTTCATCACTGAATCGAATATCGCCTGGCAGTCCGAGGAAGCTTACGTGGACATCTGGGGAGCCTTGTGGCTGGCGGATTACGTGGGAGCGTTCTTAAGCAATGGCGGCGACGCCGTTTATTTCTTCCATTATTTGCCACTGGGAGTTCATCGGGGATGCAACGAGTCGCTGGGCACCTTTGGCCTGTTTTCTACGGATGCAAATCTGCAAGTCGAACAGCCGCTATCGCAATATTTTGCGAGCCAACTCATCAATCTCGATTGGGTGCAACCGGGTGACGGAGCGCATCGTTTGTTTCCCGCCGCGAGCGACATACAGGACGCCGCGGGGCACGTTCTGGTGACGGCATATGCGGCGCTGCGCCCGGACGGCCAGTGGTCGCTGCTGATCGTGAACAAGGATCAGGAAAATTCACACACGGTGCGAATCGTGTTCGACGGACTGAAGTCGAGTAGCGCAGGCAATTTTGCGGGATCCGTGAGGATGGTTACGTTCGGAAGCGCGCAGTATCAGTGGCGTCCGCTCGTTGGGGGAGGGAAGGCCGACCCCGACGGGCCGCCAGCGCGTTCGACGATTGCGGCGTCTTCGACGACCCAGTACGAGCTTCCTGCAGCATCCATTACAGTGCTCACCGGGGCCGTCTCTCAAGCGAAATAGCCAACTTGAGCTGAATTCGTTTGGTCAGCGGATCTCGGCGGTGGCGCTCGAGTTCTTCAATTCATCAACTTCTTTGAGAACTTTGGCCCATTCGGTCTTGTCTTTTTTCGTGGTTAACGGTGCGTTCGGATCACTGTAGAAATCCAGGAGAGTCTTGCGGAGTTCCGGGGAAACTTTCGCGAAATGATCTTTCGCCAGGTGATCCAATAACTGGGCGTAGGTTTTATCCGCCAGAGGATACTGCCCGGGACCTGTGACGGTACCGGTGTCAAAATTATCATTTACGAGCTCGATTTGGCCGGAACCGTTTTGTTGATGGAGGAAATCTTCGTAATCTTTTACGGAGCCATTGAAACTGGCCTCAAATAGTTTTTCGGCCGCGGGAGTGGGAGTTTTGAATTTGAAGACGCGGAACGGTCCGATCTTAGGGACCAGGCGGAAGAAGAACGCCAGCAGACTGTCCTTAAATCCAGGTTTCTGATATTGCCGACCCCAGTTTTTTTCATAACTCGACCGGGAAATGTGATACAGGAATTTTTCTTTGGTAATTCCGGGAATATCTTTCTGAATTTGATCTTTGTTTGTCTCCCATGCCACTTTCGTCGCAGTAGGTATGGCTTTGCTTACGCTATAGCGATAAGTTCCCACGGAAAGATCGAAGTCCGAAAAGACGGATTTCAGCTCCACGGAGTAGGTTTCCTGAAAAGCTTTGTCGAGAAGCGGCTTGGAGACTTGAAATCCAATAAAATCGCGATAGGCGTCCGGCGCATAACGCCCTTTAGCAACTTCGAGGACGTCAAAGCCGAATTCCGTTCTGAGGTGTGCCGCCGGATTTTGGTCGTAAACTACGGTGTCTCCATATTTCGCGCGCAGTTTTGGGTACAGCATGGGCACGGCGAGATTTACGGCTACACGATGGCCTTGA
>Ga0209221_1000357_pt1 | contig 21303 bp, 11 predicted proteins | sample BlaSpr_A8_Ref_O2_FD_187989 | JGI IMG/M metagenome (GOLD analysis project Ga0209221, IMG submission 187989) | Forest soil microbial communities from Thunder Bay, Ontario, Canada - Black Spruce, Ontario site 2_A8_Ref_O2 (SPAdes) (version 2) | ecosystem: Environmental > Terrestrial > Soil > Boreal...
GTGAAGGTACTGTTGTAGGCTGCGCTCGCCGGTGCGTTCGTGGTGAACGTCACCGTCTGGCTCGCCGCATTCACCGTCTGGCTAAAGCTTCCAGCGCTTCCGCCGTGGTTGCTGTCACCCGAGTAAGTTGCGGTGACGCTATCCGTCCCGCCCGCCAGACTGCTGGTGGTGCAGCTCGCGATTCCCGGATTGCCCGACGTGACTGGCGTCGTGCCGCAACCCGTATTGCCGCTCCAGGTCACCGACCCGGTCACGTCATTCCGCTTCACGCCACGCTTGCTGACTGCACCCTTCACATCTCCGTTCTCGCCGTTGATCGTCGCCGTGAACGTTACCGACTGTCCGTAGGTTGATGGGCTGCCGCTGGAGCCAACCGCTGTTGTTGAGGTCGCCGCATTGATGGTGAAGTTGCCGGTCTGCGTGCTGTTTGAAGCTGCGTAGTTGGCATCGCCCGAGAATGCAGCCGTCTCATTGTAAGAGCCAGCCACATCTGCGTTCGTCGGTGTATAGGTTGCCTGGCAGGTGATCGTATCTCCCGATCGCGCTGCGCAAGTGGTGGCTCCGTAGGTGCCATTCCCGTTGCCGCTGATGGTCACATCGCTTGCCGTGGGCGCCTTGCCACTGCCTGTCCAGGTCAGCTCAGCACTGATCGTGACCGGCGCGTCCGCTGCGAAATCTTCCGACGACGGGCTCACGCTCGTCACCGAAATCGTGGTCGGAATTCCACCCTGCACGGTCTGCACTTCGCTTCCCTGACTGCCGCCGTGGTTGGCGTCGCCCGAGTAAGTCGCCGTCACTGTGTCGTTTCCAACCGGCAGCCGCGTCGCTGACGACGTGGTGCAGGTCGCAACTCCCGGATTGCCCGACGTTACCGCCGTCGTGCCGCAGCCCGTATTCGCGCTCCACGAAACCGTACCGGTAATGACGTGCTGTTTCACGCCATTCCTGGTGATCCGGCCCTTTACGTTTCCGTTCTCGCCGTTAATCGTCGCCGTGAACACCACTTGCTGGGCGTAGGTCGAGGGATTCGGGCTGGAAGTAACGCCTGTGGTTGAGGTCGCACTGTTGATGGTGAAGTTGCTGGTTTGTGAGCTGCTCGAACTGCTGTAGTTGGTGTCCCCGGAGAACGCTGCCGAGAACGTGTAGGAGCCCGGCGCATCCGTGCCGCTTGGTGTGTAAGTTGCGCTGCACGTCAACGTGTCGCTGCTCGGCGAACCGCAAGTCGTGCTGCCGAGGCTGCCACTGAGCCCGCTGCCGCTGATGCTCACATCGCTTGCCGTCGGTGCAGAACCGCTGCCGGACCACGACAACTGCGCCGTAATCGCGACGGGCGCGGTCGAGCCGTAGTCTTCCGCCGCCGGACTCACGCTGCTCACCGAGATCGAGCTCGTAGCCTGATTCACGCTCTGGCTGAAGCTACCGGAGCTTGCGCTGTGGTTGCTGTCGCCCGAATAGTTGGCGGTCACATTGTCCGTCCCAACTGCCAGGGTGGACGTGGTGCAAGTCGCAACTCCCGGATTGCCCGATGATACCGTCGTCGTGCCGCAACCCGTGTTTGCGCTCCACGCCACCGTGCCGGTTACGACGTGCTGTTTGATCCGGCTCTTCACGTTTCCGTTTTGGCCGCTGATGGTCGCGGTGAAGGTTACCGGCTGCCCGTAAGTCGAGGGGCTGCCGCTGGAAGTCACCACCGTACCCGCGCTGGCCGAAGTGATGGAGAAGTTGCTGGTTTGCGAACTGCTGGCAGCGCTGTAATTGCCGTCTCCGCTGAAGCTGGCCGTCTCATTGTAGGAGCCCGGACCATCCGCGGTGGTCGGAGTGTAAATCGCGCTGCAGGTCAGCGAGTCGCCGCTGCCCGCCGTGCAACTGGTCGGTCCGTACGAGCTGGGCCCGTTGCCGCCGATGGTGACATCGCTGGCCGTAGGCGCCGAACCGGTGCCGGTCCACGAAACCGTCGCTGTGATCGTGACCGCCGAATCCAGTCCATAAGATTCCGTCGACGGGTTCACGCTGGTTACGGCAACCGTAACCACTCCCGGCGTTGCGTTCACCGTGTCCGTGACCGTGGGCGCGGCCGAGAAGCTGCCGTTGCCCGACTGGTTGACGATCACTGAGCAAGTCCCGCTGCCGCTGGTGATGGTGTAGGTCGCGCCTGAATTGCTGCACGATCCCGAAGAGGTGTAACTCACTGCCAGGCCGGAAGACGCGTTGGCGACCACCGTAAAGCTGCTGCCGTAAGCCGCGCTAGCCGGAGGTGCTGTGCTGAACGTAATGCTCTGAGGGCACGGAGTGCTCGAAGCCCACCCGGTGTTACACACCAGGAAGTAAGCGTTGACGGTTCCAAGACCAGTCGCCATGTCATAACCAGGCGCTGCTCCGTAGGCCGGCTGGTAGGACTGCGCGGCTGTTGCGGGGCTGGTGTTGGCTACCGCGATAGCGCCCGTGCCGCCGCCACCAGTCAACGTGATCGGAGTTTCTGGCTGATAGCCAGAACCCGCGGTCGTAATGGTGATTCCGCTCACGTAACCTGGGCCTTCGCCCAGGACGGTGTTGGTGATTGCTATATATGCGGCCTGGAATATCGTGCCGGTGCCGAACTCGGTGACGAAATTGCCCGCCGCGCCTGCCGTCCTCGCGGTAAGTGTGACCGTGGTGCCCGAGCTGGTCGCCGTGGCCAGTGAGCATCCGGATCCGATCGCAGTGACCAGGCCCGATGCCATGGCGGAGGTCGAACCTGCCAGCGTGTAAGGGCCGCAGGTGACTGGCGAAGCCGCTCCCGGAGGCGTGGTCAAAACGATCGTGTCGCCATCTCCGTCGGCGCTTGACATCGCAACTGTCCATTTGGCCGTATTGCTGCCAGCGTTGAATGCCGCCGTGCAAGCCGCCTGCGTACCGCCCGCCCAAAGAACAGTTCCGTTTGGTTCCTTGTAAGGATTCGAATTGGTCGGTCCCGCGATGGTGCAAGTCGGAGCCGAGGTGTAGCCGCTGCCGCCGTTGATAACTGTGGCCGCGGTCACATTGTCCGTGCTAACTACGCCGTAGGTGCTGCTGGGCTTGTAGCAGTGCGCTTCTGAGGCGGTGCCGTTGTCCGAGCAAGCCGCGTCGATATCGCCCTGGGTTACGTCGTTAAAGGCGCATCCCGCGGCTGGACCACCCGTGCCGCTGGAGTTGCAGGAGCTTCCCAGGAAACTTCCGCCCGCCGTGCCGTACTCGTTTTGCGCGATCTGGTAATAGATCGGATTGGGATTGCCCCAGTAGTTGTCACCAGTCTGCTGATTCACCAGTGCTTGAATGCCCGCCAGGGAAGGAGATGCAACTGAGGTCCCGCCGAACCCGGACCATGTGCTGGGCGAACCGCTGCAACTCGCCGCACCACCCGAGGTTTGGGTTGGATCGGACCAGCAAACTGTTTCGAAGTGTCCCCACACGCCGTTGGCGGCGAACATGGAAACGTCGGGAATATCACGCAGGCCGTCGTTAGGCTGTCCATAGACTGCTGCACCGCCCGCCAGAGACGATCCCGACTGATACGAAGGCTTAGGATAGCCCTGGCACTGTGGTTCGGAGAGCAGGGCGCTGGTGGTGTTCGCTCCACCGGATCCAGTGGCGCAGTTGCTCGCGCCTCCGGAACCTGCTCCGTTGCTCAGATAGGAAGTGCTCTTATCAAAAGTGCTTTTATTGCAGGTGCCGGTGGTGCCGTAAGTCACGAATGTGCTATTGGCGTATTCGGAGATCAGCGTATCCGCGCAGGCGTCGTTCCACGGCATTTCCGGAATGTAGCTCTTGGCCGAGCCGTAGGTGGCCGAATTGGTCGAACTCCAGTAGGTGCTTAGCGGAGTGTTGCTGGGAGAGCCGTCTTTCGCGTTATAAACGTCCTCGAAGTCGGTTCCGCCGACGGTCACGTTGTAGGGCGTTTCACCCCATCCGGTAACGCCCAGACTGGTGTAGTCAACGGTCGACGCAAACTCATCCGAGCAACTCGATGGACCGGAATCGCCAGCCGAGGCAAAAACCGAAATGCCTTCGGTCGCTGCCAGCTGAAAAGCATTGTAGAAAGAGGCGTTGCCGCCATTTCCGTTAACCGCTTCGCACACGCCGTAGCTCATGCTTACGACGTTCGGATACGGCCCCGCGGCATTGGTCAGGTTGATTAAAGCGATCAGGCCCCCGAAGGTGATCGAGCCTGACGGGCAGGAAACCAGCTCGATGGCTGCGCCGGGAGCGAACGAGGTCGCCATTTCCACATCGATGGCGGCTTCGCCGTCATCCGCGTTGGTGCCAGGGCTGCTGCAACCGGGATTCACCTGGGTGTAAGTCCCGCCGTAGCTGGTCAAGCCGAATGCGGTGCGGTAAGAGTTCCAGTCATTCGCGCCGCCGTAGGTGTCCGTGTCCTCGAGCAGCGCGATGGTCTGCCCGGTGCCCGTAATGCCGTTGGACCAGAGTGGATTCAGGTTGTAAATAACCGCGTTATCCTGCGGCGTAATCGCGTAGCAGGTGCCGGGCTCGGTGGGCACGCTGGAAGAACTGGCGCAACCGGCAAAGGTATAGTCCGGCTTCTTCATGTAATTGGCGTGGGGCTTGAAGTCGTTCAACGAAGCGAAGCCCTTCACCACTGGCGCCAATGCCGCCGGAATCCGCGGATCGTTCATGTTCGCGATATGCGTCTCGCCGTTCACCTCCAACTGGTGCATGGAAACCCGGAAGGCGTCGCGCAGTTGGCCCGCCGTTCCCGAGATATCGATCACCATGTGGTTGGCGTAGACCTGGTTAATGCGAAAGCCCTGCGACTCGAGCCAGCCTTTAACCGTGTTGAGGTCGTTCACCGAAACGCCGAAGCGCTCGCCATATTCTTCCGCGGTCAGCCACTTATGGAAGTTCGGCGAGTTCCGGTCGTTCTGTTCGTCAATCAATTTATTCACTGCCGCTTCCTGCTCGGGAGAGTGCTGCAGCAGCAGGAGCATGTGCTCCAGGGCCACACCCTCCGGCAGCGCGCCGCGATCGTTGGCGGCGTTCGCTTCGGGACGCGTATTGCGCCCCAGCGTCACTCCATAGGCATCGTCAATCGGTTGCGTAATGCGGTCCGTAACTGTGGCGCCACTATCCGCCTGTGCCGGGGCCGGGGATTTTGCGAATGTGTTGGTTGTAAACGCGGCCAGGAAGAATAAAACAGACAGGAGGGACAGACGGGCGCAGAGAGATCTCATCGATCTTTTCCTCACAAAAAATTTAATTTTTTACAGATGTGAAACGCACAACCGCAATGCGTAAGGCAGGCTTTCTGAAGCGGGCTGAACATTACAGGTAGCTGGAATCTGATGTCAAGAGAAATCTTTCGTTTTTATTTTCCGCTGACTTTTCTCTCAAGCTTTTCCCGCGCCCCGAAACCGCGCAGCCCGCGCCGATTTCGAAGCAGTCCCCATAAATACACAAGAAATTACAAATCGTTACAATTTGAGGATGGGGACTTTCTTCTTCAAACCTCTGGAACCAGATTCGTCAACTGCGACCAATAAATTTTCACCGCCCGTGCAGAATCGTCTCCACGGTCTTCTGCGCCTGCGCCAGATCCGGCGACCTCTGCGCCACGCGTTTGTAGACCGCATTGGCCTGCTCCGTTCTGCCTTCCAGTTGCAGCGCCTGCGCCACCAGCAACTCCTGCACATCGGTGTGCTGTAGCGCGTCCGCGCGTTCATACTGCCGCAGCGCCTCCGCCAGATCGCCGCTCTTCTGCACCATCACTCCCAGAGTCACCATCAACTCCGGCTGGCCGTGCACAAGTTGCAGCGACGTTTCGTAGCACTCCTTCGCCTTAGCCACATCACCCATTCTTCGATACGCCGATCCCAATTCCGAATAGGCCTGCGCGCGCAATCGCGGATGGTCGGCATGCAGCGCCACAAACTGAAATCGATCCAGCGCCGCCGGCAGATTTCCCTGCGCCTCTTCATGCGCCCCCATGTAGAGGTTCGACAGCAAATCATGCGGATTGATCGCCAGCGCTTCCCGCAAATATGGAATCGCCTCCGCGTCGCGCCCGTGCTCGTGCAACAGTGACGCCAGATCGCGATTCGCGATGTAGTTGTTCTGCGTCGCCGCCAGCGTCCCGCGCCAGAATCCTTCCGCGTCGTGCCAGTAGCGCACCTGGCGGTAAGTAAGCACGCCCAGCGCCAGCAAACAAACTACTGCGGGCGCAGCCAGCCATCGCCCGGAAATTTTCAGCGCTTCCACTGCATCCGCGATCAGCCACACCGTCGCGAAAAATAATCCGATGAACGAAATGTATGCATACCGGTCCGCCAGCGCCTGCTCGCCCACCTGCACCAATCCGATCATCGGCACCAGGCTTCCCAAAAACCAGAACCATCCCACCGCCAGGTATCCTTGCTGCCGCAGCCGCCCGCACGCCATCGCCGTGATCCCCAGCAACACGCCAACCGCCGCCGCAATCTCCCACGCCGGATAAAGTTGCAGCGGATGCGGATAGATCGCCACCAGCTTCACCGGCCAGAAAAGTTTTCCCAGATAGCGCAGGTAGGAAATCGCCGCGGTTTCAAATCGCAGGCCCACGCCCACGTATGCCAAATCCTTGACCGCGCCGCCCGATTTCTGCGCCAGCACCGTCACTACCGCGCTGGCAGCCGTCATCACAAACAGCGGAACTTTTTCCCCTACCAACGCCCCGGCGCGCGATTTACTTTTTTGCTTCCGCGCTTTCGCGCCGGATTTTTTTTCTTCCGTCCGGTTGATCTCGCCTCTGCCGCCCCCGAACAAATCCACCAGCTCAAACCGCTTCAGCGGCCAGTAATCGAAGAGCAACAGAAGAAACGGAAACGTAATCACCTGCGGCTTCGCCAGCAGCGCCACAAAATACAATCCCACTACCGCCGCATATCTTCCCCTCGCAGGCTTGCGCGTGTACCAAACGTAGGCCCACAGCGCCAGCATAAAAAACAGCGTGCTCAACACATTCTTCCGCTCCGCCGCCCACGCCACCGATTCCACATTGATCGGGTGCAGCGCAAACAGCGCCGCCACCATCAGGCTCCGCCAGCGGAATCCCGTCGCATACTGCAACAGCAGAAACAACAGCACCGCATTCAACCCGTGCAGCACCACATTTTCCCAGTGCGGCCCTGCTGGATTCAGCCCAAACACATCCACATCCACCGCGTGCGACAACCATGTGAGCGGATGCCAGTTCGCCTCCGTGTTCGTCAGGAACGCCCACTCCACCGTCCTCCACGTGAGCCCTTCCATCACATGCTTGTTCTCCCGGATGTAGCCCGGATCGTCATACGGCACAAACCCGTTGTGCCGCACCGAACTGTAAAAAATCAGCACCGCGGCAAACAGCGCCACGCAGCCCGCCACCGTCTGCCAATGGCGGCGGAGCCACACCAGCGGCGCAAATCCGGGCGCGGAATCATTTCCGACAGCGCACCCTGCCGCCTCTATTTTCGCGCGCTTCGTTTTATGGACTGGCGTAACTGGAGGCATAATCCCAAGAAGTCTAATCGATTGTCATCCCAAGCGCCTTGTCATCCCAGCGCACCCGCTCTTTCAAATAACAACCTCGTCATCCAATAGCAGCCCTGTCATCAAATGCAGCCTTGTCATCCAATAGCAGCCTTGTCATCAAATGCAGCCTTGTCATCCTGAGCGTAGCGAAGGACCTCCGCCACGGCGATCGATCGTCAACGAATACTCCATCCTCTACGCCCCGCCGCAAAAAAATCCCGGGCTCAGGAGTAACCCCAAGCCCGGGGGAGTGTAGCAAGTCGCTAAATCCTTACTCCAAATTGATGTCCCACGACTGTGCCAGTTTGTACTTAACTGTGTACTTCACGTCGTAGCAGGGAGCAGTCTTGGTGCAAGTCTGCCCATTCCCGCCGGTGCCCCTCGTGAGCGCGGTGTAGGCCGGTGAAGCGATTTCGGTGGTGGCGGTCAGCTTAGCCAATCCTGCAACCGGAGCGACGCAGGTCTTGTTGGCCTGGACGGTGTAGACCGATCCAGGATTTGCATTCGTCGCCAGCGGATAACCAAAGCTGGCTTCGCAGTTGCCGTTATTCTCGCCAGTCTCGCCCATGGTGCCGAAGTTCTGGTCGCCATAGATGACAACGTCTGCCGCCGGACTCAGCCCGCCGTAAACGTTCGGGCCAAAATCCACCGTGCCGGAATCCGCAATCACAGCGGTTCCCTGCGTGACTTCGATGATGTAGAGCAGTTCGTCGGTGCTATCGTTGGAGTCATCCTCGTACCAGGTGTTGGTCTGGCCGCAAGGGTTAACGGTGCTGGCGCTGGCATCGCAATCCGCCAAGGACCAAGTATAGGACGGCGTGCCGAGAATGGCCGCGCCAGCGGGAAGAGGAACACTCTTCGGGGTGTAGCCGGTATCCTCGAAGTATTCGCAATCCGCGTTCTCGGTGCTTTCGGTCGAGCCGTCGTAGCCGCCGAAGCAGGGCCAAACTTCACTCGTGTCGGCGTTAAACACGCCGGCCGAGTTGCCGGCGATGGCTGAGTCGCTGTAGGGTGTGCCGACGAAGGCCGCTCCGGCGGAATACAGGCCATTGGCCAGATTGGAGTGAATGACTTTTCCATCCGGTCGGGCGGCCCGAGGCATTACTTTGATCTGATAGTGATGATGTGGTTCTGCGGCTTGCGCTTGTGGTCCGGCACAAACCAACAGGGCTACAACTGTCAAAGCTACTGCTAGGGGAAGCAAATGCTTTCGTGTCATTTGACTGGGTTCTCCAAGTTTTCGGTAAACCAACTGCGAGTAGCTGACGAGGAAGTCCGGCAGCGGGCCTGATATATACGCGTGCGTTATGTTGTGTGTCAATAGAAAAGTTTACAAATGCCGCGCTGGATGCCGAATTTGACACGAGCAGAACTTTCCCGCGCCGGGGAAGCTTCCCGTGGCGCGATTCAGAATCGCACAGGTTTACGGCTCTTTTTGAATGTGAATCCCGTGCGCCACGGTTAACTGGAACGTAACATTCGCCGTGTTTGAACCAGAGGTTGCAGTCACCGTAATCGGCGTGGTTCCCTGGCTCGCCGCGCCCGCCTTCAGGGTAAGCGTGGAGTTCACGCTGCCATCCGCCGCCGGGGTCACCGGGTTGCTGGAGAACGTTGCGCTCACGCCGCTCGGCAATCCCGCAACGCTCAGCGTGGTTGCCGAGTCAAAGTTGCCATTGCTCTCGACCGTGATGGTCTGGTTCGCCTCGCTTCCCTGCATCACGGAAATCAATTTGTCCGAAGCATCCACCCCAAAAGGCGCGGCCAGCGCATTGATCAGCTTTGGCCCGTTCGGGCTGCCCCATCCCGTGACCATGTCGTAGCCCACTACCGCGTTGTAGGATTCTCCATCGCCGTTATTATTGTTTCCGCTGGTGATGTCGTGGAGGTCGCTGCCGTAGTTGGGTCCTTCCGCCAGTGCATACAGCGCGGGATTGATGAAGCCGGTATTTTTGTAGCCAACGCTCATCGCCTGCTGGTTCACCAGCGCCAGAAAGCCCGCCCAGCGCGGCGCGGCAAAGCTGGTCCCGCCCCATCCTCCGGCGCACTTGCCGTCATAGCAGGTGTAGTTGTCAAAATTTCCTTCCGCCGCCACATCCGGAACATCGCGGAGGGTTGTGGAAGCGTCATTCAAGGAATTGGCAATGCCGGCTTGCCAGCTGGGAATTTTGAACTTGTTATCCGAGGGTCCGCCGCTGCTGTCCGGCCACGCGGTTTCCGCAACCCACGTCCCGCCCGGCCCGCTGGTCGTCAAATCGGTTGCGCCTACTGCCGTCACATACACATCGTCGGCGGGAAAGCTTTGGTCGGTATTGTTGCTTCCCGTGTAAGCTCCGGCGTCGCCCGAAGCCACAAAAAGATTTTGCCCCTGCAACGCGAACTCTTCGAAGATGGGATCGTCCGAAGAAGGATCGTCGGGAGCCCATCCCCATGAGCAACTCAGTTGCTTGGCAATGTTCTCCGTGGCCATCGCATTAAATATGTCCGTATCCCCCACCCCAATTTGGGTAGTGATCGGCGCAATATAGACGCGAACCTGCGTCATCCCCGGCGCCATGCCGATCGCCTGCACAATATCCACCACTTGCTCGGTATCGTCTCCATCGGAGCCCGCGCTGCCGCCAGCCACCAGCACGTTGTTGATGGGCACGTTGTAGGCAACTCCATCGAACGATGCCGTCACATCGCTCATGCTGTAACCGTCAAACTCCACCAGTCCCACCGCCTGCCCGCTGCCGGTCAGCGTGGTTCCCCCGTAGTAGGCCGCGCGCATGTCGCCCGCCAGATAATCGCCTCCCGGTCCCGAACCGGAATTGCTGCGCACCATTTGCTCCGTTTGCTCCGTGGGAGATTTTTTCAAATTCGAATGCGGGGTCGAAAAATTATTCAGCCCCGCAATGTGGTTCACCGGCACGCTCAACTCGATAGCAGGTTCGCGGTCCGGAGAATAAAAAGTGCGATTCTCTCCCGCCTTCAGCTTGGGATTCAGATCGACATAGACCTTCATCGATACATGAAACGCCTTTTCAATCTGTTCCACTGAGCCGTTGATGTCCACAATCAAACGGTTGGCCGGGGTGTGGGTGACGGTGAATCCATGGGCCCGCGCAAAATCGACCACGCTCTGGTAATCGGAGAGCGTCGGACCAAAGCGTTCCGTGAACTGCGCCACGGAAAGAAACTGCCGGTAATTCGGACTGTTGGGGTCGTTCAGTTCGCCCAGCAAATTCGTCAGCTCATCCTGATTGCGAAGCGGCAGCATGATGGCGAGATTCAGCCGCTGCGCGGCCGGCAGCAATCCCACGGGAACCGCTTCCCCGCTCGTAATCACCGGTCGAACGTGACTGTGCAACCTTTGCAAATTCGCTTGCGCCTGCGCCGCGCTTATACCCAGTGTCGTAACCAATAAAGTGCAGAATAAAATGGCAGCCGCTCTCCGTGAAACGGCGTTCCCGGCTGTAGTCCTGGCAGCGCTTTTGCAAACACTGCGCGTAGCTTCGTACATTTTTCGGCCCCCCAATTTCGTGCAGTGCAATATACACCAGAACCCTGGAAAGCGCACGGAGCCTGATGTTTGGGCGTGGTGCCGCACCACTCCCCATGTTTGGGTGGTGGTGCAATCTGCCGGATTGCTTATGTGGGGACAGCCGCCTCGGCTGTCCTTCGAGCCAAGCTCGAAGCCTTGTTCTTGTAGCGAGGGCAAAGTCTCATCACCGATGTTTGGGTGTATCAGCCGCGTATCAGGCGCCTTCGCTTCGCTTCGAAAACCATCGCTTCCTTGCGTATCAGGCGCTTCGCTTCCTTTCACATCAGCGCATGCTTCCTTTCGTATCAAGGCAACGCTTCGGTTTCGTCATCAAGCCATCGCTTTGTTTCGAAAATTATCGCTCCGCTTCGGAAACCCGCTTCGTTTCGTATCAGGTATCGCTCGCGATGCCGTAAGCTCCCTCGGACTCAAAAGCCCTTTAGGGCCGAGCCCTGTACTTTTTCCACTCCCTCGTGTGACATCCAACCTTGCCCTCGCAATTCAAATCAGCAATCATGATCGAGGCCAAGACGGTCCGCTTCCCAGTAAACCGGCCGGACTGAAACCCTTTGTTTCAAAGAGTTTGATACCTAAGTCCTTTGACCGAGGTAGGTTGCGGAGAACTTTTCGCTACAACGATGATTCCAAAGATGTTGAAAAAAGGGGGGAGGGGGGGTACCCAGCCATTCACCCATCAAATCGGCCCCACCCTCCCAGGGCATCCCGGAGATTTCCATATTTATTCTGGCCAGAAATCAACAGCCCTCATCTGCGGGAATCCCGTTCCCCGAAAGCAAACAACTTCCCGCAAGAAATCCGAGTCCCGGATGGGTGGGATGGTGTACGATGCTCCCGTTCTTCTTTCATACCTGCCTAATCGTTCGTGGAGTTTGCAGGAGCACCATTAAGGAGGAGCCAGGATGCTCGCTCTGAAAACAATCGTCTCGCCCCGGAAAACCATCAGGCAACTTTCTCTTGTCTCCATCCTTATTATGGGGTGCGCCCTTCCCGCCATCTCTCAAAAGTCGCAACCCGATGACAGCACTCCCCCCAAATACGACGTCCACACGGAAACGAAGATGAAGGGCACGGTCGACGAAATAAAAGTGCTCTCCTTTGCCTCGCGAAAAGATTTTACTCAGCTGACGCTCAAGAGCGGAGATCAGACCGTCTACATCTATGTGTGCCCCAAGCCATTTCAGGATGAGATGGGCATCAATTTCGCCAAGGGAGATGAGATCGCGGTTACCGGTTTCAAGTACAAGCAGGAAACCTCAGACATGATCCTGGCTCGCGAACTGGTGAAGGGCACCGACACGCTGATGTTCCGCGACGATAAAGGCCAGCCGGTATGGGACCCGCGCACCGGAAAATAACTGCGCGGTTGCCCCGCTCTTGTCGCGCCTTTTGCGACAGGCGGGGAATTTAACTTCCTGTTTGCCCGTTGATCCACTCCATTGTGACCTCGGACCTTGCGATCCATAGTCGAAACGTTTCATCGTTGCACAGAAGAACGGGCAGAGCGGACCAACGTCACGAGGTTTGACGGATCAGATTTAACGGGCCAGCCACGCGGTGACTTCATGAGTAAGCCGCAACACTGGGCCATAAGCGATGGTCACTAATAATGTTGTGGCAACGGCGGGTGGAATTACGAACCAGGTGCGAATTCGCACACGCCCGATCTTGCTCACTTCATCCCAGGCAAGAAGACGCGCCACCCGCTGGCTGATGGAGCCAGATACGAATTCCATGGAGTAAACCGGAGCGACTTCAACCGAAACTAACCGGGAAAGCTTAACCAACGCCGCCGCCAAATCGATGGCGTCACATTGATTCGAGACGGCCGCATCGTCGGCGGCGAGTTCTGCCGATTGAGCCCAGGCACGCTCCAGCTTGGCCATACCCGGAAAGGGGCAAACCCGGAAGACAAGCTTCTTCAGATTGTCGCGAGATTTCATGTGCTCAAGTTCGTGTTTGAGGGCGATGCGGAGTTCGTTAGGACTTAACAAAGCAATCGCAGATTCCGAAACCAATACTCTGGGATGGCAGAGTCCAACCAGGGTAAGCGGAGGAGTCTGGCGGCGAGACTGAAACGCTACGGCGGACTCTGGATTGGTTTGCAAAGGGCGCGCGCCGTCCAGCCAACTGGTCGCCACTCGAGTGGTTCTGGCCTGCGATGCAATTACGCGGAGGCAGCCAAAAGTAATTAAAAGGAGAGCGCAAAAACTAAGCGCCAGCGGAGTAGCACGCAACCCTTCGCCCATCGATCGCGGCTCCAGCAACCGAAAGGACGGCACGACCAGAGCAAATGTGACGATCGCGGAAAGTGCCAGCGGGAGAACCCGCAAGAAGAAGAGTATGGTCGCCACGCTCTGTTGCGCGACCCGCAGAGATTTAACCGGACGCCATGCCGTCGCAACCACGGCCGACGCCAGACAGTAGAGCAGCACGAAGCAACTGAGCGCAACGGCGGTTCCACGCAAGGCAAACATTAGTCTTCTTCCCGAATTTTCTCCTGGCCTTTAATTTGGCGGCGTTTGCGTTCAACCAGGAGTTGCAAATCGTCCAGCAACTGCGCATCGTGATTACTGACCGCTTCCACCAGATACGAGAGCGCGAGCGAAGATGGGTCACCGGATTTGAGCAATTGCCGGATGCTGCCCAGCGCTGTGACCCGTTGCAGTTCTTCGTACGTATGGCGCGGGGTGAAGCGGAATGCCCTGCCTTCGGCAACGCGGTCCACAAATCCCTTCTTGTAGAGACGGTCGACGGCTGTCATCACGGTAGTGTAGGCCTGATGGAACTCTCCGTCAGCGAGCAGTTCCCGAACCGTGGCGCTGCCACACGTCCACAGCTTGCGCAGCACCTGCTGCTCCAGCGGCCCCAGCCGGGGCTTTAATTCAAGAAGTGAAAACGGTCTCATCATTATCTATATCTAGTCCGTATCTATATCTAGTCCGTTTGGACACATCTCCTTATAAAACCGTTAAGCCGAATCTCTCTATATTGCTCAGAGATGCCGACCATCATACACCAGTTGTTGGCCAACCATAAAGGTCCGATTAACTTGACGAGGTCCGACCGCAGGGTCGAGATCGAACGATCTATCTCCGACAACAAATTTCCTGAATGTTCAGGGCAATCACTCTGCGGACAGTCTGAAATTCACGAAACATTCATCTTCCGGTAACGTTCACGTAATGCCGCACGCGCTACCCTTTACGCTTCTCGTAAGGACTCCACCGACAAAGAGTGATGAGGTTTATGGATCGCAGGATCGCATTTGTAGTCGCATTAGCATTGTTCGTGAGCTCGTGTGGCGGCAGCAAAAGCACGCCTTCGTCTTCGGCGTCGGTTGCTGGCAACTGGCAGATCAGCCTGGTCGATGCTGGAGATACCAAGGCTACGATCAGTCAATCGGGATCTCTTTTACAAAACAACGAAACCGTCTCCGGGAGCTTGCTTTTTAACGATAGCGCCTGTTCTGGCGTGGGCGACGTTCAAGGATCCGTCACCGGAACCGACGTTTCGCTGGCTGTGAATCCGACTGGAAGCCAGATTAATCTGACGGGAACAATGGGCGCTACATCTGGCTCAGCCTGTTCCGGCAGCAACGCGTGTATGGGTGGAACTTACATCACGCTCTCGACGGGATGCGCCGACGCAAAGACTGTTCCTTCCAGTGGAACGTGGACTGCAACTCTGGTTTCCCCGTTGAGCGGCAACATGACGGGCACATTTACCTCCAGCCAGGGCGCGGCTTACAGCGTGACCGGCAAAGTGAGCCAGGGGACCAACGCCGGAGCGAGCAGCACTCCACTGTCTGGGAGCGTTACATTCGGAGGCGGTTTTTGCTACTCTTCGGCGAACATTGTGGGTTCAATCAGCGGCACCGCCGTGGTGATGAACCTGGTCGAAGCGGATGGGACTCAAATCGGACAGATCTCTGGCATCAGTTCAATTGATGGCTCCTCCGTGAGCGGGGACTACAACAACATTGGATTGGGCAAAGGCGCTTCTTCAGCGTGCGTCGCCAATGGAAAAGGAACAGCGACGTTTACGATCGGATCGTAGGATCCCCAGGGTAGGATTTCCGGCAAGACTCCAGACGCATGCCGCGTTAGTTTCCACGCGGAGCATTCGAACTTACCTAAAAATATTCTCTACTGGTTGCCGCCGGTCAGCTCCGGTTTTCAGCGAACACTACTGGCTGACGCCGCTACCCGTGATGGGGATGGAAATTGGATTCCCGCCGCTGTAGGTGATGCTGAGCGTCGCATTTCGGGCTCCGGTCGCGGTGGGAGTGAAGGTCACGCCCAGGCTGCAATTGGTTTGTTCCAGCAACAATTGGGGGCAAGAGTTATCCAGCAGGTAATCCGCCGCAGCCGGACCCTGAATAGAAATCACCGGAAATATCTGCGTCTGGCCAATATCGGACAATGTGAGCGGGCTTATTGGGCTGGGCACGCCGACGCCAACACTTCCAAAACTAATGCTGGTCACGGAAGTGATAACGGCGGTAGCGGGAGTGGGCAGGTACAAGAATGGCGGTGGCACGGCGCACCCGGCCCCCCCGCTGCAAAGATAAATCGGAAGAATGGCCGATCCGGTAGGGAGAATACTGTCGGCGGAAAGAGTGCCGAGAAGCGAGGCGTAGTTGATCCTGGCGATCCACTGCTGATTGGCATCGACCAGCACGCCGTAATTCGCAGCCTTATACACATCGTTAAAAGCGGTGATGGTGTTGGAATCGGTGCCATTCACGAAGGGCTGACCATCCGGAGTGGGAGGCATATTGCCATAGCCGTAATTAATGTCGGGGACGACCAGCGGGTTGGTGGAATTTTGAGGCCAGGGGGATTGGAAGGCTATGCAGTTTCCCGAGGTCTGGCTGGTAATAAGAGTATGGACGATTTGGCTGGCACTGGCATTCGCCGTGATTCCTATTGCTGCCATGTTTTGCGTGGCGGATGAGCCACACACTCCCACATCCGCGATTGGAGTGAATACCGGTGTCTGAAGCGCTGCCAGATCGGCGATCGACTCATTATTAGTCTCGGCGTCGACGATGGCGGCGTAGCCGGAGAGCAGATCAACGACAACCGATCCCGGGGTGGTGACGCCGGAGGTGGCGGAGCTGATGGTGGTTGCGGCGTTGGTCTTCAAATTCAAGATCTGAACTTCACCGGTGGCTGGATCGGACGCAACTATGTAGGGATTGCCTCCGAGAGGATTGAGCGAGAAATTACGAGAAGGATTTGGGGCCGGAGTAAAAGGCAGAGCTGTAAACACTCCGGTGGTCAAATTCATGGAGTAATAGCCTTGCGCGGTGCTCAGCAGCAACGCGTTGTTCGAGGGGTTGATTACGGCAGCGCAAATCATGCACTTGACGCCGTCTATGGTCACGGACTGGGTTACAGGGGAAGCGAACGTATTCACTACGGAGTTGCTGGTCAGATCGCTACTAATGTTGCTGGCGTCGATGATCTGCACGTCCGGAGAGCTATAGCTGATGACCGCAACCTCATAGGAGGATTGGAAGGCGATGGCTGCATTGGGCACGAAGCCAGCCGGCATGGGCACGGAACTGAGCAGGGCGACCTCCACCGGAAGTACGTCGGAAAACTGATCGGCATCGAGGTTGACTTCCTGAACAGCGTACGTTCCCTGAATCTTGGTGGACGACTCGGGTAGATATGCAACGTCAATGGCGGAGGACTTGTAGGGGACCGACAGAACGGCGAGGGTGCCGGAGGTGAAACCGTTGGTATCGACTGTAAGCTGGAGGGCGCCGGTTACGTTTCCAAGGGTTGCAGTCACTATGGTTGCGCCGATGGCCACGCCAGTGGCCAGGCCGCTGGGGTTAACGGAGACAAAGTCGGTAAGGCTGACGCCTGAGCTGGACGCCCAGGTCACTTGCGAAGATATGACTGCGGTACTGCCGTCATTGTAAACACCGGTCGCGATGAGCTGCCGTTTTTCCGCCAGCGCAATCAAAGAGGTTGAGGGCGTGATCTGGATAGACTGAAGGGTCGTGCCCGGAGCGGGGTTATTGGTGGTAGGAGCGAAGTTGGCGGCGGGATTGGCGCCTCCACCGCAGCTTTGCGATAGAAGTACGGCTGCGGCGGTTATAGCGAACAGCACAATATGGCGAACTATTTTTGTTCCGCTGTTGCGAAAATCTTTTCCCCGCGTCTGCATCGAATCTCCTGAAATTGTTTCGAACTGATGTGCGGTAGAGCCTACTGCTGGACATCTCTGGTGCTGCTCGATGGCCCCTTGCGCTGGTTTTGGCTTGAAACGCTTTGCGCGCTTGGCCCGGATGCAGCGTAGTCCGGCACCACTTTGAATTCCATCTTCTGTTTGATCCAGTCAAATCCAGTGCCACCGGCGATGGCGGCGCGGAACGCATCGGTGTTTTCGTAGTGGACAACCTGCACATTGGCGCTCACCGGAACGGCTGCCTCAATTTTCTGCTGTACATCGGCGGGCGTGATTTTGAGGTCCCTGATGAACTGAATTCTGACGGTTTGCGTTTTCAGCTCGGGAAGCCATTTCACCGGATCAAGAGGCGCAACGTCGGCCAGCCATTCCGGCTTCAGATAATCGGGACGTTCTTTCTCTGGAATGCGGTTTGATTCCTTAATCCAATCCGGCCAATCGCCCCACGGGTCGAGCAAGTCGAGGGTCTTGATGCGGGGATCGGCGGCAGCCGCAAGGATGGCAATACTCGCGCCGGAGCCGTCGCCAAACATGCCCACGCGGTTCATATCGACATCGCCTCGCGTGGCCAAATAATTCAGAATCATCTGCACGTCATGCGCGGTATGGGTCAGCGATTGCGGAAGATCACTGACGAACCACTCCTTAAAGGGAACATCGTGGTAGCGGCCGGCGGTGAGGGAAGAAGCGAAGCCGACGGCAGCATAGCCATTGTGGACCAGGAATTTGCAAAAATCGTGATTCAGAAAACGGTCGGTTTCAAACGGGTAGCTGTAAAGATAAAGAATGACGGGAGGATTTTTTACGCCGACGGGCTTGATGATGAACAGATCGATGGGGTCGCCAGGACGCCATTGCACGCGGGTTACTTCATGGGTGTAAACGCCATTAATCGTGTCGACATCGCCTGCAAGTACGTCGAAGGGCTTTAATTCGCTGCCTTCGAGGGAGGGAGTGCTCCAGGACTCGGTGATTTTTGGCTTCAAGGAATCGCTGGAGATATTTCCGCTGGCGTGGGACGCAGAGGCCGCCGCGGGCAACTGCTGCGCTTGAACAAAGAACGAAAACGCACAAATTATGGCGAATAACAAAATTATGACTTGAGGCATTTTGCAAGATGAATACAGCTTCCGCATCGGACTCCTCTTATACGTGAATTCGAAACTCTCATTTGTGATTTTTTGGTTAAAAGTTCGGTGGATGCGACGACGGGGGCTAAAGCCCGAATATCCTGCACGCACTTACGCGGCCCCTTCGACAGGCTCAGGGCAGACTCTTAGAGGGCCGCTCTTCCACGCTGCTAATGCACCGCTCTTTGCGCCCGCTGCTCCCCTAAACATCGAAAACTGAGGCGGATTGCATAAGCAATCCGCCTCAGAGGTTAAGCCGCTTCTTCGTACATCCTGAGGAAGCGAACTACTGTTTCTTGGCAGTTACGCCAGGAGCCGTCGCAGCCGGGTAGGTCTGCTCCTGAACCGTTCCGCCGCACGAAACCGTATAAGGCACTTCGATGGTTTCGGTAGCAGCCGGGTTCGCTCCACCCACGTACAGAATCGTGGTGGTGGGGTTGCACTTGTTCACACCCTTCTCCGGGCAGCCCGCAATAGTCTGCGAGTAGGTAGGAGAGTTGGGGTTGCCGAGGTTGATGGTGCAGCCGACCCAGCCTGCGCCAGCGGCGAACTTCGCACCCTGCTTCCACTGCACTTCAGCCACAGTGGCATCGTCGTGCGTCTCCGTGGCATTGTGCCACTCGACGTAGCCAGCGTAGGGAGCGGTGATGCCGAACGGTCCTTCGATCAGGCCGCCTTCATCGCCACCGGATTCCGCGGTTCCAGTCACAGCACCATTCTGATCAACTTGGGTGCCGAGTGTGTTGCCGCCGAAGTTGCCACTCGCGGTGGTAGCCGATCCGTTGGAGGCGGGGTTGGTTTGGGTGAAGTGGGAGTGATAGACCGAGAGGCCATCGTAGTTGGTGTTGCCGGAGCAAACCGCTGCCGTGTCAAAGGACGGGCAGGCCTGGAAGGGCACGAAGTCGGTGACGTCCAGGTCGACGTAATCCTGCGCCAACTGTGCGACGCCGATCGGACCGTACGGGTCAGCGGGATTGCTGTCGGTTCCCGGAACGGCGAGCCAACGATAAATCGACCACGCTTTATAGGTGCCGTTGCGGAGGTTGGGGAAAGTGTTGCTGCCCGTCCACAGAGTGGCGGGGCAGGTCGCGGTGGTGCAATTCGGCAGATTCTGTTTGCCGTTGCCGGTGAGGGTAGCAGGCAATCCAATCGGATCGACGCCATCGAGGGTCAGGTAATTGAAGCTTGTACCAGCCAGCTTGCCAGCGTTGGAGAAGCCCCAGAAAATATAGCCGAGGGAGCCGGGGTTGCCGAGAACGCCGTAAGTGGCAGCCTTGCCGACCACTTCACCGGTGCCGATGGCGCGCTCACGCGTGCCGCCGCTCTTGCAAGCCAAGCCCAACGGGTTGTAAGGCGAACGAGTGGGGTTGATGACGCCGACTTCCTGCGAGTTGTACAGGTTAGCCGCATCCTGACCGTCGGAACGGAACAGGCTGAACTCGGTGGTGTTCATGGTGCCGGAGAGAGGCTCACGCAGAAATACGGTGATGTTGCGCGCAGCCGGGGTAGCACCCGTGTAAAAAGCGTCGAACGCGGGGTTCAGGTTGGTGCAAGCGGTGGTGCCGTTGAACAGGTCAGCCAAAGGATAGGTCTGGCCGGTTTCGTGGGCATCGGGAGTCACGCCAGTAACTGCGTCGATTGGGTAGCTGGCATCGCCGGCGTTGTTGTAGATGAAAACCACCGGAGCCGCGCCGATTGGAATGGTGGTGTAAGCGGCTACAGTCTTTTTGCTGATCGGATCTTCCTTGCCGGAAAGACCGAATTGGATCGGGGTTGCTACCGTGCCGGTATTTTGATCGGTGAAGATGCCAGCGCCGATGTCAGCAGTGGGGCCGACGTAGCCAAGTCCAGCCCAGGTGGTGGTGTTGAGGGCCGTCATGGAGCGCTTGGTGGCAGCCGCCGCATCCTCAGGACGGATGTCGGTGAGGCCGACGTTGATCTGCGGTCCGACGTTAACTCCCGCCTGACCAGAGGTGACTTCGCCGCCGAACGCTGCGAGGACGTTCGCGGGAAGAGCGACATCAGCGGTGTTGTCGGGCCAGAGCGAGCCGTTGGCGGGTCCAACCGCGTCGCCAGACGGCGTATTAGCCGGGACTACGATCTGAAGGTATGCGCCCTGTACGCCGCTGGGCTGCACGGCCGAGAAGGTGCGAACGCCAACGGTGGAATCGACGCTGAGCACGGCCCAGACGTCGGTAATGGTTCCGCCGCCGTTCTGGAGCCACACGATCGAGATGTTGCCGACTTCGGGAAGAATTCGGTTGAGGGAGTCACGGTTGTCGGCCGCCTGCGCGGCGTTCTTAGCCGTCCAGTGAAGGATCGTGCTGGTGCCGCCGGTGGAACTGCAAGTGCCAGGCTGTCCGGTCATGATGCAGGCAGCTTCGTCCGTCGCGACCGCCGCCATGGTGAACTGGGCCGAGGAGCCTGCGCCGACGAAGTGGAACGTCTGCGCACTGGCTGCCGGTGCTACGGCAACAATCGCGGAGGCTACCGCAGCCGCGAAGAGGGATTTGAATCGTGTCATTGTTCTCATTCTCCTGAAACAAGGTTGAACAACTGTGGACGTGGTGCTGGGCGCCACACTCGTGCGGGCAGATCACACTCATCCTCGCGCCAAGATTGGAACCCACCAAAAAAGTTGATTTTTGCGTTTACTCGGAGGGACCAACGGCGCACCCGCTCCATTGGTCGCTGCAACTATGCGGGAGGCGTGTTACGCGTGCATGACTCAATTATTAAATTTGTGCGAATTTCCAGCCCCAGGTTGTGGGAAAGGGTGCGGCGAATTAATGCGAATGGATAGGAAGAGAAACCAGCGGGCAATGGCTTGTGGTCGGCGCTTGGTAGTTGGTGATGGGTGATAGATCGCGGGTCGTGGGTAATCGTCGTGGGTGATCAGTGAGTGGG
>Ga0209221_1000362_pt1 | contig 20896 bp, 23 predicted proteins | sample BlaSpr_A8_Ref_O2_FD_187989 | JGI IMG/M metagenome (GOLD analysis project Ga0209221, IMG submission 187989) | Forest soil microbial communities from Thunder Bay, Ontario, Canada - Black Spruce, Ontario site 2_A8_Ref_O2 (SPAdes) (version 2) | ecosystem: Environmental > Terrestrial > Soil > Boreal...
TCGGTTGGTCAGAGCAACCAGTTGCCTTTTGACTTCCATCAACTCAACGGGATCATATTTGGCGCTGTCAGCCGCCATCCTGATTCTTCCGACCTCGCCGTAAAAATTCTCGGGAGTCTTAACATTTTTAAGTTCCAAGAGGAAGTCGCATGCGGTAATTATCTGGCCGCAGGCCGTGGTGTCATCTGCCATGCCTCATCATACGCCCTTTGCTACGTGATGTTTCTTTCTCGGTCATCAATCGTGACAAACGCCTTGCCGTGTGCTACCGTCAACAGCGTCCCCCTAGCATCCCGCCGCGCTATCGCTCCCTACGGCCTCATGCAGAGCCTTTGGCTTGTAAGGTTCCTTCCCAGCCGTTCGATTCGAGGTGCGATGTGTCCGAAAATCAGCCGTCTCTCCAACCATCTACTGTTCCGCCCAACTCAACCGAAATTCCGTCCTGGAAAACTGCGTACGAGAAAACGATGTGGGAATCGGACGCAGGGAAACTTCTGGCGTTAATCCACGCAGCAGAGGGCGAGTTGTTTGAGCGATGGCAGGAACTCGGAGACAGTCCTGCTCATACGCGCGAGCGAGCGGCGATGAGGATTGCGGCGGAGGATTTGCTTGCGACCAAAATTCACAGGTTGGGATGGGGGACCCATGTCAATGAATGGTAGGCACCATTCGCTCATCGACCAACTCAAAGCCTTCGATAGGAGCGGCCACGACTCTTTTACCGAAAATGCATAAACTGCAAATACGACTTCATCGGCACAAAAAAGCAAGCTCGGTGCGCGTCGTGCCGAGGGAAAGGAAATAGGAGATAGCGATGTTACAGAATCCAACTTACCGGCAGACGGGGTCTGTGGATGCTCAGATGCGCCTTCAGGCTCTCCACCGGGACGAGAATCAGGCTGATTGGCAAAGCTCCTCAGAGTTCAGAGAGAGCGGCGGCAGAGGCGGCGCATTCGCTCTTGCCGCTGCGAGTCACAGAAATGGAATTGCTAGGGGAGTTCTCGTGGATCGGCTGCAGGAAGGAAAGCGGATAGCGAGTGCGAGGAAGGCTATTCGCCGGTGGATAGTCCCCCTAAATCACCAGGAACAGCGTTCTCCCACAATCGCGTCCGTCCCCAGACTGCGGGCCGCACGCGAGACAGAGCAACACCAAACAAATCAGTGAACGCCCCTGTCTGCGGAATTACCGGCGAGAACTCCCCCTACTATACTAATCCGCCACGGAAAACGAAAACGGACCGGGTACTAGTGACATATTTTTTACCTTAGTACCTACACGTGACGAATAAGAAGGAACACCAGGGAACAGGATGGAACTGGGCGGATGGAGTCGCTTGAATTTTCTTGTGGCGCTAAAAAGAAAACACGCCAACAACAATGCGCGCCACAGGCGGGAGAAGCCAAACTCGCGCTCAGAATCGCTTGCAAACGCGAACAGAGACGATCAGAGCGCGTTGTCGGCGTTGTCCGAGGCACCGGCTAGGGAACGTCGGTGGCAGGCCCGCCTCGCTGGCCGCCTCAGTCAGGCCAGTCGATTTCGTTCTCCGCGTACACCTTGAGTTGTTTGCAGTCTCCGGTTTTCCAGTCACTCAGGTCGGATTCCCGGAGTACGTGCGCGGTCTGCAACGTCCAGCACAGCTCGGTCTTGTCGGTGAAGCGCACCCGCACGTACATCATCCCCTGTTCGAAAACGTGCTCGGCCCAGTCCACGATCTTGCCGTGGACGCCGGGATACTGCTTCCCAGGCCTGGGTAAATCTCTTACTGGTTTCTCCGCTGCTTTTTTCTTTCTCATCGGCTGGCCTCATCTTCCGCCCGCGGAACATCGCCGAGCGGCTGTGGGTACTGCCGTTCCCATTCGCGTTGCTCTTCCGGCGTGAAGAAACGCACTTTGGGTGGTTTTCCCTCGACGCGCCGGCGATCTTCTACGACCTGGACGTCGCGATAGACCTGCACCTCGTCCAAGGTGTTCTTCTCGTACTCACGGTGCCGGGCTTCAAAGCGAACGGAATCGTGCTGCTCCGCGCGCTGGAGCGCGCTGCAGAAATAGGAATTGAGCCGCGCTCGATGGTCTTCGAAGACCACGAGTTCTTCATCGAAGCACGACGAATCGAACTGCGATTCCTTAGCCCGCTTGAGACGTTCGAGCCCGCGCACAGCCTCGTCAACACCTCGGTTCACCAAAAGAATTGCTTCGTACAGATGCGCCTTTTGCATTTGAATCTCCTCGTCGCGTGCGGCGGAAGCCGCGGTCGGGCAGTGATGAAAGTTTTGAGGCACACGGATAGCGAGGCGATCGGGAGTCCGACCGGACCGGACAAACACAATTGGGAGTCAGCTAGGGAGGAGATTCAGGGAGCGACTCGGCAGGGAGTAGAGCCGGAAACAACGAGCGCGAGGTGAGTTGCGCGCAGAATAGAAAGTGGATAACGTCTCTTGCAGCCATTGTTGCACCTCCGGTGCGACTTTGGTCAGGGCCGCGTCGGTGCTTCAACACCGGCGCGGCCCGCTTAGCTACTTGCTTCGTTTCTTACGACCGCCTTTGCCCCAATAATGCTTAGCTTTGTAATCTCTAACTTGAGCTACATCCTCCTCGGACCAAAGCCGGAATCGTATCCGCCCTATCAATTGGATTCGAGGTGGTTTGACCTTCCCCGCTCTAATCCAACGATGGAGAGTGTCCCAACTAAGGTCAAGCAATCCCGCCACTTCAGCTGTCGAGTAATTCTTCGTCATTATATTCGTATGCACCCATACGATTTGTCAAGCAAAAAAAGCGAACCTCACAGGCGGCTCGTCAGTGTGCCGATCCGGACGACAACAGAGTATCTCAGTTCGGATCGAAATCGGAGTTTCCTATCGCCAACGTCTTTCGAAATCCTGAATACATTTTGTCCTTGACGACTTCACGTATTGTGAAGTATCATTTCGTGGTGCATATCGGCACGCGGAAGCATCTGCATGGGGCTATGCAGCAGCACCCAGATGCGGCGAACGAGATCAAAGCCTGGGTGGTTATCGTCAGAGAGGTTCGATGGCGCAATTTTCCGGAGGTTCGCGGCACGTTCAAGGATGCCGACAATGTGAAGGGATACGTAATTTTCAACATTCGGCAGAACCGCTACAGGCTCGTCACAGTCATTCACTACGCGAAAACAACGAATGAGAAGCGAACCCAAGGGCATGTTTACATTCGATCTTTCTTGACACACAAGGAGTACGACAATCCCGCGAACTGGGATAGGAAATTTGGTACAAAATGAGCACGCTCCTAGCAAATCCGGCAAAGATGATCGCCAAAGGCGCTCCCCACGTTATACATAATGACGAGGAGCTGGAAACATATACCAGCGCCCTTTTCCAATTGACAGTCCTGGAGAATCCATCTCCCTCGGAACGAGAGGCCATTGAACTTCTAACCTTGCTGGTCGAACGCTACGAAGAAACGCATTATCCGATTCCGCCCGCGGACGCAGTTTCCGTCGTGCGGTTTCTCCTGGAACAACAGGACCTCACACAGCGTGATTTGATCCCGGAATTTGGATCCGAAAGCGCCGTCTCCATGTTTCTGGCGAAAGAGCGGAAGCTCACCCTCCAGCAGGTACGGAAACTAAGCACACGCTTCAAACTTCCTGCTGACGTTTTTATCCAAAGTCGATAGCCGAGATCGTCTTGCTGTCTGAGAATCCAAGGACGCTCGGTGATCTCGGTCACCCGACTCACGAGGCCACTATGCATTCCCAATGTGCTAAACCCAGATGACAATCTTGACGGGACGATGCGGATCGTGTGGAACGCGACCCACGCCGTAGCCATTGCAAGTCGGGTGCCCAAACCCGTTAATCCGAATCGGGTGGCTGGTCATTCATTTGAAACGACTTATTCGTGGTACGTTTCGGCACGCGAACTTTTATTGCCAGGGCTAGCTCCGATTCGGGAATAGCAGTCCCGCATTGACGTTCGCGACCATTAACGATTCCCCGCGTGTTGGCATTGTGGAAGTTTCGAGTGCGTCCGTCCTTGCTCGGCTTCCAGCGCTGGCTCATAATGGAATTCGGCAAGCGCGCGAATGAGAAGATCATTTATTTTTTTGTTGGCTGTTGTAGCGGGCCTTTCCGGTATCGCGATTGGACTCGGCGCTGGGCGGTCGGCCAAACCAAATATCGTGAATGCTTTGCCATCGTTCGCGCATTTTTCCGCTGCGGCCCTGCATGCCACACCCCGAACGGAAACTCGAGTGGCGAAGCCACAAGCGGAAGGTGCGCACGTGGTTCGGTTTGCGAGTAATCCGCAGCCGATGCCAGCTTTTTTGGTTAACGATGTAGACGGAAAACCTGTTTCTACCGCAGCCTGGAAAGGAAAAGTTGTCCTGCTGAATTTTTGGGCGACGTGGTGTCCACCATGTCGCGCGGAGGTTCCGCTGCTAGTCGATCTCGCTGCGCGGTACAAAGATCGCCTGCAGATCGTGGGCGTTTCGCTGGACGACGGTCCGGAGGAAGTAAGAGCGTTTGTAAAAGACGAGGGCATCAACTATCCGGTGGTGATGGCCAGCCGCGAAATTCTGGCCGAGTACGGCGGGGTTCCGGCGCTGCCCACGCTGTTCGTGGTGAACGCCGACGGAAATGTAGTGCAAAAACATGAAGGTTTGTATTCCCGCGAACTGTATGAAACCGAAATTCGCTTGCTCCTGGGCTTACCTTCGGAAGCCACGATCGAGACGTTTCAAGACACCGGCCAGATATTTTTGAAGAATGCGGCGCTGGCAACCGAGTTGCCGGATGTGGATTTCAGCGGCTTGTCCGCAGACCAAAAGAAAATCGCGTTGAGGCGCATGAATTCGGACAAATGCGATTGTGGTTGCCGGCTGACGCTGGCCCAGTGCCGGATCAACGATACTTCTTGCGAAATCAGCCGGAAGCTCGCGGCGAAGGTAGTGAAGCAGATCGCCTCGACAACCCCCTCCAGCGTGCCAGAAAAAACGGCCGCCACACCAGAGTAAATTCCCGCCATACCGTAGGCTGAAACATTTCCCGCTGGCCCCAGATCAGTTAGCCTTCGCCGTGGAAATCACGCTCGGCGACGGCGGAAGAAAAGCTACCGCGGAGTTCAGAATCACAAGATCCACACGACGATTCTGCGACCGGCCCTCGGCCGTTCGGTTCGAGGCCACCGGAAAATACTCGCCGTATCCTGACGCGGACAAGCGATTGGGTGTTATCGAATATTTGGTGATGAGCAATTTGATGATCTCGGTGGCCCTGGCGGTCGAAAGCTCCCAATTGGAATCGTATTGGGCGGTGTGAATGGGGACGTCATCCGTATGGCCTTCGATGCGCACGCGCAGTTGGCTGGGGCCGATTACCTTTACAATCTCGTTCAAGGTGGGAATAGCCTCGGGCCGCAAGGCGGAGGAGCCGCTGTCAAAAAATCCAGCTTCCTTCAGGCTGACCACAATTCCCTCTTTGGTGGGCGTAACCGAAACCGTGTGGCGGCCGATCTGCGCGGCAAGAGAGGATTGCAATTGTTTTTGCATCCGATCGAGGTTGGCGCGTTCGGGCGAATCGGAGACTTGTTCGCGCGGAGAATTTACGATCCGTCCCATGCTTTCGATGTTCTGGACGTTTTCGGCCACTTGCACCACCGCAAAGGGCATGGGTTCGGTCGTAGCCAGCGCCGGCTGCGATTCGACGAATCGAAAATTCCCATTTGCTGAAATGCCACTTGAATTGCCACGGCCACTTGCCCGACCTTGCGTTTGTCCACCTGCGAGGAGGAGTAGTTAATATAAACGTCGACCACGTTGGTCATCGTATCGAAGAACAGATTCCACACATGTTCGATGATTTGCGACCGGGTTACCCGTTGGCCTTCATTGCGCATCAGGTACTCCAGCAAACCAAACTCTTTCGGAGTGAGTTCGATGGACCGATCGGCGCGTCGCACCGAGTGTTCCACTCGGTTTACCTCCAGGTTGTCCATACGCAGCATGGCCTGTTGGGAACGGCCGCCACGCCGCAGCAGCGCGCGCACCCGCGCGGAAAGCTCCACAAACGAAAAGGGCTTCAACACTAAATCGTCCGCACCCAGATCGAGCGCTTGCACGCGTTCCTCCGGGCGGTTGCGGCCGGTCAAGATCAAAATGGGCAACTGGGGCCGTTTGCTCCGGAACTTCTGCAAGACCTGCATCCCCTCGGCTTGCGGAAGATTCAAATCCAGTCTTGCGGCATCGTACTCATTTTCCTCGACCATGGACTCAGCTCCAGCGCCGTCGGTTGAGACATCCACGGTGTAGTGCTCGCTGCCAAATCCGTCGTTCAGAAATGTAGCGAGCGACGGATCGTTTTCCGCAATTAGCAAACGCATTTTGTATTTCTCCTGAGGAAGGGGAAACCTCAAGGGTATCGAAGGGGAAGCAAACTTAATTTAAAGCTAACGGAAGTGTCAAAGGAAATCTTCATTAAGCTGAAAAAAGTGTGAGGGAGTTAACCGTACTGCTCCAAATCGGAACATTTCCTCACGGAAATCTCACCGCTCTCTTACGAATGGGTCATTTTTTCCGGCTTGACCCATTCATCGAATTCTTCCGCGGTCAAATGGCCCAACTTTAAGGCTGCCGCGCGAAGGCTGGTGTGCTCGTGGTGCGCCGTGTGGGCAATTTCGGCCGCTTTATCGTAACCAATCTTCGGGCTGAGGGCGGTGACCAGCATCAACGAATTGTTAACATTTTCTTCGATGCGCGCCAGATCGAGCTGCATGCCGTTCACAGCGTGATCCACAAATGAACGGCACGCGTCGGTGAGCAACCGGACCGAATTCAGAAAATTGTGAATCATCACGGGCTTGAAAACGTTAAGTTGAAAATTTCCCTGCGAACCGGCGAACCCTATTGCCGCGTCATTGCCGAAGACTTGCACCGCGACCATGGTCATCGCTTCCGACTGCGTCGGATTCACTTTGCCCGGCATGATGGAAGAACCCGGCTCATTTTCCGGCAAGATCAGTTCCCCGAATCCCGCGCGAGGGCCTGAGGCCAACCATCGAACATCATTGGCGATTTTCATGAGCGACGCGGCAAGGGTCTTCAAGGCGCCGCTGGCGAAGACGATCTCATCGTGGGCCGAAAGCGCCGCGAACTTATTCGGGTGGGATTTGAACGGCAACTGGGTCAGCTCCGCAATTTTCTTCGCGGCGCGTTCCGCAAACTCCGGGTGCGCATTCAAACCGGTACCCACCGCGGTGCCGCCAATCGCCAGGTCATACAAACCCGGAAGAGTCTCCTTCAATCGCGCGATGTCGCGATCGAGCAAGCTGACCCACCCCGATATTTCTTGTCCGACCGTGAGTGGAGTCGCGTCCATCAAATGCGTCCGTCCAATTTTCACTACCCGAGCAAAGCTCTGTGCCTTAGCGTCCAAGGCATCGCGCAACCGCTGAACCGCCGGAATTAACGCCTCCGCCGTGCGCGACGCGGCCGCGATGTGCATGGCTGTCGGGAAAGTATCGTTGGAGGACTGCGACATATTCACGTCGTCATTGGGATGAACCGGCTTTTTACTCCCCATCTCGCCGCCCGCGATTTCGATGGCTCGATTCGAAATCACTTCGTTGGCGTTCATGTTGGTCTGCGTGCCGCTTCCCGTTTGCCACACGTGCAATGGGAAGTGCTCGTCGAGTTTTCCGGCGATGACTTCGTCGGCCGCCAGGGTGATTAACTTGGCTTTCTCCGCCGACAGCTTTCCCAGATCCTGGTTCACCAATGCGGCAGCCTTCTTGAGAATGCCAAAAGCGCGGATCAGTTCCGGCGGCATGGTGTCCCGGCCGATATCGAAATGGATCAGCGAACGCGCAGTCTGCGCGCCATAATAGCGGTCCACCGGCACCGCAATCTTGCCCATGCTGTCCGATTCGATTCTGGTCTGAGCCGTCGCCGCCACTGACGCCTTTGGGTCCAAATTCCCCTCCCCCTGAAAATCGTTAGGGTCCGGCCCATGTTTCCGCCCGGTCCTTATATAAGGATACTGCGAAAGAGCGCCGCGATGCAGCCGATCGCTGCCCGACAGTTCAATTGCTGGGGCCATGCGCTCGGTCAGCTGTCCAGCGATTGCCCTTTCGTACAGGCACGTTTTCGGAAACGGCTGCGATAGGATTAGCCTCGCCTTTCTTCGAACCAGAATAAAATTGGATTTCTCCTAGTCGACACCAGAATTGCGTCTAGCGGCCAAGCGTTCGGGCCGATATCCGAGGAACCAGACAACTCAATGGCATTCCTTTTCAAACCAGCGATCCCCACCGAGGGCATGGAGGGCTTAAGCACGCCAGCCGACCCGCTGTCGGTCGATGAAAAACGGCGGGCCGCGCCAGAACCAGCGGGTTCCGGCATTGAACCGGCCCCACCCGACGCGGTAGCGCTCGAGGAATTCCTGCTCAAGAATTTCCTCACGGAGGAAGCTCTGCCTGAAACGCCTTCGGAAAACGCGGCAGAGTCCAGTATGGAATTGCCGCGCGCCGAGGATCTAGAAACTGCTTTCGAAAACATCGTGAACGTCCCCGACGGCTTGTCGAATCCGATTATCAGCGTCGACGCGAATCTGCTATCCGATCTCGCCCAAGAATCGGTCATCCCCCAAAATCCCAAGCTGGAAGCCGTCGAATGGGCTTTGGAAGAGACGCTAGCAAACCACAAAGAATGGCTCGATTCCCACGGCGAGCTCGGCAAAAAAGCTGACCTGCGAAAGGCCAAGCTCGAAGGCATGGAGCTGATCGGCGTCGGCTTGCGTTACGCAGACTTGCAGGACGCGAACTTGAAGGCCGCCGATTTACTGCTCGCAGATTTGCGCGACGCGTCTTTGATCCGTTCGAATTTGCTGGAGACGTGCCTGGTCGGTGCGAACCTGGAAGGCGCGAATCTCGAAGGCGCTTCGCTGGAGAGCGCCATGGGCTTGCTGCCCCGCCAGCTGGCTGGAACAAATCTGCACGAAGCATCCTTACCGGCGCAGATTCTGGAATTCAACGCGTTGCCCACGTTTTCTGCCGGTTCGAAAACGGTCGGACGGTTGTTCATCACCATGATGATCGTCTGCTTTTTGTCCTTTGTGATGATTTTGAAGACGAAGGACATTCAGCTGCTCGCCGACACCGCGATCATTTCGTTCTTGCATTCGCCGGCTGCGGCGGCCGCGATGCCTACCGACGAAATTTATCTTCTGGCCCCGGCTCTTCTGGTGGCTCTCTTCTTGTTCTTCTTGTATCGCCTGCAAGAGGTGTGGGACGCGGTGCTGGAGTTGCCAGCCGTTTTCCCGGATGGCCGGATGCTTGGGCAGAATGCGCCGCGAATTATTACTGGCCTGCTGCGCACTCACTTTCGCTGGATGGATCACGACGGGCATTCGACCCGCATGATCGAGAAAAGCTTTTCCGTTCTGCTGGCATATTGGACCGTGCCGATTGTTCTGCTCATGTACTGGTTGCGCTACCTGACGGCTCAGGATTTTCACGGAACCCTGCTTCACCAGGTCCTGCTGCTCATCGGTGTTGGCGTCGCCTTCTATTGCTCGACAAAAATCGGGCGGCCCGGCGAAAAATGGCCCACGGACGAAAAGCCGATTCCTCCGGTTCTTGCCAAGCTAAAGGCGTTACGACCGGTCACGATCCTGGTCACGTTATTCGTTGCGATGTCGCTATTGGCTGGAGGCGTCATCGCCGGAATTCCGCACGAGAAGCAGCGGGCACCGCAATTCATGTCCGCGGACCCGCGACGCTGGGCTTCAAGCGTGATGTGGTTGGTCGGATACGATCCTTACGCGGAGCTAACCGAGGCTTCGATCTCTCGCCGGCCGGCAAACTGGAACGGCGCGGACGATCAGGTCTCGTCGGTGGTCGGAGCGCACCTGAACGGAACGAAATTTCGGTATGCGCAAGCGTACGAAATCTTTCTGGCCAACGCGCGCCTGTTCCAGGCTGACCTGCAGGGCGCCTTTCTTTCCGGCGGCGATTTGCGAAATGCGGACCTGGGTCAGGCGAATTTGCGATTCGCCATCCTGGATCGCGCGAACCTGCAGCACGCGAACCTGGATCGCGCCCGCATCGACGGCGCAAACTTGTCCCGCACCGATCTGCGTGGGGCGAATCTTTCCTATACCTCGGCAGTCGGCGCGAGTCTGCCGGATGCGCGACTCGACGGCGCCAGCCTCTACAGCGCGAATCTGGAGAACGCTTCACTGCTTCGCGGCAATCTCGAAAAGGCCGATTTGCGCGAAGCCCGGCTCGTCAACGCCAGCCTGGAAGGTGCGGATCTGCAGCAAAGCTACTTGTGGTCCGCGAAGCTTCCGGGAGCAAGCTTGCGCAAAGCGCAGCTGGCCACCGCGATCTTTATTGACGCTGACCTCAGTAACGCTGACCTGAGCGGCGCGCAATTCAATGGCACGGTGTTAAATGGCGCGAACCTGCAGGGCGCCATCCTCGATGGCGCCGATTTGCGCGGAGTCTTGCAACTCAGCGTCGCCCAGGTGTGTTCCACGAAATCGCGCAACGGCGCGATCTTCGAAGAGTCGTTCCGTGCGCAGGTTGACGCGCAGTGCGGCGGCGCGCCGGCACCGAAAATTCCCCAGTAGTTTCGCAGCGCGCCAACTGGCGGCACGCTAAGCACTGCGCACCCGAGTCAGTTACAATGTAGCTCTGCCTGATCGTCAGGCGTTTCCAAGTGAACTCCCCGTCAAAACCGAATATTCCAGCCAGATTTTTGTCTGGTGCCCTGATGTTGGGCATTGCGATCGTGACCTGGCTTCTGATTTATGTTCCTGGCCTGGCGCGTCCCGGATTGCTGGACGATGCCGACTCCATCCACGCCGAAGCGGCGCGCGAAATGCTTTTGAATCACAACTGGGTCACTCTTTACATCAACGGCATTCGATACCTGGAAAAAGCCCCGCTGATGTACTGGTCCGTTGCGACGAGCTACAAATTATTCGGAGTTGGCGAGTGGCAGACTCGCCTTCCGCTGGCTTTAGCGGTGCTGGGCCTGGCGTGGTGCGCTCTTCTGTTTGGCAGGCGTTTCCTTGGGAAAGAAGGTGGATTTTATTCGGCTTTGATTCTGATCACCGCGCCCGGAATTTACATCTACACGCGGTTTCTGATTCCCGATGTGGTCGTGGCGATGTGGTTGACGCTCGGCTTGTACCTTTTCCTCATCGCTTACGAGCAAGACAACCCTTCGCGTTGGATTTGCTGGGGATTCGCGGTAACCGTCGCGCTGAACGTGCTCACCAAGAGCCTGATCGGCATCGCTTTTCCCGGGATGATAATTTTTGTTTTCGTGCTGGTGACCTGCGGCTTCAAAAAGCTTCTGAAGATGCATCCCATTTCAAGCACGTTCGTTTTTCTGATCGTCGCTGCACCCTGGCACATCCTTTCGACGATTCGCAGCCCGGCTCAGCCCGCGGGCCCAGAACGCGGCTTTTTGTGGTTTTATTTCATCAACGAACAATTCCTGCGTTACATCAACAAACGCATTCCTCGCGACTACGACAAAGTTCCTCTGCTGGTTTTCTGGGCACTGCTCTTGGTGTGGCTGATTCCCTGGTTCGTTTTTCTGTTCCCGGCGTTGAAACAGATTCCTTTGCGGATCCGCGCATGGCGTGAAGCTCTTGATGCGCGCGCGCGAGTCAATCTGTTCCTGGGCGTTTGGGCCGGCGTGATCATGTTGTTTTTCAGCTTTTCCACTCGACAGGAATATTATTCGTTGCCCGTGCTTCCGGCGCTGGCGCTGCTGATCGGGGGCTGGCTGCAGCGCGAACGCGAATCTTCAGCTGGAAGTCCAGAGCGTCGCATCGGTCTGCGTGCGTCGACTGCATTGCTTGCAATCGGTGTGCTTGGATTTGTGGCGGCGATGACCATGCTGGCGGTGACGCATCCATTTCCGCCCGGCTCCGATATCGGCACCGTTTTGGTTTCTCATCCCGGCGAATACAAATTGTCGCTCGGACACATGCAAGACCTGACCATTCCGTCGTTCGGTTTATTTCGGACTCCTCTGTTGTTGATCGGGCTCGGACTCCTGTTCGGCACGGTGGCGAACTGGATTTTCCGCCGGCGCGGCGGCCTGATCGGTGCAAATCTGTCGCTAACCGCGATGATGATCGTGGTGCTCTATTGCGTGCACCTCGGATTCGTCACCTTCTCGCCGGAACTCACTTCTAAGTCGATGGCCGTGCAGATTCGCAACGAACTGCAGCCCGGCGACACCATCGTCATCAATGGAAAGTACGAGCGAGGTTCGACCCTGAACTATTACACCGGGCAGCAGGTGTATGTCTTGAACGGGCGAGATGGCAACCTCTGGTTCGGCTCGTTTTTTCCCGGCGCGCCGGATGTGTTTCTGGACGATGCCTCCTTCGCGCGTTTGTGGGCCGGGAAAAATCGAGTATTCTTTTTTACGGAAGACTATATGAAGGACGAAGCGTTGCACGGCATCGATCCCACAACGGTAAGAGTTTTTGCCACGCAGGGCGGGAAGTTCGTGCTGACGAATCAAGGCTTTTCGCGCCCATGAAATGAATCCAAGCTCTCTTGCTGCAGCGCGAGTAAAAGAAAATTGATTTAAGTTGATAGCCGAGCTAACGATCCTTCGGAGGAATTGATGCACCCATGGCATGACCTAAGTCCCGGTGAAAACGTCCCGAAAGAATTCGACGCCGTAATCGAGATCCCCACCGGTTCGAGCGTGAAATATGAACTCGATAAAACCAGCGGCATCATCCGTATGGATCGGGTGCTGTATTCCGCCGTAATTTATCCGGCAAACTACGGCTTCATTCCCCAGTCGCTGGCCGAGGATCACGATCCGCTCGATGTCCTGGTGCTGTGCCAAGTTCCCGTCGTGCCCCTTACCGTGATGCACGCGCGCACCATTGGCCTGATGGCGATGATCGATTCCGGAACGCTCGACCACAAGATTATCGCGGTCGCCACCGCCGATCCCGAATACAACTCCTACCACGAGGCCAGCGAGTTGCCGCCGCACAAGCTGGCCATGGTCCGCCGTTTTTTCCAGGACTACAAGCAACTCGAGGGCAAAATCGTGGAGGTTGACGAATTCCAGTCCGCGTCCGCCGCCTATCCGGTCATCGAAAGCGCTCTGGCCCGCTACGACAAGAAACGCCGAGCCGGCCACCACAAGAAATAGCGCGGCCGCTGACTTCAGGTGCTTTGTCCCTACCAGCACCCAAGGCGATAACCAGGCGAACTGTACTAACTTGCCCGTTTTCTGTCCGTTCGTTCAGTTGTGCTGCACTTTCGCTCCTCTTCATACTGGATGAGCCGTTTCTTGGGAAATGTGATTAGCGATAACCTTGGGGATCGCCGTGCGACTCTCGCCTCGCTCTGGTTCATACGACTCGACTCGCTCCTGCGCGCTGCTTCCCCAGCATTGGACTGACAGATTCAAAAATTGTGCAGGGCTTGAACCTGTCGCGATCGCTCGAAGCACCGGACGCCCGGAACATGCCACGGGCCGCGAATGCTGGCGGAGGAAAAAATGAGTCGGACGCTTGGAGCACTCGTACTTGTTGCAGGTTTCGCGTGGATCCCTTCGGCCCAGGCCGGCACCACGAACGTAAAGTGCGCCATGAACGAAGACCGGGTGTGGGTCTACGAATCGGTCGTTGATTTCAACCTCTCCGCCAAATTGAAATGCGGGGAACCGGTCCAAATTATCGGCCGCGTGAAAGGCTACGTAAAAGTACAGACGCAATCTGGAGTGGAAGGCTACGTGGCCGATAGCGCGTTTCCCAAATCCGCGCTGCCGCCCGAACCTGAGGAAAAACCAAACGACGTTGGATCTGCTTCCGCCGCGGCGCTCGCCCACCATACCGCGCCTCCGAGCGTGGACGCGCCACAAACAACCGTGGCTGTCGCCTCGCCGATGCCGGCAAAATCGAACACAAATGCCATAGCGTCGACTGCGCCGTCAGTGCCCGTAAATTCGACACCGGCGCCGGCCGTAGCTTCGAATGTCGCCACTACAGTTGCACCAGCACCGGCACCGGCGCCTGTACCCGTGGCCGTGAAACCTCAGCCGGCTGCTGTTGTTCCGGTCGTCGCCGCTGCGGCAAAACCGCAGCCTGTTGTTGTGGCAAGTGCGGCTCCGGCGCCGGCTCCATCGGCTTCCCCGGTTGCGGCTTCAGTCGCACAACCTTCGCAACCTGCCGCAGTCGAAATAACGCTTTCGACTGCGTCAGCTCCAGCCGCTGCAAGTTCCAGCGCCGCGCCAGCGCCTGTGGCCGCTCCGGCCGCGGTTGCGCCAGCCCGACCCGCACCCGCGCCAGTCGCCGTAAATTCACAACCGGCCGCCGAGCCCCTTGCGGCAGCCTACAGTTCGGGCTCTACGGCTCCGGTGGCCAGCGATCGAGCGCCCAGTGCCGCGCAACCGGCGATCCAGCCGGTGTCGGACAGCGTTTCTCGTCCCGCTCCGCCGCCGGTGAATCCAGACGAAGACGAAGACACCGCCGTGCACGCTCTCGAAAACGAGAACGCCGGCTGCACGCACTTTTTTTCGGCATACGGACTTTCACCCAACCAGTACAAGTGGCTGGCGCAAAATCGCAAGAAGGCGTTCCCCAGCGTCTGCCCGGCGCCGAATCCCTCGATGGTCGATTTCGTGGTGATCTTCACGCATGACGTGGCCTTCTATAACGTGACCATGCCCACGGCGGTGCACGTCGATGGCAATGGTTTTTCCGACTGGACTCCGATGTCTACCGTGGACAACTCCTTAATGACCCAATCCGAAGCGAATAGCAGCCATCATGAGTACGTTTGGGTATTCCACACCACTCGCGGCGCCTTCGATCCGGCGAAATTCTCGGCGAGGCGCAAACCGCTGTTCTCCAAGGGCGAGACGAATATGTTGGGATCCCATGGCGGGTACAAGACGGTCATGGATGCGCTGACGTACATCGAAGAAGCCCCGACCGCGCGCTAGTTGGTGGATTGCAAGAGCCGCAAACCGCCGTCCAAGAGGGCCGCGCGCGGTCACCGCGTTCCTCTCAGCGCACACGACGTCACTCCTTCCTTGTGCCGTCTCGCAGAAGATGCGATAAGAAATTCCAACACGGCCTGTTCTGATCGTTGCGACGACTCTTGGGAGTTCTCACATGAAGAAGCAAGTTGTAGCCATTGCCCTGCTACTGGTGTTTGGCGCCACAGCGCACGCGCAACGCAACACTTCGATCTCTGACGATGAATCGAAAATTCGCGCGTTGGAAAGCGCCTGGAATCTTGCCGAGGAAGAAAAGAATATCAGCGCGTTGGATCAAATGCTGGCCGCAACTTTCGTCTACACCGAATTCGACGGCTCGTTTTCCGACAAGGCCCAATTCCTGAAGACGGTCAAAACATCCGCTCCAACCTCCGATCAGATTACCAACCAGGAAGTCGCGGTAGCACTCTATGGAAATACCGCGGTGGTGACCGGAATCTTCAAGGAAAAAGGAATCGAGAACGGAAAGCCATTTACGCGGCGAGGCCGGTTCACGGACACCTGGCTCAATCAGAACGGCGTTTGGCTTTGCATCGCTAGCCAAGCGACGCTGCTTAGCCACTAAAGGCCAAAAGTTTCCAGGTCTCGCGCACGCTGTCAGGCAAATTTCTTGAACTGTAGCGAGGCCGAGTTTATGCAGTAGCGCAGGCCGGTGGGTGGGGGGCCGTCGTCAAAGACATGTCCCAAGTGCGCGTCGCAGCGCCGGCAGGTAACTTCCTCGCGCGTCACCCCGAAACTGTGATCTTCTTTCGTCTGAATATTTTCCGGTGCGATAGGCGCCCAAAAACTGGGCCATCCTGTACCGGAATTGAATTTCGTTTCCGAACTAAACAGCGCCGTCGCACAGCACAGGCAGCGAAACAGCCCCCTCTCTTCTAAATTCCAGTAGGCGCCGCTATAGGCAAATTCGGTGTCGCCCTTTCTGGTAATTTCGTAGATTCCGCGCCCCAGCAATTCGCGCCATTCGTCGCCGGTTTTGACGACCTTCAGCACCTGCACCGCATCCTGCCGAACACCGGCATCGGAGAAATTTACAATCGTGACTATCTCAGGAGGAGTGAGGCCGAGAGCGCGTTTTTGGCTGGCGTGAGCGCTTTGAATTCGAAATCGCAGGAAAGCCGCTGCAGAAATTGCCGCAACACACGTGAAGAGGAAGATCCGGCGTGAGGAGTTGGTCCGACCTTCTTTTCCGTCCAGATTTGGTTCGAACATTTTAATAGCCAGGCACTTAGGTTCGCTCGCCAGATACCTGGTTAAGGCTACCAGCCAATTGTCTCGTTTGGAACATTCAAGTTCTTTCGCTCCTGCTATAAAAAATACTGGAATCATAGATTGCGTATCTGCTGAAGGGGGCTTCCTAAGTGGACCGAGAGTACGATGTTTTCGAAAAGTTTCCGGACGGCTCGCAGATCTGGAGAGCATTCGTAAAAGGCCTGATCGAGGCTCGCGCCCGGGTCGTCGAACTGAGCGAGACGTCTCTGAACGAGTTCTATGCGATTCACACCCCTACCAAAGAAGTTGTGGCCACCTCACCGAAGCGTTACGAATAATTCGATCCCCTTCAGGGTGTCGTGGTTTTTCCAAGCTTCTCGCCGTCGTTAAACCCAGGGAAGTCATCGCAATTTCCTCCATTGCAGGCTGCATCAGCAACCGGGTAGCATGGATTCCGCTGGACCAACTAACGTTCAACGAAAAATTACCGATTCGCCGTAAAACTGCGCTAGCATCTGCTGTCGACAAAACTACGGAGCTGAAAATCGATGAAAACGATTGGAATTGTGAGTGGAGCGGTGCTCTTCGCCGTAGCCGGGCTGGGAATTTCGGCCAGCGCGGTCAAGCAAGGAGTGGCCAAACCGGTCGTTCAGAAGGCCGCCTCCCATCAAACTGGGGACGTTGCCCGTGGAAAATATCTGGTAGAAGAAGTCGCCATGTGCGGCGAGTGTCACACCCCGCGCGACGCCCAGGGCAATTTGATCGAGGCGCGCGACTTGCAAGGCGCGCCCACCTGGATCGCGCCGGTTCACCCCGATTCCAATTGGGCCTGGAACGCTCCGACCCTCGCCGGTTTCGCGGGCTACTCCGACGCGGATGCTGTCAATATTTTGGAAAAAGGGATCGGGGCAAACGGGCAGCCCATTCAGCGTCCCATGCACATTTACCATATGTCGCATGAAGACGCGCTGGCCATCGTCGCGTACTTGAAATCGTTGCCATCTCTTCCGCAATAAAACCGGCGCACGCTACAGCGCGGGACAATTACTTATCGGGTTTTGCATGTATTCCGCGCCAGGCGGCAATCGCGGACCATGTGTAGCTTGAAATCCTTGGGACCCGCGAGCTCCGATGCCTAAGAAATTAGCCAAGCCTGCCGCGCGCAAGCCCCCCAGTGGTACATCGTCGCGCGCGCCGAAAATGCGAGAAGGCCGCATTCCGCTCGGCGTCAACGACGCGGAAATCGAAGTTGAAGGCGGCACCGCCAAGCTCACCAACCTCAACAAAATTTTCTGGCCGAAGCTCGGCCTGACCAAACGCGACCTGCTCCAATACTATCTCGACGTTTCGCCTTACTTAATGCCCCACCTGAAAGACCGCGCGATGGTCATGAAGCGCTATCCCAACGGCATCGACGGTGGTTTTTTCTTTATGAAGCGTGCTCCGTCCGGCCGGCCTTCGTCCGTTCCCGTCTGCGCTATCGAGCATGGCTCCGGAAACGTCATCGACTTCCCGGTGGTCCAGCACGTCGCTTCGCTCATGTGGGTCGTGAATCTGGGTTGCATCGATCTGAATCCCTGGTATGCCCGCTGCGACGACGTGTATCGCCCCGATTTTCTGCAATTCGATCTCGATCCGGTTGAAGGCACCAAGTTCGAGCGTGTGCTGGAAACCGCGCTGGTCGTTCGCGATGCTCTCGATTCCCTGAAAATCACCAGCTACGCGAAGACCACGGGTTCGCGCGGAATTCACGTTTATGTTCCCATCGAACGTGGACCGCTGCAGAAACAGGTTTGGACTTTCGCCAAAGCGCTCTCTCACGAACTATTGAACCGCAATCCGAAACTCATCACCGCAGAATATCGGGTGGCGCATCGCCCCAAGAATCACGTTTTGGTCGACTACAATCAAAACGCCTGGAACCGCACTCTCGCCTCGGTTTACTCCGTCCGCCCCAAGCCGGCCGCTACCGTTTCCACTCCGGTTACCTGGAAAGAAATCGAACGTGGATTCCGCATGGAAGATTTCGCCATGAAGACGGTGCTGCCCCGGTTCAAGAAGCTGGGCGATCTGTGGAAGCCGCTGCTCGAGAACAAAGGCCGCACCAACCTGGAAAAATTCTTGTGACTTTGCCCCTCGCCAAGACCTACGCTCCGATGGAAGCATTGCCGGCCTCGGAGCTTCCGTCTGGTCGTAACTGGCAATACGAACCTAAATGGGATGGTTTCCGTTGCCTGGCCTTCCGCGACAGCGCAAAAATCGATCTGGAATCAAAATCCGGCAAACCTCTCACCAGGTATTTCCCGGAACTCGTCGATACGCTCGCCGCGCTCAAAGCAAAGAAATTCGTTCTCGATGGCGAAATTGTCATTCCGGTTGACGGAAATCCGTCCTTCGATCATCTACTGATGCGGATTCACCCTGCCGCCAGTCGCGTATTGAAGCTCAGCAAGGAAACGCCTTCCGTTTTTATCGTGTTCGATTTGCTGGTAGACGATGCGGGAAAATCGCTGATCAAGGCAACGTTGCAGGAACGGCGCACGGCGCTCGAAAAATTCGCCAGAAAGAATTTCAAGAAGGACGGTCTCCTGCGACTCTCCCCAGCCACCAGCGATTTGTCCATGGCGCGCAAATGGTTTCATATGGGCGTCGGCCTGGACGGTATTGTCGCCAAGCGCACCGATCTTCCCTACCAGAGTGGCAACCGCGAGGGTATGCAAAAAATCAAAACCCAGCGAACCGCGGACTGCGTTGTCGGCGGATTTCGCTACCTGGAAAAAGCCAAACAAGTTGGATCGTTACTTCTGGGCCTATACGACCAGGCCGGTTTGCTGGATCATGTCGGCTTTTGTTCTTCGATCAGCAACGAAGAACGCCCGGCCTTGACCAAAAAACTGCAAAAACTGATCAAACCACCGGGCTTCACCGGCAGAGCTCCCGGAGGCCCCAGCCGGTGGAGCACGAAACATTCCCTCGAATGGGAGCCGCTGGCGACGAAACTCGTCGTCGAAGTGCAATTCGATCATTTCACCGGCGGCCGCTTTCGCCACGGCACAAAATTTCTACGTTGGCGCCCGGAGAAATCTCCGCGGGCCTGTACCATGGACCAAGTTCAGCGCGAACACCGCGCAGCGATGGGTTTACTGTAACGTTTGGCCAGCAATTTCACGGATTCGCATAAGCGAGGGCGCCATGCCAGCTTCCACTTGGAAAGGGTTCATCACCTTCGGACTAATTTCCGTTCCAATCCGTTTATTTGCCGCTGCGCGTTACTCGCATATTCGTTTTCACGAAGTTCATCGCAAATGTGGCAACCGGGTGCATCAGCAACTCTATTGCCCGTACGACGAAGAGGTTGTTCCCCGCGACGAAATCGTGATGGGCTATGAAACCGACGACGGCAAAATGGTCATTATTGATCCGCAGGAACTGAAGGCGCTGCAGCCGCAATCATCTACCGAAATGGAGATTTCGCAGTTTGTGTATCTGGACGAAGTCGATCCCATTTATTTCGAAACCTCCTACTTTTCCGTTCCCGAAGAGGCCGGGCGGCGCGCCTATGGCCTGATCCTCAGCACCATGAAACAGATGAAAATCGCGGCGATCGCCAAAGTCACCATGCATCAGCGTGACCGCTCCATCATCATCCGACCCTACGACAAGGGATTAGCCGTGCACACGCTGTATTATCCGAATGAAATTCGCGAAGTTCCCGGATACGGCAAGGAGCCACCCAAGAGCCAAAACCGTCAGGAGCTTTCGCTGGCGGAACAGTTTGCGAAAACCCTGATCAAGCCTTTCCAGCCGGAGAAATTTCACGACGACTACCAGGCCAGCGTACGCGAATTGATCGAGAACAAGGCCAAAGGCAAAGCAGTTCCGATCATTCCCAGGGGGAAGAAGCTCGCGCCGGTCATCGATTTGGCAACCGCATTAAAAAACAGCATCGCCAACAAAAAAGCGTCCGGCGCAGCCGCCTCGAAACGGAGTCCAACCATGAGGTCATCAAAGGGCCGAAAAAGCGCCTAGACGGCACCGCTACAGTCGATCTTGGCGAATCGCCCGCCGATATACCTCATCGAATAGGGGGTATGCACCCAGAATTCCTCAGGCGGCCATGAGCGACTCTTACAATCCGGGGCGGAGTGCCAAGGAAAACAATGGCATCGCGTGACGTAATTTTTTGGGCGGTCGACACCCAGGCGGATTTCATGTTGCCTGATGGCAAGCTTTACGTCCCGGGGGCGGAACACTTATTGACGAATCTGAACCGTCTGGTCGATCAAGCTCGTGAAGGTCGTGTGCTTTTGATTTCCCATGGCTGCATTCACCTCGAAGGCGATCCGGAATTCGCCGAGTTCCCACCGCACTGCATTCGCGATACGCCCGGTGCCAAATTCGTGCCGCACGCACTCGCCAACAAAGTTTTCACCGTGCCCAACCACGAAAATGCCGTGCTTCCAGAGGATCTCCACGAGCACGAACAAATCCATCTGGAAAAGGATACCCTCGACGTTTTTCAAAGCCGCCATGTTGCCGAGATAGTTCGGCGCTTAAACCCGAATGCTGAGATTTTCATTTTCGGGGTGGTGACGGAAATCTGCGTTCGCTTCGCAGCCAGAGGCTTGCTCGAGCAAGGCCGCCATGTGTC
>Ga0209221_1000372_pt1 | contig 20486 bp, 18 predicted proteins | sample BlaSpr_A8_Ref_O2_FD_187989 | JGI IMG/M metagenome (GOLD analysis project Ga0209221, IMG submission 187989) | Forest soil microbial communities from Thunder Bay, Ontario, Canada - Black Spruce, Ontario site 2_A8_Ref_O2 (SPAdes) (version 2) | ecosystem: Environmental > Terrestrial > Soil > Boreal...
GCGAAAACTAGCATCGACCACGACCCGCGCTGCCTTTTAAGAGGAAGAAAAAAGAAGAAAACAGCTGTTCGTAGTTGACAGGTCATTCCATATCAGAACAAATCGGGACTTAGCAAACCAGAATGTCCCAACGAGCCTTCTGATTTCGGAATAACCTCCGGTTAGCCCGCTATTCGCCCGAAAGCGGTGCCACGCGCCAACGGCATCTCCAATTTCGCACAGCGGCAAGATCGGGGTGCTTACTCAATCTCCCGCACTGGTTTCTGGAACGAAGCTCCGGCGGCGGCAAGCACCATGAGTCCTCCAGCGAGCAGAAACATGAACTTCAGGCTCCACGCAACCAGGAATCCTGCAACCGCGAGGGAGATGGGGGTTATTCCGAAGGAGGCAAGCATCAGCACGCTTGCAACTCGCCCGCGCACCGCGGCATCGATCCGCTGCATCGCCCAGGCGCCGATGTGCACGTTCACCAATCCCGCCGCCACTCCCATAACCAGCAATACGCCGGCGACGCTCCACACACTGCCCATCAGCCCGACGGATCCCAGGCAAACACCCAACACTGCTGCGACCGCCAGAATCATGACGCCGCGCCTGCGAATCTTCCACACGCCGGCCAGCAGCGCGCCCAGCAGACTTCCCGCGGCAACGGCAGAGATCACAATGCCGTACGCGGCAGGCGAACCGAACCTCGTCTTCGTCAAGTATGCGAGTCCAATCGAAACCGGGCCGGCTACGCAGAAGTTCAAGACTGTGGCCAGCAACATCAGCGAGCGCAGTGGCACGTCTTTTCCCACGTACGCGATTCCCTCGGCGATCGAGTGCCACATCGCTTTCCGCGGAGCCTGAGACTTCGGCGGATCGGGCAGCTTCCACAGCGCGCCGATGATGAACAAGAAACTGATCGCGTCCAGGAAGAAGGCCCAGGCCACCCCCAGGGTTTGGATCACCAATCCGGCCGGAACTGGACCAAGAATGGTGGTCAACTGTCCCGTGCTTTGACTGACTGACGATGCCGCGACCAGTTGCTCACGCTTCAACAGCGACGGCATGTAGGCCGTTTGTGCAGGAACGGCAAATGCATCGGCCACACCGAAGGCAAACGCCAGAGCGTACAGCTCCCACGTCCGCAAGATGCGCAGCCAGACTAGAAGGCCAATGACCGTGACGCAGATGGTGCGCGCTGTAGCCGTGGCCATCATGATCTTGCGCGCGGACATACGGTCACTGACGGCGCCGCCCATAAGCATGAGAAAAGCGCGCGGAATCGCGCCGGTCATCATGATTGCGCCCATGGCCACGGCGGAGCCGGTCTGCTGCAAGACCAGCCAGGGCAATGCCACCAGATAGAACTGGTCGCCCAGCAGCGAAATCGTCCCGCCGATCAGCCAGAGGCGATAGTGCGGGTTGCGCAGCGGGTGCTCGACGGTTGCAGCGGAAGCGGCTCCGGCGGGAATAGAAGCGTTGGTGGCGGTTGCGGTGGTCATGAAAATCTCCTCGATGTCTTCAGCGGCGAAGCAAGTTCGGAAAGCATCTCCTTGCTTTTCGCTTGCGCGATTCAGTATGTAAATGTATATTTACATTTACATTTGTGTCAAGGATTATTTTGCAGGTCTGGTATAAAGGATGGCCATGGCCAAGAACAAACTCGCTCCGCAGCAGGCCCGTAGCCGGGAATCAACCCGCAAGCTGTTGAGGGCGGCGGCGGAAGTGCTGGGACAACACGGGGTGGAGGGCACCACCATTCCGCGAATCGCCCAGCACGCTGGACTGACGCCGGGAGCCATCTATCGCCGTTTCCCTGACAAGGACGCGCTGCTGGAGACGGTGATCATCGGCATCTTGGAGCGTCAGCAGGAGAGGTTGCGCATGGCGCTTACGCCCGCCATGGCACGGCAGATTCCGCTGGCGGTGTTTGCGGAGCAGGTGATCGCCAGCATGCTGGTGAGCTATCGCGCCAACGCCAGACTGTTGCGTGCTTTGCGGCAGTTTGTGCAAGGGCGCGATCACACTTTGTTCTTTAAGAAAGTTGTCAGGCTGGAGATGCGTACTTTGCAGTACGTGGTGGATTTGTTCCTGGTGCATCGGGAAGAGGTTAAGCACCCCGACCCGGAGATGGCGGTATCTTTTGCTCTGATGGCGCTGACCAGCACACTCGTGGAACTAATCCTGGTGGATCACGATTTGCAGAACTGGCAGGCGGTGATTCCGAAGGATGACCAGTCGCTTAAGCGCGAGCTGCTGCGCACTTTTCTGAGTTACTTGGGTGTCGAGCAGAAGGCTAACTGAACGCGGCACCGATAAATACATTCCGCCGCCGCTCACCGCACGATATTCCAAAGCAGAGTGAATAGCCCGCTGTGTGCAGAAGTGGCCGCCATCACATTTCGATTTCAAGCCACTGCCGGGTAGGATTGAGCGCGCAGGAAGCCCACTGCCCTAAAGGGCCAGCGTTGCTTTCTCCATCCGAGCCGGTCTATTCCGATGCCATGGAACTGAAACAAATGCTGGAGAATCACGGAATTGAACTGCACTGCGTTTTTCCGACCCATCTGTGAAGCATTTTTGAAGTGGCGGGTGATGGCGGGGTTATGCACGGCCCCGTTGAGGGAGAGGCTAATTTTCGAACCAACTACGGCGACTTAGATGCTGTTTTCATGCCCCAGCCTCAGACCTTTGCTGATTTCAAGATCACCGAACTTCGTGAGGACAGCGGCTTTCTTTACACCTTTAGCGGCACGCCTCGGGTGTGGGATGCGAATCGGCTCTTGAGCGCTCGCCGAATTTATTTCCTCGACCGCGGCAATCAGTTGTTCCTTGTCGGCGATGTCGCGCTCCTGCGTCGCCTCAAACCGGCGCTACAAGTGCGCCCCAGAAAGCTCTAACAGTCCACTTTGGAAATGGGTTCGCTGGTGTTCACGGTTGTCGCAATACGAGGATCGCACTCACTATCCCAGAATCGGCTCGCCAGCGGGAGTTTGGTCGACAAGCCGGAAGCAATGGCCCAAGTCCTGGTAAACGCCGCTGCCGGAGAAGTGAGCGATGGTGCGTTTCATGTTCCGGCGGTCTCGGATACTCACCGCCTCGGCGAAGTATCCGAGATCCGCCGAATCTTGACTCTTCCGTAGAGTACGCTTGCACACTGCGGAGTGTCGTCACCAGCCATTCTATGCTTCGCGCGTCATGCTTCGGCTGACGGCGAAAATTATCTGGAACGACTTGAGGTCCTCGTTCAAACGCCAATTACGGCTCTTTGGCGGAAGGGTGTGGGAGTCGAACACGAAGCGGGGTGTATTGAGGCTGCGGGCGGCATCACTAAGCTCTTGCAGTTCTGATTGCTGCACAGTACACCTCCCTGGAGTTTGTAAATCGAAAAAGTGTGGAAGAGTGAAACGCTGCTAACGATCCGACCGAGAGGGTATATTGGGGCCGCGAATGCTGTACGGTTGCGCTGGCGCGAAGTTCGGGCTGATGGGATCGTGGTTAATGATTATTCTGGTGATGGGAGTTACTGGGTCGGGGAAGACGACGGTGGGGAAGATGCTGGCGTCGAGATTGGGGTGGGTGTTTTTGGATGCTGACAATTTTCACTCTGCGGAGAACGTGGAGAAGATGAGGCGCGGGGTTCCGTTGAGCGATGTGGACCGCGAGCCTTGGTTGGCGGCGATTCATGCGGAGTTGGTGAAGCGTGCGGGGGAAAATGTGGATGTGGTTTTGGCGTGCTCGGCTTTGAGGGAGAGTTACCGGGAGAGGCTTGGGGCTGGAGTGGAGATGCGGATCGTTTATCTGAAGGGGACATATGGGGAGATAGCGGCGCGTCTGCAGAGGAGGACCGACCATTTCGCGGGAGAGGGGATTTTGGCTGGGCAGTTTGCGGACTTGGAGGAGCCGCAGCGGGCATTCGTGGTGCGGATTGGCGATGCGAAGGAGATTGTTGAGGTGGTTTTGCGGGAGTTGAAGATTGGGTAGCTTGCCTGACCGGCAGGCGCTGGCAGTGGCGCAGAGCCGGAACTGCGGCAGCGGCGAATGTTCGATTGAAAATGCGCTAGCACTTTGATGGCGCCAGCGAGTCTGCTAGTGCCCAGGCGGCGCCGGCCACGGCTAGATTTACGGCGCTCTCGGTCCAGTTGAAGTGGCTGGCGTGATCGGCTAGGAGCATGGGGCCGTTCGCGAACAGGCCGAAAGAGACGAGCATGACGGTGAGCAGGATCGCAGCTAGGCGGGCTTGCACGCCGGTGAGGAACGCAACGCCGGCTGCGACGAAGGCAACTCCGGTAGCGTAGCCCCAGAACAGTTGCGTCGGCGGGAGCCATTTGGGGACTAGTGGGGCGGTGTAATTCATGTAGACGAAATGCGCTCCGCCGAATATCAGCGCGCAGATGCCGAACGCTGCGCGGCCCAGGTGCGTGAGGCGCGCGGCTCGCGCTGCATCGAGCTTGGCGGTGGCGGCGTAGATGAGCAGAGCGCCGGCGGCGATGGCGAGTTGCATGGCGATGTTTTCGTAGGTGACGTAAACGGCGTAATCGCTGAGCAGCAGGCGGCCGTTCATGAGGATGACGACGAAGAGCGCGTAGTAGATGGTGAGCGCGCCCGCGGCCCAGGGCGCGGTGCGGCGCCAGTTGATGGCTGCGGCGGCGACTAGCATGAACGCACCGGCGGCATAGGCTAGGGCGACGCGAGCGGGGAAGTGGTCGGGAACCGGCTGGCCGGGGTCGAAGGTGCCGAAGGCGAGGGAGCACGTGGCCATGGCCATTACGCCTAGGGCGTAGATGTTTCGCCCGACGGCTGTTGTGGTTTTTTCTGTTGGCATGCGTGGTCTAGATTAGCTGGAAATTGTTTTTTTGGCATTCGTTCTGTGGAGTTGTGGCGGTTCCGAGTTGGATTGTGGCGCTGGTGGCGCGGCGGTGGTAAAAAGCGAAGAGAGGTCCTTCGCTGCGCTCCCTTCACAAAATCACTCAGGGCAGGCAGGATGACGACGCTTGCAAGCAGCGCGATTCACGCGTGGAAATACGGATTGACTGTGCCTGGGGCGCGATGTAGTGTTTGGCAGTTTGGGCCCACTGCGTTTCAAATCCAGGAGGAACTTGTGAGACTGATGAAGCTGACGGCTGGAATGGGTGTGTTTTTGCTTGGCGCGATGGCGGCGGTGACGACACAGGGACAGGCAGCATCGCCGAAGGCGGAGATTGCTGCGTTGGAATTTCAGACACCGAAGAACGGGATGGTGCAGCAGTATGAGGCGGGACGGAAACAGAAAGTGGAGTGGCACAAGCAGCAGAAGGACACGCAGCCTTTGTATGTATTTGAAACGCTGACCGGCGAACGCACCGGAACTTATTTGGTGGGGCGGCTGGGGCAGCATTGGTCGGATATGGATACGCCTGTGGTGACAGATGCGGCGGATCTGGCGGAATACCAGAAGGCGGTGGGCGCGTCGGTGGAGAAGTTGGTGAGCGCCTACTACGAGTATTTGCCGAAGGTGAGCAATCCGTCGGCGGACATGAATGCGAAGTACACGGAGGTCGTGACATTTCACATTCGTTATGGGCACGGCGACGATTTCCGCAGTGCGATTGCGCGGGTGCACGACGCACGGGTGCAGATGAAATCTTCAGCGCACTCTAACTGGTATCGCCTGGTGACGGGCGGCCCGGGCGGGACTTATGTATTGACGATCGACCATGCGAACTGGGCTTCGTTTGAGGATGATCCGGCGATCAAGCCTTTGCGCGACGATCTGCGAGCGGCGTTTGGCGAGCAGGAAGCGATGTCTGTGATTGAGAGGATCAACAGCTCGGTGGAGAGCACTTATGATGAGCTGATTGAGTTTCGTCCGGATTTGAGTTATTTGCCGGCGAAGTAGGAACAGTTGAAAGTTGACAGTTAAGAGTTAAAAGCAAGAACGGTCGGCAGAGGCGCTTAGCGCGAAGGCGCGGAGAGCGCAGAGTAAACCCTCAACATAAAGATGCCCGTTCTGTCCCGAAAAGTGCGGGACAGAACGGCCGCTACCAGGGCAACTTCAAGTGCAATGGCAATCCTTGTTTGGTGGAGTTTGTGCCGCACAGCCGGGAGTGCCCTCCTGCGGCAGACAGGGCTGTGCCACGAAAACTAGAGCGCCAGCAAGAATGGACAACGGGTTGATGCGCGGGCTAGAGTAGTTGCGCATTGGGACCAAGCTCCAACGGCAAACGGATCATTGCGCTTCTGGCGCTCGCGGTGTTTGTGTTTTTGTGCACGGCGGGCGGGGCGCAAGACCGCAAGATTTCTACTTCTAGCAGGGCGCAACACACCTCCGCTACCCCTGGCACTTCATCTACGGTTCCTACGTTTGAGGATATTTCCGCGCGAGCTGGGCTTACTGTGGCGCATATCGCTTCGCCTGAGAAGAAATATATCGTGGAGTCTATGAGCGGGGGTGTGGGGTTTATTGATTGCGATGGCAGCGGGGTGTTGTCGGCGCTGGTCGTGAATGGATCTACCGTTGAGCGTTACAAGCGTGGCGGGGATTTTATGGTTACTTTGTATCGGCAGATGGGGGATCGCGTTGCTCGTGGAGCACCGGTGAGATTTGAAGACGTGACGCAGGCGGCGGGTTTGACGCGCAAGGGTTGGGGGATGGGCTTGGCGGTGGCGGATTTTGATAATGATGGAGTGCTGGATATTTTTGTTACGGGGTATGGCGGGAACGCTTTGTATCGCGGGCTGGGAAATTGCAGGTTTGAGGATGTGACCGAGAAGGCTGGAGTGCGCGGGAGCGGGTTCATGACCGGGGCGGCATGGGCGGACTATGACAAGGATGGGTTCGTGGATATTTTTGTGTCGCGGTACGTGCATGTGGATCTGGATAATGTGGCGGCGTTCGGGACGTGCAAGTTTCGCGGGATCGTGGTGCAGTGCGGGCCCTGGGGGATGACGGGCGAGAAGGATTTGCTGTATCACAATCGGGGGGATGGGACGTTTGAGGAGGTGGCGAAGAAGGCCGGCGTGAGCGATCCGAATGGATATTACGGATTGGGAGTGGTGTGGGGCGATTACGATAACGACGGCTGGCCGGATTTGTATGTGGCGAACGATACGGGGCCGAACTTTCTTTATCACAATAATCATGATGGGACTTTTACGGATCAGGGAATGCTGGCGGGTGCGGCGTTGAGCAGCGAAGGCGACGCGGAAGGTTCGATGGGAGTGGATTTCGGGGATTATGATCACGACGGGCGGCTGGATATTTTCGTGACGAATTTTGCGGACCAGGAAGACAACCTTTATCACAATTTGGGCGCGAAGGGATTTGATGATGTGAGCTGGAAGGCGGGAGTGGCGAAGTCGAGCTACCCTTATGTGAAATGGGGAACAGGATTTTTCGATTTTGATAATGACGGGTGGTTGGATTTGTTCGTGGCGAGCGGGCATGTGTACCCGCAGATGGACCAGCTGGAGGGAGTGGCGCGGTACAAGGAACCTTTGCTGCTGCACATGAATAATCATGATGGGACTTTCACGGAATCTTCCGCGGCGGCGGGCTTGGGAGCAGTGCCGGTGGCATCGCGGCGGGGGGCAGCCTTTGGGGATGTGGCGAATGATGGGAACGTGGACGTGTTGTTGCTGAATGTGGGCGAGACGCCGACTTTGCTGATGAATCATGGGGTGGCGGGGAATCATCGGCTGGAATTTCGATTGATGGGGACGAAGAGTAATCGGGCGGCGATTGGGGCGCGGGTTACGGTGCGGGCTGGGAAGCTGGTGCAGATTGCTGAGGTGCGGGGAGGGGCTAGTTATCTATCGCAGAATGATTTGCGGGTGCATTTTGGATTGGGGACGGTGGGGATGATCGATTCGGTGGAGGTTTTGTGGCCCAGCGGCGCGGTGGAGAAATTTTCAGGGGTGGCGGCGGATCAGATTTATATTTTGGTGGAGGGGCAGGGGATTCGCGGGACGAACGCGTTACCGGCACCATAGCGAAGTACGCCAATCCCGCTTTGCGGGATTGGCGTTCCCAGGAAGGGCCGCGGGTCCGTCGCACTCTTGAATCCTTGGCGAGCCGGGGCGCCGCAAGCAGCGCCCCTACCGTGGCTGACGGCTAAAAGAAATTGATGAAATTAAAAAGGGCGCTGCGATATTTTGCAGCGCCCTTTTTTTTGCCGTGCAGTTTGTGGTGCCTTGCTTGCCGTGCAGCTACTACTCTTGTTTAGAACAGGAACTTCAGGCCGAACTGGAAGATGCGGCCCAGGTGGGCACCGTTAGGTTGCAGGAAACCGTTGCCCAAGCAGGCGGGATCGCCTGCGGAATTGTTCGATCCGCCGTAGCAGGCGGCGGAGGCATTCACTCCCGACCACTGAGTGTGGTTGAAAATGTTGAAGCCCTCGGCGCGGAACTGCATGGAGACGGATTCGTGGATGGGGAAATTCTTGAACAAAGCCATGTCGAAATTAAAGCGGTCTGGGTTGTTCAACGAATTTCGTCCGGAGTCTCCGAAGGTTAATCCTTGCGGCTGTGAGTAGGCCGCTGGATTGAAAAGCAACGGACCGGTACCGGGCACCAGCAAAGCCGCCGAACCTGCCGGAGGCGCGGAGTGAGGGTTACCGATCAAATCGGTATAGGAACCGTTGGTACCGACGCCGTTGGCGACCCCGGCGTTATCGCCGAAGATGCCGTTGGTGACGCTGAAGGGCGTGCCGGTATTAAAGGTGGTAATGCCTGAGTATTCCCAACCGCCCAGAAGTGCTTTGGTGATGCCGCTCTCGTGGAAAGACGGGATGTTGTAAACGTAGCTGACGGTAAGGATATGGCGTTCGTCGAAGTTGGAACTGGCGCGGTTGGCCGCGAGATCGAAAGAGTTGACGAAGTTGGCATCCTGCCAGTCGGAGGAATCGTCGAGGGAGTGGCTGTACGTGTAAGCGACGGACAGGGTGAGGGGCGCGATGGTGCGACGAATGGAAACCTGCAGGGAATTGTAAATGGAGTCGGCCGCATAGGGTTTGAAGGTGATCGTTCCGTAGCCAACGAAGGGGCGGAACGGAGATGGATCGTTGCCGCAGGCGGTGCCGAGATTGATTGCGGTGTTCCCGGTCACAGGAGTTCCGTTGACGGTGAGGGCGTTGCAATCGGTGTTGACGGTTTGGCCGGTGCTGTTGAGCGTGGGGTTCACCGGGGCCTGCTGGTCTTGTGTGACGATGGGCTCTCCGGCACCGTAAGGATTCGCGCCGGTGATGGGCTGAAGCTGATTGCGATCCAGTTGCATCGAGAGATGGGTTCCTTTGCTGCCGACGTAGGAAATCTCACCGACGGTATTCTTGAAGAACTCATGCTGCAGGCTCAAGTTCCACTGCTGCGCGTAGGGCCAAACGGCTTTGTTGGCGATAGAAACCACGCTCAGAGGGAAGGCCAAAATCTGTCCGGCGCCAGCGCCGACACAGGTGTAACCGGTTGGATCGGTGCAGGTCCCGACGCCCGAGGCGATATTTGATTGCGACTGATTCTGCACGAGCGGGGGACTGCCCTGCAGCGATTCGGAATTGCCTTCGTTGCCTTGGCCGTGGTCGTAGAAAATCCCATAGCCGCCACGCAGCGAGGTCTTGCCGTCGCCAAAAGGATCCCACGCGAAGCCGACGCGGGGCGCCGGATTCCAGAGATGTCCTTGCAAACAGCCGCGAGGCACGCCCGTGGAGCCGCACTGCTGGATGCCGTTGTAGAGGAACGGAGCATCCGCGGGGTTTGATGGAGAAAGGAATATCGAATTATTGGCCGCGCTCACTAACGCACCGGAGCCATTAGGATCAATGGCCGGGGCGAAAGCCGGATTCCAAGCGTTGGCATTGAAATTGAATTCGGTGTCGTATTTGTTGTAGTAGGTGCCGAACAGGCTGATGCGCAACCCGAGATTCAAGGTGAGCCGAGAAGTGATGTGGAAGTCGTCCTGGATATAAGGTTCCACGAACTGGTAGCGATCATAGTATTTAACGTTTTGATTGGCCTGGGAGAAGGAAGCAATATTTCCCAGCAGCATATCGGCGAAGGAATTTCCGGTGGAAACGTTGGAATTAGTGGCGTCGAAGGTGAGTGCGCCGCCGTCCTGCAAGCTGGACATCTGGTTCTTCTGGGCCAACACGGCGTAAGCACCGAACATAAGATTATGCTTTCCGATGATCTTGGTGACGTTATCGCGAATGGTGTAGGTGGGGTTGGCGTTGTTCCAAGGTTCGTAGGAGGGGTCGGAGGTAAATCCGTAGGCGCTGTTTCCGGTGAGCGTGACCGCCGGGAGCTTGGTGGCGAAACCCGGCGCGTCTGGAAAAATTCCAGTCATGGTCACGCCGGCGGGCTTTTCGAACGGGCCCTGGTTGGTGAGGAAAATGTGATCGCTGGTGTAGCTGAACACGAATTCGTTGACGAGGGTGGGTGAAGCGGTCCAGGTCAAACGCGCGACGGCGCTGGTGGTTGGTCCATTGAATTTCGTCTGGATGTTGGGGACGGTGGCATTGGACCAGAGGGTTAGAGGCGTAACGGTATTCCAGGAGTCATGGATGTAATGAAAAGTAGCGCGCAGATTGTGGGTGACGTTGTGGTCCACGCGCAGAAGTTCTTCGCGCCAGTAAGTGGGCTGCGTGAAAGTTGTGTTGAAGCAGGCGCCGATCGGAGAAGGGCATCCCGTAGAGCTGTTTGGTTGCGGGATTTCCGCCAACAGAGCCGTGGCATTCACGCCGATGGAGCCGGCTGGAATCGAGGTACCGCCTCCGGGCAACACGGGACAATCCGGGCCGGGGCAGACGTCCGCAAAGTTGCCGCCGCGTTCGGCCACCGAGGGGACGGGAATGTTCGCAGCATCACCTTGCGAGGCAAGCCAGGCGGAGCCGGGCACACGTTCCAGACGCCATTCTTCGGACCAGAAGAAAAAGGTTTTGGATTTGTCGGTGTTGTAGTGGCCGGGAATGAAAAACGGGCCGCCGAGGGTGTAGCCGAAATCGTTTTTCTTGTACTCGGGGGCGTTGGGCGAGCTCTGATCGAAATAGCTACGGTCGTTGAAAATGTTGTTGCGGTTGAATTCGTAGACATCCCCGTGAAAACTGCTGGTGCCGGATTTGATTTCCGTTTCCACAGTGCCGGAGGCGTTGCGACCATATTGGGCTCCGTAGTTGGAAGTCAGTACGCGGACTTCAGCGATGGAATCAACGCTAGGATAGACGTTGAGCGAGTTGTTGCTGCCGTTGTCCATATTGTCGCCGCCGTCCACTTCCCAGTTGTTGTTTTCGCCGCGGCCGCCATTGATGCTGTAGACCACGTTGCCCAGAATGCCGACGGTGCCTTCGTCCTGAGCGGTCTGGTTGTTCACGCCGGGAGTGAGGTTCACGAGCTGAGTGAAATCTCGGCCGTTCAATTGGAGCTGGGTGATTTCGGAGCCGGTGATGGTGCCGCCGACTGCCGCGGACTGGGTGTCCACTTGCGCGACACTTTCGCCGGCGACGACTACTTCGCTGCTGAGCGCGCCGACCTCGAGGTTCACGTCCACGCGAGCTTGCTGTCCTACGCGCAGGATGACGCCCCTGGCCTGAAACCTTTTGAAGCCCTTCATGCTGACGGAAATATCGTAGCTGCCGATGGGGAGGTAGGGCACGACCCAGTCGCCATCCTGATTGGTGATGACTACCTTGTTGACGCCGATGCGCGGGCTGGCCACGTTGACTTCCGCACCGGCGACGACGGCGCCGGAAGAATCGTGCACGGTACCGGTGAGCGTGGCGGTGTCTTGTGCGGCGGCGATGGATGCGCAGAGGAGAAACGCGAACAGGCAGCAAGCTTGGCGAAGAAATTTCATGTACGTCTCCAGGTAGCGCGGAGTTCGCGCGGATTTTGCGGCCCCAAATGCCAAAACCCGAAGCTGCTGGTTTGCTGCAAAGTGCGGAGGTGGTGACAGGGCAGCTGGCAGGCTGCACTGCGCCGAGCGCGGGAACAGCTTTCCCGGCCGGTCGGCTTAAGAGACGTAAAGGACGCCACCCCTGACGTTTTATTAAATTTATTAAAACTGATTTATATACGGGAGTGGGGAGATGTCAAGCGAAAAACTCGGGGTCAGGGATGGAGTGCGAAGCGGGCGGCGGCTAGTCGCAAACCCGGGTGCCTGGCGAGGCTGGCATCTGGGCAAGCTGGGGCGCGGCAAACAGCGCTCCTACCGTGGCTCGCGCGAGGAAGCGGCGAGGGGGAAGCGAGCGGCGGGTCGCGCAAAGCGGGACCCGTCCCTACAGCGTGCGACGGGGTTGACCCGGCACGAAGCAGGAGATTGCCGCTCCCACGGAGCAACTGGAGGGGTGGAAGTGTGTTAGTTTTTGGGCGTGAATTGTGCGAGGAAATTTCGCGTGGCATGGATTCGGTCGCTAGTCGTGCTGATGATCGTCGTGGCGCTAGAGCTAGTGGCGGCGCCGCGCGCTGCTGCGGGTGCGGTAGTGCGATTGGTTGCCGGGCAAGGCGCGCAGGCTGGCGCGGGATCGGCACCGCCGCCGGATGTGGCGGGAGTTTTTGCGGAGGGGGAGGCGGCTTTGCGGGCTGGGGAATTGCAGCGCGCGGAGGGGGCGTTCAAGAAAGTTTTGGCCGCGGACCCGAACGCGGCGGGGGCTTATGCGAATTTGGGCGTGATTGCGATGCGGCGGCAGCAGTGGGGGCGAGCGCTGGAAATGCTGCGGAAGGCGGAGCGGCTGGCGCCGAATGTGCCGGGGATTCGTTTGAATATTGGTTTGATTTATTACCGGCAGAACGATTTTCGCTCGGCGATTGGGCCGTTCGAATCGGTGGTGCGGGAGCAGCCGGGGTCGGTGCAGGCGCGTTATTTGCTGGGGCTTTGTTATTTTTTTACGGAGCGGTATGCGGATGCGGTGACGGCGCTGGATCCGATCTGGGATGCGGAATCGGGGGACTTGAATTATTTGTACGTGTTGGGGAACGCGGCGAACCAGGCGGGGCAGAGCGACGTAGAGGAACGGGCGCTGACGCGATTTGTGGAATTGGGGAAGGACACGGCGGAATATCATTTGTTGATGGGGAAGGCGGCATTGAATCGCGAGGAGAATGACAAGGCGATTGCGGAACTGCAGCAGGCGGCGGAGTTGGATCCGCGTTTGCCGTTTGTGCATTTCAATTTAGGGCTGGCTTATCTGGCGCGGGCGGATTTTGAGAAAGCGCGGGATGAATTTTTGCGGGATCAGGAGATCGAGCCGGATGTGGCTTTTAACTACGACCGGTTGGGAGTGGTTTATTCGTATTTGCAGGAGGACGCGAAGGCGGAGGCAAGTTTTAAGCAGGCTTTGCAGTTGGATGCGCATTTGTCGAGTTCTTATTTCGGGCTGGCGCGGGCTTATCAGCGGGACGGGAAATTTTCGTTGGCGCTGGGGGCGGTGGATGCGGCTTTGCGGCTGGATGGGGATAATGCGAATTACCACAATTTGAAGGGACAGATTTTGACGCGGCTGGGCAAGGCTGAGGAGGCGCAGAAGGAATTGGCGGCGGCGACTGCTTTGCTGAATGCTAGTCGCGAGCGGCGGCATAATGAGTTGAATGAGGGGGCTTTGCCATCGCCGGAACTTAGCGTTGAGCCGAAGGTGCAGTGAGCGAGGAAAAGCAGAAACGAGAAAATGGAAAATTGAAAAAGCAGATCCCTTTCTGCGTCCCGCGCCCGTCAAGGTGCGGCGGGGGACCCTTCGCCCGGCTTGAAACTAAGGCGCCGGCCTCAGGATGACGATGCTCTTCGCATCGTCAGAAAAAGCGCGGGACTCCTCTCGGGATGACACAAGCATTTTAATGCGAGCAGGAACGGGGCGCCGCGGACCGCGGCGGTCGCGACTTCGCGCTGCGACTGTTTATTTTTGCGAGGTTAGAAATTTTATTACTTCGCGGGCTGTGGGCATGGAAGGTTGGGCGCCGTTGCGGGTGACGGAGATGGCGGCGACGGCGGAGGCGTAGCGGGCGGCTTCGCGTGGATTTTTGCCTGAGAGCAGGCTTACGGCTAGGCCGGCGTTGAAGGCGTCGCCTGCGGCGGTAGAATCCACGGCCTTTACGGAGAAGGATGGGATCATTTCGCGGAGGCCGTCGGCGGTGGCGAGGAAAGCGCCTTGCGCGCCCATTTTGATTACTACATTTTTGGGGCCGCGTTCGAGGAGGAGATTCGCGCAGCGGGCGGCGGTGGCCGGAGTGACCGGTTCAGTTGGTGGAAGCGCGCAGAGGATGCGCGTTTCACTTTCGTTGGGAGTGATCCAGGCAACGACCTGGAGCAAGCCTGACGGCAATTCGCGGGCGGGAGCAGGATCGAGCATCAGCGGAATTTTGTGACTGTGGGCGAAGGCGGCGACGGTTTCGAGAGTGATGATCGGGATTTCGAGTTGGGCGAGGATCATGCCGGCTTTGCGGAGTAGCGCGGAGTGCGCGGCAATATCTTTCGGGAGGAGTTTCCCGTTGGCGCCCGGGACTACCACGATGTTGTTCTGGCCGTCGCTGCCGATGTTGATGAGCGCGACGCCGGAGGAACCTTTTACGGTGCGGACGGAATTTACGGCGACGCCCGCTTGGCGAAGGGCATTTTTCAGCGCGGAGCCGAATTCATCGTCGCCGACGTTGCCTAACATGCTGACTGGATGGCCTAGTTTGGCGACGCCAACGGCTTGATTTGCGCCTTTGCCGCCATGGAAAGTGCGGAAATCCTTGCCGCTGATCGTTTCGCCGGGGAGCGGGACGTGGTCGGCGGTGGCGACTAGATCGAGATTGATACTGCCGACTACTACGATGGGTTTGCGCATTTTGCGTTGCACCTCCGGAATTACAATTCGGGAAAAGACGTGGCGCCGATGGCGCGTTGAAGTGCGCCGCTACCCTTCGATCCCGTCCCGCGGCGGCGGCGGGACGGGATCTCGGGATGAATCGTCCTGCCGGGCGATTCACAAATTCAAGAGCAAAGGCAAAGACGCCCGCCTGAAAGGCAAAAGCAGGCGGCCGCTACAAGTTCAAACCACAACGGCAACTTCAAAAAGCATCTTCAAAGGCGCCCACCCCGCAAAGGCGGGGTGGCCACTACAAAGGAACAACCTTTGCAGGTATTTTACCGTGAAGGGCGCCGCGGCTAAGGCTAGCACTCAAGGGCTTGAGGACGACAATGGCGGCCTCCTACCACCGCACTCCGGGATATAAGCTGAGGAGCCGGAATGCCCGGTACGAGTTCGAAACCGTCAACTGCCAGACCGTTTCCGCCGGCGAATCGGGCGACACTTCCACTACCGAAGTCGATATCGGCGTGGTTGGAACCGAACATAAGTCATATTCGATGTTGCCGTTTGTGAGGACTTCGGCGTTGCCCCCGTAGAAAGAATAATTGGAGAGTTTTTCGAGAAAAGTGAGCGTCGCGGTTTTCGCCGTTTCGTCAATCGTAAATACATCCACGTCGCTATGCGGGCAGGTTGTCAAACCAGAATCCGCACAAGTTTCTCCGCTGGGAAAAACGCGCGTGTCTCCATTGCCGAACACCGCCAGGCCGAAACTCCCTGACGTGGGTTGGGTCGAGAACGAAGGACCGTGCTGCAGGCTGATCCAGTCCGTGGGAGCCGTCCCGCCTTCCAGCATAAAGTCTCCCTCATACCCAAGACGCCAAACAATGTCGCCAGCCCCCGCGCCGTTGGCGTAATCGATCTTGATAATCCAGCTCCGGTGCCGTATGGAAAGCAGCAGGTTTCCGTCGGTGGGGGAATATAAAACCGCGTTGGAGTGCGTCCAGTCGGGATATCCCTGCGGGGCCCTGGTGACGTCAAGATGGTCGAACGAATTCCACAACCACACCGGATTCAGATTCGTGTCCAGATCTACTAACGCGTCGCCCAACACCGTCGTGCTTACTCCTTGTTTGCCCGGCAGGTCCGTGAGCTGCTGCGTGGCATTGACCAGCAAAATCCAGTGGCCGTTGGGCAATACGGCCACGTCATGATGAATATCCGAAGCTATGTAGTTCATTCCCGCCGTGGCCAAACGGCTGTTCAGCGTGTCGAGCGATATCTCGCGAATCGTCGCGCCCGTCAGGTCGATTTCCCGCACCACATACAGCGTTCCCGCGGGGAGCGGATTTCCGTCCGACGGCACCGTCGAGGACGGCGAAAATTCCACCAGAAAATGGCCATTCGCGAGAGGTTTTACTGGCTGCACGATGTCGATGGGTGTCCCCACGGGCTGATACCACCAGATTACGTTTCCTGCCAGATCAACGACGGTCACCGGCGGCGCTGGCGCTACGTCCAGCAACTCCACTCCTGATTGCGGCATCAGCCCATTCGGAGTCGTCACAGTGATCTGCGGGACCTGCTTCGCCGGCAATCCGCCCGTCGTGAATGTGTGATCCATATCCGCGAGCTGCGTTCCATCCGGCATCTGCAACATGGCTCGCATGTGGTATTGGGTCTGCCCTTTCATTCCAGCCACCAGCATGCCCAACGACGCCGAATTCCCTGCGGCTTGCTGGGTCCAGGTGGTCAAGCCGTAGGTAGTGTCGGTTCCGAATTGGATGCTGACGGTCACGGCCACCGGAGGAGCGATGGTATATAAAGCCACTTGAGGATTCGCCGTCGAGGTGACTTGCCCGGAACCCACCACCGTAACCATCGCTGAGGCCGTGAGGACCGCATCGGAAGTTTTGGTGGCCGTGATCATAGCTGGCGCCGAGAGTTGCGCGGCGGGCGCCGTGTACTTTCCGGTATCGTCAATCATTCCCACCGTCGAATCACCTCCCGCCGTGCCATTTACCGACCACGTGATCTTGCTCGCAGTCGCGCTTACGTTGGTCGTGAACTGTATCGTCTGCCCTACCAGCAGGTCACCGATGCCGGAGATACCGTCGCCGTCTCCGGCGTCACGCTCGATGAATTGGAGGAACAACCAGACACAACCCCAGCTACCAACACAATGAGTGCAAGGCCCAGTTTTCTCATAGCGCAGCACCCTGAACGGAAGGATTGAACTCAAGACATTTACGGCGGACTACGTTATAGCCTAAAAGTGTTAATTCCGTTTCGGGAATTCCAGGAAATTCTGGGCGAGCGAAAGGCGAAGCACGGTGCTAGGCCACGCGGCAGGCATCGTCACATCACCGGCAGAGCTCACCAAGACTGTTCGCTCGCGCCTCGTGCATCCGCCTGGGGAGTTTCAGCGCAAGCCGGGGCAGCCCGAAGAGCTGGTCTTTTCGCCCGGGGCCGCTGGGAAACTTTCGGTGGCAGCGGCGCAAGGCGTGCGTTGCTGTTAAGGCCGGACGATGGGAAACTATGGACACGGCCGCATGCCGTACGTGGGTCTGCTGTTACGCCGCTGCCGTCATACGTTCGTGCGGAAGCGTCGGACACGGGCGTGGAGGAGAAGCGCATCATGCAGGCACTGGGCCACCTAACGCACTCGACGTTCGATCGCTACAACATCAGCTAGCAGGACGATGCCACGGTGTTGGGTGAGGCGATGGAAAAGTTTCACTCGCGGAAGGTGTAACCAATCGTAACGAATAGCGTGTAATTGCTTGTAAACGGTTGTAAAGATAATTGCAGTGTTTTATCGGCTTTTCACCCTGCCCGGGTGGCGGAATGGCATACGCGGAGGACTTAAAATCCTATTTTATACTTCGCAGCAATCAATTAAGTGCTTGCCATAAAAGAAGTTATTGACATAATACCCGAACTTCGATAGTGTTACACAACTCTTTCACATTTCCGCTTTTTGAAGGAGTAGGGGGAGGGCGCCCGTTACGCCCGAACAATACACCATCCTCGGCGGAAAAGTTCACGTCTACAAACGTCCGCATAGCACGCTCTGGCAGTGCTCCACTTATTTCGCCGGCAAAAATCGCCGCGCCAGTACAAAAGAAGAGAGTCTCTCGAAGGCAAAAGGTGTTGCAGAGGACTGGTTTCTGCAGCTCCATGGAAAACTTCGCAGCGGCGAAATCAAAACAGAAAAAACTTTTCGTGAAGCATCCGAACAGTTTCTGCGTGAATACGACATCATCACGCAGGGGCAGCGCAGCAAGGTATATATCAGGGGCCAGCATTCAAGGTCGCAGGTACATCTCGTGCCGTTCTTCGGCGCCATGGGCCTTTCAGAAATCACGGCTGGCAAGGTTCAGGAATACCGCATTAAACGCCACGAGGAAAGCCACGCAAAGCGCGGGAAACCGCCGGCTCACAATACCATGCATCAGGAAATGGTCACGCTTCGCCAGACATTGAAAACTGCTGTCCGTCATGGCTGGCTCGACCGCCTTCCCGATCTCTCCGAGCCGTACAGATCATCGCCGAAAATTTCGCACCGGGCGTGGTTTTCTCCCGAGGAATACAAAAAACTCTACGGAGCCACGCGAAAGCGTGCACATCAACCAAAGCAGGAACGCTTCCGATGGGAATCGGAGCAACTTCACGACTATGTGCTGTTCTCGGCAAACACGGGACTCCGGCCCGATGAGGCACGGCGGCTGCAGTTTCGCGACGTAACAATCGTTGAAGATGAGGCGAGCGGTCAAACCATTCTTGAGATCGAAGTGCGCGGGAAGCGCGGTGTCGGGTACTGCAAGAGTATGACGGGCGCGGTGCGTCCGTTCGAACGGCTGAAAGCGCGGCCCCGGCCGGTTGAAACTGACGTCACGCGGGAAGAGGGGAAGGGGGCTGAGACCGCAAAAACCGAATCGGTCAAACGCCGCCTGCCGCAGCCGACGGAGCTTATCTTTCCGAAATGGCAGCGTGAAATCTTCGACGCGGTTCTTGAGGAGGAAAACCTGAAGTTCGACAGGGAAGGGCGGCCGCGAACGGCGTACAGCCTGCGGCACACCTATATCTGTCTTCGCCTGATGGAAGGCGCCGACATCTATCAGATCGCCAAAAACTGCCGCACCAGTGTCGAGATGATCGAGAAATATTACGCGGCGCACATCAAGACGAACCTTGACGCCGCCGAAATCAATAAAATGCGGCCGAGGCTGAAAAAGAAACAGAACCAGCCGACGCGAAAGCAACCGCAACGTCCGAACCCGGAAACCGACGTGTAAATTTCTGCCGGCTGCACTATGATGAGACCTGCAGCAGAAAGCCACGCGGGCGTGGCGGAATGGCATACGCAGCGGACTTAAGGAAAACTTGAGTGCTCGTCGGGAAACCGGCGATGCAGAACTGCCCAAAGTCGGGGAAACCTGAAATGGCAATCCCGAGCCAAGCCTCGACGGAAATTCTCGTCAGGAAGGTGTAGAGACTAGACGGGCAGCGCCTAGACCCCGGACCTTCCGGGGCAGGGCGAAGGGATAGTCCAGACCGCAAACCCGACCTTGAGCTGGCAGCTCTTCGTCAGGGCGGCGAAAGCCGCAGACGGTAAGAAAATCCGCAGGGCTTCACAGCTCGTGTGGGTTCGACTCCCACCGCCCGCACCACCATCTCTGGCGTCCACAATAGCGATATCCAAACCAGACTGAATAAGGGCAGCATGCCGCTTTCGCATAGAGGGAGACAACATGCCCGACAAAGTGCAACCTGTTCCCACGCCAGTTTTGGATTGGATCGCCGCGGCCATTTTGGGGAGCTATACCGAACTTCTAGCCGCAGTCCTCCGGATGTTCGGAACTGACGTGCGCGATCCGAACGTCCATTTAGACCTTCAGGCCGTTTTTCTCGTAGCCCTTATGACCGCGATGATCATCGTACCGATCTTCGTGATGTCGAGGGCGTCGGAAAAGCTCGTGGACAGAAGAACTGAAAGAATCATTTTCATTCTCTCGGTGTTAATCTCCGCATTTTTTATGCCACCGCTCTCCTGGTTCGCGCACCTCGCGTCCGGTCTCCCTCCGCTCCGCTGATCTGCCCGCTGCCTTGTGATTGCCGGCCGCTATGCCGGCGTTCCGGAATTCAGTGCCCTTATCTACAAGTACTCAACATTGTTATCTAGCGAAGACTATTGTCTGTTCTGGGTCTAAGATTGACCGGACAAGCGAACACATGTACGTATTCGAACTGTTCCGCGCGCCAACGGGCGCGCTGTGTGTAGCGTAATCTGGAGATTCGATGGCAAAAGCAGAAGCAAGCGTCGAAGAACTTGTCGCCATGATCGAGCAGGGCGAGTTAAGCCTGCCCGAAATGCAGCGGCGTTACATCTGGCGTTCAACGCGTGTGCGTGACCTTCTTGATTCTCTCTATCGTGGCTATCCGTCCGGCGCCATCCTGCTCTGGGAAACCGATGAGGAGGTGCCGCTTCAGGATTTCTCCGTTTCCCAGAAGGAAAGCCCCTATAAATCGAGAAGCACCCGTCTGTTGCTCGACGGCCAGCAACGGCTCACTTCCCTTTCGGCGGTCATAAGGGGTGAGGGGATCACAGTGAGAGGCAAGAAAAGGCCTCTCGAACTCCTGTTTAATTTGGAATGACCTGACCGGGGTTTTTTGTACCAGCGGGAGTGAGAGAGAATTCACTCTGGAGGGAAGCTGGTATGCCGATGAAGAAATACAAGCCGGAACAGATCG
>Ga0209221_1000374_pt1 | contig 20430 bp, 20 predicted proteins | sample BlaSpr_A8_Ref_O2_FD_187989 | JGI IMG/M metagenome (GOLD analysis project Ga0209221, IMG submission 187989) | Forest soil microbial communities from Thunder Bay, Ontario, Canada - Black Spruce, Ontario site 2_A8_Ref_O2 (SPAdes) (version 2) | ecosystem: Environmental > Terrestrial > Soil > Boreal...
ACCCTCCTCGAAATCGCCAGCGCGCTAGCTGACAGCGCTGAAATTCCTCTGGGAACCACTTGTTGCGGAACTGCTGGCGACCGCGGCCTGCTGCATCCCGAGTTGGTTCACTCCGCCACACGCGACACACTCGTACAAATCCAGAGTTCCCGGGACGACACCTGCTTCGTTTCTGCAAATCGGACTTGCGAGTTGGGTATGCGCCAAACTACAGGCAGAGTGTATGAGTCATTCATTTTCCTGCTCGAGCAATTGAGTCGTCCGCAAGCGAACTAAAGGATCAGCTTAATTATGCGCATCGTCAATTTTGAAGCACATGGAGTCGCCGGAATTGCCGCGGATGAAGGCTCGGGCTGGCACGGGCTCTCGCAGTCAGACAGTGGATTTCCGGGCATTCTACCCGAGCTGATCGCGCGAGGCGACGACCTGTTGCGTATCGGCAGAGCCCTCGGGCAATCGCCGGCAGTCGACCTGAAGTCTGTCCGGCTGCTGCCGCCGGTGCCCGCGCCGCCGAAAATTCTGTGCGTCGGTCTCAACTACGATGATCATCTGCAAGAGAGCGGGCTGAAGAAGCCGGAGTATCCGGAAATCTTCGCCCGCTTCGCGTCGAGTCTGATCGCTCATCAAGAGCCGATCCGGCGACCCCGTGAATCAACTGCGCTCGACTATGAAGCCGAGCTGGCTGTGGTGATTGGCAAGCCGGGGCGCCGCATCTCCCAGGAACAGGCGCTTGATCACGTGGCGGGCTACTCCTTGTTCAACGATGCGACCGTGCGTGATTTTCAGCTCCGCACACCGCAATGGACGATGGGTAAGAATTTCGATGGCACCGGATCGTTCGGCCCTTGGCTCGTGACGCCCGACGCCGTGCCGCCCGGGGCCCGCGGATTGCGCATTCAGGGCCGTTTGAATGGCCGCGTGATGCAGGATTCGCGCACCGACCTGCTCATCTTTAGTGTCCCGGTGCTGATTGCCACGATCAGTGTCGCGATGAGCCTGGAGCGAGGCGATGTGATCATCACCGGCACGCCGGGTGGCGTCGGAGCGGCGCGTAAGCCACCCGTCTTCATGAAGGCGGGCGATATCTACGAAGTGGAGATCGAGGGGATCGGTATCCTGACCAATCTCGTGGAGAACGGCTGAGAAAGCGTGCAGATCAGGAACTGTAGTGCCAGTACATTACTGATCGTGGACTGCCGGCGTCGCACGCCGGCGCTGCGATTGCCATATCCCGCGTAAGGCCAAGAGTTGGGAAAACATAGATCATCGCCGAAATGGAGCCACTGCCTTGCCATATTCTGATTACAAATGTTTCCGGTGTAGGTTTGATTCTGGAGTCACATTCGTCAGCATCAACCATCCGCCGATAAATCTTCTTGATGAAGTTCTGTCGCAGGAATTCGACAAACTCGGCAGGGAACTCGAGGCCGACGAGAGCGTCCGGGTTGTAGTCGTACAGAGCGCCGTTCCTGATTTCTTTATAGCCCACTCTGGTTTGGGCCGGGTTGGAGCCGGTTCCAAAGTGGTGTCCCATACACCCAGCTTTCGTCTCACCCAGACGATCGGCGAACGATTCAGGAACATGCCCAAGGCAACTATTGCCAAAGTCGAGGGACGGGCCCGGGGCGGAGGTAGTGAGATCGCACTGGCCATGGATATGTGTTTTGCTGCCGTTGGCAAAGCGATCTTCGGCCAACCAGAGGTGGCGATTGGGCTGGTTCCTGGTGGGGGCTCGACGCAAAGATTGCCACGGCTCATGGGACGCGGACGCGCCTTGGAGGTGCTCCTGGGCTGCAATGATCTCTCGGCGGAACTGGCGGAACGTTACGGTTATATCAATCGAGCGTTGCCAGCGGACGAACTAACCACTTTTGTCGAGAAGCTGGCTCACCGCATCGCCTCGTTTCCGGCGCATGCCATCGCTCACGCCAAGGCGGCCGTGGATAGGGGAGCGTTTAGTTCCATGGCAGAGGGTCTCCTGGTGGAGGCCCATGAGTCCGATTTGAGTGTCGCCAGTGAGGTGACGCAAGCCCGCGTCACGGAAGCATTGAAGGTCGGCGCCGAAACTTATACAGGCGAGCTGGCGATGGATTATTTATCGAGACTCTCCCCGATAAGGTAACCTCGCGACTGGTGACATCTACCGATAGTCACACTGGCGCCTGGTAATATCTGTGGAAGCTGCGATGGCCAGACCGGGACGCGGCTACGCTGGCAATCGTGAAGGCCATTGATCAAATGCATGTTTCCAGCCCTGAAGCTTCCGGCGTATACCGCCAATTCGCCGATGAGCGATGCCTCCGTGCCGGCTGCGAACGCGGCTGCTCCTAATGGCGCACGCCGATCCATTGGATGTCATCGCGGGTGCAAATCGAGTCCGTGATGTCATTGAGCGAATCGCCCCACTTTGGAGCATTACCTTCTCAAATCCTTCAGTGTTTTCAGATCATCGACGACATAAGCCAGGGAAGCCCGCATGCCCTTTCCACAGCGGACGGGCGCCAGATCAGAAATTTCTTCGCCTCTACAGACCGGCAGCGCCAAGGAACCTTCACCGATCCACGCTTGCTCGATCTTCACGTCGTGAGGAACGTTCTCGACCAGTTCGTGGACGGCCGGATGGTCCTGCTTGTCAGCTGCGAGACGCGGGGTGTGGAGGAGATTGACGACAGGCTTCTGTTTCAGTAGCGACACATCCTTTACCGGTTCTCGCAGCGTGACAAGGGCTTCCGCCAGCCGTTGCCCGGCCGATGTCGCAGATCCGGCAAACTTGGATCCCGGAGCGAGCGCAGGTCCTGCCTTCCCCGTCGCGGCGTAATACCTTGTCTGGAATACCTCGCCCAGACGCTTGGGATAGCCCTGCGTCCAACCGCGGGCAATGGCTGCGTCGTTGTCCACGAAAATATATGGACAATACGAGACCGGCTTACCCTGGAACAAAGCATCTACGAGGATGAAGAACTCGCGGTATTGATAACGCTGGGGATCAAGATATTCATCGTCGTTCCCGGTGAACTGCCAGTCGTAGAAACAAGCATTGGCGTGACCATCCGCAGAGCGATCAGGGCCGAGTCCAGGAGGCAACACCGCGTCTACAGCTGAAGGCTCCGACCAGAATTCAATATTGAGAAAGTCCGAAGAGTAGTACCAGGGCGGAGGTGGATTCAGGGTCGATTTGCCTTTTGGAGTGAGTGGATAATGGAAGCCTTTAAGCATGTAAGTTCTCCTTGTCAATGTCGTGTTGGTGGAAACTCAATCAATCCTGCACATCGACGAATTTTGCGTTCAACCCGTGCGCTGACCGGCGTCCGGAGCGGGCGAGAGGAAGACAGTCAGACTCTTTACGCCCTGAGCCGGATGGACGACAATCGCACCGATATCTCCGGAGCCGGAGGGCCCGGTCATCAGAACGCTGTAGGGCCTCAGTTTGAAGTGCGGGTGTTCGTATACATCGTGGATATTCGGGACGATCTGCTTCGGGTCAAGCAGTACCACGAGATCATGCGCAAGGTAGGCGATCGTGTTCACTTGCAATTCGATGTCGGAGAGCAGCACGGAGCCAGTTTCGGCCACGCCCATCGGCGACCGAACGATGCAAACATCGATTGTGCTTGCCTCCGACCAATGGTTGAGACTTGCCGGCTTGATCGTCCCGGCATATTCCGGGGTCGCCGAACAGATGACCTTTGCCTCCGGAAACTTGGCGCGCAGGAACGAGTCCAGATTCGGCACATCTTCGCTGATAACGACTCCGGCCATGCGAGCGACGGACTGGCAAAAAGTGGCCACAAGGTCGGCGGGCTTGTTCGTGTGGAAATGAGGGATCGTCGGCATCGGCTGCGTGGCCGGCTGGTTCGCGCGCACTGCGTCCAGAATCGTGTTCCGCGAAAGTGCCTGAGTCGAGTTCATGCTTTAACTAACCTCGTCCAGCTAAGCTTGTCCAACTTCCTCGTTCGTCTTGGGGCGGTGAGTTCTGTACCACTCGTGAAATGTTTCCGTACCGGCTTGCGGGAGGTCCCTATGCTTACCCCATACGTTTAAGCGGTTGTAAACGGCGAAGTGGGGAAGGACCTCCAGTGCGGTTGACAGTGTGGCCGTCGCGACCTGGTAGAGCGCCGGATGGCTGAGCACCTTGTCGGCTACCCGCATGGCCTCCTTTTTTACGACCTGGATTTGGCCGTTCTCCTCCATGACTTCGCGCCACCCGTAGATCTGCTCGTGGATGTCGATCTTGACCGGACATACGTTCGTGCAGCTGCCGTTCAGCGTCGAAGAGAAGGGAAGGACGCTATACTTGCGAATCTCAAAGGTGGGCATCGTGATGATGCCGATTGGTCCCGTATAAGTGGAGCCGTAGCTCAGGCCACCACTCCTGCGATACACCGGACAAGTGTTCATGCATGCCGCGCAGCGAATGCATTTCAGGGAGTGCCAGAAGCGCTTCATTCCGAGACGCGCCGATCTTCCGTTATCGACCAGAATGACGTGCATGGCTGCGCCTTTGCGCGGTCCGCGGAACGTCGAAGTGTACTGGGTTATCGTGTCCCCGGTGGCGCTTCGGGCGAGTAAGCGAATGAAGACCGCCAGGCTTTCCATGGTAGGAATGATCTTTTCGATCCCGACGGAGCATATGTGTAGCTCGGGCGTATTCGCCGCGAGATCGGCATTCCCCTCGTTGGTCGCCACCACGATGGCTCCGGTTTCCGCAACGACGAAGTTTGCACCCGTCATGCCGGCGCGAGCCGCGAGGATGTCTGGCCGGGTGTTCTCCCGCATCACACCTGCGAGGTAGGCAATATCTTCATTGTTGGGATCTGATCCATACTTTTGCGAAAACAGGATGGCCACGTCATGGTTCGTTTTGTGAATCGCTGGGCCGGTGATGTGCGCTGGAGGCTGATTGTCGAGTTGCTGGATACGCTCACCGAGATCGGTTTCGGTGACGCGAATACCTCGCCTCTCAAGGAATGGACGTAGGTCGCATTCCTCCGTCAGCATCGACTTGGACTTGATCAGCAGGTTGATTTCTTGTTCGGCGAGGATGTCATGGACAATTTGGTTGTGCTCATGGGCATCTCTGGCCCAATGCACCGTCACGCCATTGGCTGTGGCCCTCGCCTCAAACTGCGTCAAGTAGTCGGAGAGGTTCGACAAGGTGTGCTCTTTGATTTCAGACGCGAGTGTCCGGAGTTCCTCCCACTCAGGAACCTGCCGGGCCGCGGCATCGCGCCTCATTCTTGCCGCCCAGAGCAGCTTATCGAGCCGTTCCTCGTGGACAGTGTCGGCCAGAAACGTCTCGGCATTCTTTGCTTGCTCGACTGGCCTGCTCATAGCGACACTCCGTTCAGTACTTCTGCGAGGTGATAGAAGGGAATATCTTGCTTTTGCCTGCGCGCGCACCCTTGCAGGTGCACCAGGCAAGACATGTCGGAGGAGACAATGCAGTCTGGCGAGGCCCCCTTCTGCATGAAAGCCAGTTTGTCGTATCCCATCTTTGCGGAGACTGCCTCTTCGGTGACCGCAAAGGTGCCGCCAAAGCCACAACACTCGTCGACGCGCTCGAACTCGACGAACTCAATGCCAGGAACGCCGCTGAGCAGAGTTCTCGGTTTCGAGAAGACAGGGTCATGCACACGTTCGGACATCGAAGCCATGTTCAGTCCACGAATCGCAGAGCAACTGGTGTGCAGTGCGACCTTATGCTCGAATGTTGCCCACGGGAATTCCCGAATCTTCAGAACGTCATGTAGGAACTCAACCAGGTCGTAGGTATTTCGGACCAGATTTTGCTTTTCCCGCGAGTCCGTCCCAGCTGTGAATTTGTTTCGAATATGATGAGTGCAACTGCCGGACGGAGTGACCACGCAATCAAAGGAGCCGAAGACTCTGGCGCAATGCTCTTCGGTCGCTCGCGCCTCTTCATAGCAGCCGCTGTTCGCCATGGGCTGGCCGCAGCAAGTCTGTTCCTTTGGGTATACGACGTCGACTCCCAGTCTCTCGAGCAGTTCGAGGGTGGCGATGCCGACACGTGGATAAAACATGTCAATGTAACAAGGGACCATGAGCGCGGCTTGCATCGTCATTCAACCTTGTGAGTCTCGGATTGCTCGGACAGCCGAAAGCGTGTGTGTTCCAGCGTGCCAGGCCAGGAGTAAGCAAACTCACTGCCATCGCAAAGCACTTGCACCTAACAGAAGTGCGCCGAGAAAGTGCTGACAGAGGCCAGCATTTACGCGGCAATCGTCTGGGGAAAGACCCGGGCAAACACGTGCGGGGATGGAACCGCCGGTGTCATGACGGTGACAGGAGAGCCAAAGTCAACAGAATGACGCTGCCGACGTAGCAGTCCCAAGCCTCGACGCCAGGAGCCGAGTCTCTAACTCCAGTTACCCGCTCTAGTCGCGCACGATCGAAACGCGCTCGGCTGGCGGCGGCTCCGTTCCGCTCTTGCTCGTTGCTGCCTGAGAGGTTTTCTCCGGAGCAGAATCAAATCTCATGAGACCCGTGGCCGGAGATACAAAAACCAGCGAATTGGAAAATGTTGCCACGTGACCGGTGTATCTTCCGTTCTCTGCGTCGAATTCTCTCAACTGGAATTGCAGCAGGCCCATATCGATGACATCGCCGGTGACCCCTGAGACCTGCACTCGGTCGCCAATTCTAATTCCGCGCTTCCCAACCAAAAGGAGAGAACCGAGTGTGGCAAGGATGACGTTTTCGAGGGCGAGTAAAAGTCCGGCGCTCAGAAGCCCAAAGTAGGTCGCGACGGACTTCAAGTCGGAGGCAAGCACGAACACGATGACGACTGTAATGGTGAACAGAGTCAGAAATTGGTGGCTCATACTGATGAACCGGCGCCGATTTGGATCGTGAACACGCCGCAGTGAGAACCGGCGCGAAAGCTGGCCGATGACGAGTATCAGACCTATGATCAACGCGACGATGAACAGCCGGATGATCAGTTGTTTCCACGCCTGCCTGTATTGGCCCGCCACCGCAGTTCGCCACGGCAGCAAGTGTGACTTGTACTCCGCAAGCAGGACTTTTTGCTTATCGAGCGCGACGATGAGTGGAGATAACTCCTTGAGTTCGAGAGTAAGGGCATCGAGGTGCGACTTCTGTTCTTGCAACGACAAGAGATCGCTGGTCAGCGAATTGCTTATGGCCCCGCTCTGAATGTGGCGAGTAATGAAACCGGCCAGCGGGATTCGCAGATTATTCTCGGACAGTGTCAAGTCATCGGTGAGGCGTGTCTTTTCGTCAACCACGTGAAGTTTATGCTTCGTCGCTGAGACGTCCGACACTAACCCGAGGATGCCAGCATCACGGCCAGCCGTTCTGGAATTTGCCTCCTGCAGGGGCACGGTCGCCGAGGAAACTGACGAAGCCGTCACTTCCGGTATCGATTGCGCGAGTTCGTCGATGGTGGAGTCCAAATGCCCGCTGTGGGCTTGTCCTTCACCGGGACTTTGGACGAACGCGACTAGATCACTGAGGCCCTGCGCGACCGCGTCCAGGAGTTGCAATCGAGTTTGAGCGTCTTCCTCAGCCGCTTTCAAGTTCCTGCGATCATCCCCCTTGGCTTTGTTCAGCTTCTTGTCGAGGTTCTTGATCTCCTCCATGGTTTGCTGGCTTAGCTGATCATTTCGATTCTTTAAATCGATAAAGTGCGCCAGATCAGCAGGAGAAGCATCTGCAGAGGCAGGTCGGCCAGGCGAAGAATCGGCGCTTGTCTCCAGCACGGCGTCCGCCTTGGCGAACTCGAACGAGAGTTTCACAATCCGGCGTTCGATCGCTTGATTGTCATCGAGAAACACTAAGTCGGCGGGTTCGTTGGCAACTTGCCGTTCGGTGTACACATGGCGATACCAGCTCACCGATTGAAGGAGGTAGCCAATGACTTCTGAGTTCGAGGGAAGCTGATATGTACTTGGCAAGGTGTCGACGGAGAGTCCGTCGGCCATCGCAGCTGCGACAACCGCGCAACAGGCAGCTACCCGCGCACCTTGTTTGAAGGACCATTGTTGCGGCTTGAGCGCCATATCGCGTGTCATTTACTTTGACAGAAACGTCATTGCTCGTGACGTTACTTGTGACAGCAGAACGGCTGTCGCTTTCCCGTTCATACCGGTCGACGATAGTACGGTGTCCGTGTGCTGTCGAAAGCACTTGTCTTGCCAACCGCCAGGACGATCTCTCCCGCCCGCAAGTTGCTGCTGGCGCGAGAAAAGTGAGGTCCGAATGCAGCTGCCCCACTGCCGTAATGGTTTTGGAAGACTGCATGCAAGCACCTGGCCGTCATGGCATAGGCGTGAATCAGGATCGCGCATTGAAATCCTGAAGTTCGAATCGTAGAGCTCGAATGGGAGTAAAGGTGACGCGGATTGCAATTCCTCCAAGCAACAACCTCACGATCTCAGTCGATCAAGTGGGAAACGATGCCACGGTCCGGCTGAGCGGGCGAGTCGATGTCGACTCCTCGCCGGATCTTCGTGATCGCCTGCGGACTCTTTTGTCGGAAGAGGGATTGCCTCAGGCCATCATCGTCGACTTAGCCGGCGTTTCCTACCTTGAGACGTCCGGGATCGCGACCTTGATCGAAGCTCTAAGAATCGCCCGCCATCACCAAATCAACTTCCGCTTGCAGGGACTGAGTGGTGCTGTGCTCCGGCTATTCGAGGTCACGGGAGTGCTGGCCCTGTTCGAGGCGAACAATTCCGGAGAAAAGGTGTCTTGATGGCGAATGTTCTCGAAAGCGTCGGCGAAACAACGATCGAACATCTCGACTATGTCGGAAGCCTCAACATTCAGTGGTGGGTCACACTGCGGGCGATGGGGCAGGCGCTGCCATTTGTAGGAAATCGTTACCGTTGGCAGGCTGCCGTAAGGCAAATGCTCGAAATCGGCGTGGATGCGATGCCTATGGTGTCGCTGATGGCGGTCTGCTCGGGATTCATTCTGGCTATGCAGGGGGCTTCGGAACTGCGCCGTTTTGGAGCTGTGCACTACGTCATTGAGCTGGTCGCGGTTGGCTTCACGCGGGAGCTCGGGCCGCTACTCACGGCGATTGCGGTGAGCGGGCGCTCCGGGTCGGCGTTTGCGGCTGAGATCGGGACGATGAAGGTCACCGAGGAACTCGATTCCCTCCGCGTCATGGCGCTCGAGCCAATCGAGTTTGTCCTCGCCCCCAAGTATCTGGCTGCTCTGATTTCCGTTCCTTGCCTCAGCATCATTGCGAATCTCTTCGGCATATTGGCCGGTGGGCTGTTCATGTTCTTCAGCACTCGCCTGTCGCCACTTCTATACATCCATTACGTGCTCAGTTCCATTACTTTGCGCGACGTAATCACGGGACTCATCAAGAGCGTGGTGTTCGCAACCATCATCGCTCACGTCGGATGCCTCGAAGGATTCCGTGTTCGCGGCGGCCCTGATTCGGTAGGTCGCTCCACCACGAGCGCCGTTGTGAAGTCAACGTTCCTGGTCATCGTTGCCGATGCGGTGTTTACCGCGATTTTTTATTTTACGGTGAAAAGCTGATGCCCATCATCTCCGTCCGCGATCTTGTGGTTGAGTACGACGGGCGTCGTGTGCTGAATGAGCTGAATCTCGACATCGAGCATGGAGAAACGATGGTGTTGCTAGGTGGAAGTGGTTCCGGGAAAAGCACCTTGTTGCGCCAGATCATCGGGCTGGAGCGTCCTAAGTCGGGCAGCATCCACGTAAAAGGAACAGATATTACCCGTTGCTCAAAGTCCGAGCTAAAAAAGGTTCTCCGCTCGATTGGTGTGGCCTTCCAGAGCGCTGCGCTGTTCAATTCGTTGACGGTGGAAGACAACATCGCCTTGCCACTGCGTGAGCACACTCGGCTCGCGCCCTCCATCGTCGACCTTATGGTCTGGATGAAGCTGGCTGCGGTGGGTTTGTCCGACTTTGGCAAGTTGCTGCCTCAAGAACTCTCCGGCGGGATGAAAAAGCGTGCGGCTGTGGCCCGGGCTCTTGCGCTTGGTCCCGAGATTCTTGTGCTCGATGAGCCGTCGGCTGGCCTCGACCCCATCGTTGCGGCGGAGCTCGATGAACTGATCTTGCTCGTCAAGGAAGCAATGCAGATGACGGTCATCGTCGTTACCCACGAGCTGCCGAGCGCGTTCCGCATCGCAGACCGCATCGCCATGCTCTATCGGGGTTCATTCAGTTCAGTCGGCACGAAAGACGAGATCAAGGCGAGCCAGGATCCGCGTGTGCGGCAGTTTCTTGATCGCGTACCCGAAAACATAGCGAAGTCGCCGGCAGTGACGGCGTACTTCGAAAAATACATGCGGTCCGAGGAGGTCTACCAGTGACAACGGAAGCGAAAGTCGGAGCGTTCGTCCTGGGATGCTTCTCGGTCCTGGCATTCACGGTGATCTACCTGATCAACGCGCAACTTGGCGTGCACACCGTTCCATACTGTACGTATCTCCGTTACGCCGGCGGGTTGGAACCGGGGACATCTGTGTTGTTCGGTGGAATCAATGTGGGGAAGGTGACAGCGGTACGGCCCGCTGTCTCGGACCCTAGCCGGATTGAGATTCTGTTGGACGTAAAGGAAAACACTCCGTTGAACGAAAAATCGGTGGCGAAGCTGGGGCTACTGAGCGTGATGAGTGGCTCGGCGTTATCCATCACTACTGGCAGCAACGATGCGAAGCGTCTGGCTCCAGGCTCCACGATTCCATCGCAGGAGGTCGCAAGCCTCGATGACATAACCGGCAAATTGACGGTCGTTGCCGACAACGCCAACGGATTGATCACCGAGGCGCGAGGCGAGCTGCAAGGAATCAGCGGAGATGCCCGCACGCTGCTGGCGAATATGAATCGTGTGACCGGCCCACCCAATCAACGGAAGATACGAGACGTGCTCAATAACGTCGACGCAATGCTTGCAACGGAACGGCCCAAGATTGACCGCCTTACCGATCAGTTGAATGTGCTCAGCCAGCACGCCGACGAAACTGTCGAGAATGTGAACGGCACCGTTAGCGAGGTGCGCGAGCCCGCCCTTCAAGATCTGGCTGAGCTACAGAAGACCTTGCTCGAAACCAAGCGTTTGCTGGCTGACATGCAGGTCCTCGTGAAAGCAAACGATTACAAGATTGACGACACAATCGAAAACCTGCGGACCGCTACCGAAAATTTGGATGACTTGACCGAATCGGTGAAACAGCGTCCGTGGAGCCTGATTCGGATCAGACAGCCTGAAGATCGGAAGGTGCCGAAATGATGCGATCGAGTGAAGGGACAGGTGTACTCGCCCGTTTCCGAGCGCGCCGCCACCGGATAAGTACGAGAAGAACCGGGGCGACGATTGTCTGCTGTCTGGCAGCCTTGGTGATCCTGACCGGCTGTGCGGGAAAAGCGAGATACCCAAACTACTACACCCTCAACCTGCCTGCGCCGCCGGATCCGCCCGCTGCGGAGAAGGCGCACGCGAGTCTTGCAATCCGCGAATTCCGCGCGCCTACCTACCTGCGTCAGGGAGCAATTGTCTATAAAACATCTCCGGAACAGATCGGCTTCTATGCTTACGATCGCTGGGCGATGGACCCTCGTGATTTCGTGACCAACGCGATCGCCGAGCACCTGCGTGCGAGCGGAGTCTTTGCCCGTGTGCAGGCCTATAACGGAAGCCGTGATGTTGACTACGTGCTCAGCGGACGTTTGGAGAAGCTTGAGGAACTCGACGACCAGGGCGGGGTGAAAGTCCAGGTTGCTATTTCCGCCGAGATGACCAGTATCGCCACCGGAGCGACCGTTTGGAGCAACACTGTTTCGGAGATTGGAGACGTCAACAAACGCGATGTGCCAGCCGTAGTCTCGGAAATGAACCGCACGATGCAACGAGCGATTGAAAAACTGGTAACTCCGTTGTCCACGAGCTGGTCGGCCGGTTCGACTGCCGCTCAGAGAGAGTAGCGACCAAATGATCCGGTGCAGCATGTCTGGTGACCAATCCTTTGTGTAAGCTACGGGCTCGGTCACAGTAAATATGGAGGGTCCCGATGGACGTCAGGACGTCGGCTCGTTTTTTCGCGTTCGGTTCATGACAGATGGCAGGTCCGGCAGCTCAAGCGACGTCCCCCTGGTTTGAGCGGTGGGACCTGCCCGTTTGCTGTAGCCTGACTCCGGACCTAGCGCCTCAGACAAGCGCAGCGCCCGCCGAGGCATTGTGTTTTAGGCAACGTCGCTAGCGCCCGGAGGTTCTGCCTCTACCGTCCTCGTTGTCGCGAATCTACTGAGACTGGTTCTTATGCACTGGCTCACAAACTACGCATTCGGCTCCCACTTGGTTGACTGGCTCGCGTTAGCAGTTGTGGTTGTACTTACCCTCGCTGTGCGCCTCGGTGCACGAAAATTTATCCTCTGGCTGCTGACACATAAACGCGACTCCGACAAAAGTGACGCAGAATATTGGCGCATATATGGGGGGGAATAAAACCGGGGGCGTCGCGTGGAAGCAACCGCAGCACTCTGCGACAACCAGGCAAGGTGCGGCTTCGACGCATTTCGAACGAAGCTGGCAAGGGAGAATTGAAGCCGATGCCCGAAGCCAATGCCCCGGCCGGGTCCCCACAATGCAAGAACTATTCCCCGTAGGGTGAGGGATGAGAAGTGCCTTCGAGCATGTGGCTATTACGGATTAATCAGCGGCACTTGGATCAGCTGCACATCGATCGCAAGACCCAGCCGCCAGTCGAGCTGATAGAACAACGCGGTTTCCCTGCCTGAAAGCACTTTACGGAACGCAGGCATGTATTTCAACCGCAGCTGCATAATTGACTGTTCTACTTCAGCTCGTTTGCGGATGTAATTTTCGGCTTGCTCACCCGTCATGGTGTTGTAGCTGTCGGCATAGTCGTTCAGTAACGCAAGTTTCACGTCGTAGATCTTGGAGAGTTCGGCCGCGTATTGATCGTAAACCGGCCAAAACTTCTCGGCCTCAGCATCGCTCAACTCCAGATTCTCGGCGATGATCTGTTTCTTTTGGGATCTTTTATCTTTTCGTAAAAGGTCAACGAAGTCGTCGGGACTCGCTTGAGAGCCGTTCGCTGCCGAGGTCTTGACCGTGTCCTTTTTCGCTGATGTCAAATTCTGGGCTGAGACGAAGGTTGCCGGCGCCAACCCGACGATCGTCAGAATGATTACAAGAAATTTCCTCTGGTCCATGAAGCTTCCTTCCTATAGGCGAAACTGAGTTGAACGCAAACGCTGCGCAATTACACGACAAGACTCTTTAGCAAGCACGGTTCCAATCGAGCAGCACCATCAATCTTTCAGACGGCCGCAAGACTGCACTTGTCCTATAGCCGATTACCACTCTTGATCGCAATTTCGAAAAGAGCGTGTTCCTGTGTCGTATGCGGCAAATGGTGTCAAGTGTCATGTGTCATGTGACATGGCGGTCATGGAGCTCAGGGGGTTTGTCAGTCTCTTCAAAAAGCATACGAATTTGTTCCGGTCTCGGGCATACGCCTGCGATTCCGTCGTTAATCTTCCTCGTCGTGAATGGAACCGCAGTTGCTCCAGCCCAATCATTGAGAACTCTAGCGCTTCGAGATCTCGTAACGTACAAGGAGCAAAGTTGATGTCTGCCTCGCCAGTGTCCGGAGGACCCGCGGTGCCTGCCGCGAAATCGGTGCCGCCCACGATTGCTACCGATCAGGCAGCTCCTCGCCCAGGAGCGAGGTGGCGGAACTATATAACGCCCGTCCTTGTGTTACTTCTCGCTCTGGCTGTCTTAATCACCCTCACGCGTAACTGGAATGCGTGGGAAGGCGGCAAGGTTGAACAGGTCACAGATGATGCTTATGTCCGCGGCGACCTTACTCCGCTCAGTACTAAGGTGGCGGGCATTGTGCGCGCAGTCGACGTGGCGGACTACCAGCAAGTGCATAAAGGCGATCTCCTCGTCGAATTGCAGGATGATGACTATCAGGCGCAGGTGGATCAGGCCAAAGCGGCAGTTGAGGCGGCGCGTGCCGGCATTGCGGAGAATCTTAGCCAGCGTCAGTTGCAGGATACGCGCATCGAGAAAGCGCTGGCAGGTATCGATCAGGCAAAGGCACAGATTGCAGCCGCCGCGGCTGGCAAGGATGCCGTGCAGGCTGAATTGATTCGCGCTCGCTCGGAACGCAAACGCCAGGAAGGGCTGTATCAGACCCACTCGACGACCGAGCAGAATCTAGAGGCCGCTGTCGCTACTGAAGGCAATCTCTCCGCCCAGTTTGCCAGCCGTGACGCCGATCTCGATCAGGCGCAAACCATGCTGCGCAGTAGTGAACTCGCTGCCGAGGCCGAGCGACGCAGCAAAGTCGTTCTCGAATCCCAGGCGACGCAACTTCAGGCTGATCTGCGGGCCAAGCAGGCCAGTCTTGCGGCCGTCGAGGTGAACCTGGGCTACACCAAAATCTATGCTCCGGGCGACGGAACGGTAGGCGAACGGCAAGTTCGGCCCGGGCAACTCGTCTCACCGGGCACGCAGGTGATCTCTTTTGTCGCTCTCACAAAGTGGGTCGAAGCGAACTATCGCGAAACACAGTTGACCAACGTAAAAATTGGGGACACGGCCGAGCTCCGTATTGACGAATATCCGGGACAGGTCATTCGCGGCAAAGTGGTTGAGATCGCGCCAGCCAGCGGGTCGCAATTTGCTCTGTTGCCACCCGACAACGCCACCGGCAACTTCACGAAAGTCGTTCAGCGTATTCCCGTCAAGATCGCGCTGGACGATTCGACTCTCGCGACGAAACTGCGCCCCGGACTTTCTGTGGTGGTGACCGTCCGCACCAAAGAGTGACCGGAACTTATGGCAGCTTCGACCATCACTGTTCGCCCGTCCGCGCTAGAGATCGCGCGTGCGGCCGCCGCGACTATCCCGTCTGAAGTATCGACACGTCCTCTTCTCGGTATCCTGGGCGTCGTCACGGGCGCCGGGCTCGTCACCCTCGCCGGCCGCATGCTCAGTCTCGGCCTTGCCGATTTGAAGGGCCACGTTGGCATAAGCTTCGACGATGGCGCCTGGCTCGACAGTGCCTACAACGCGTCGCTCATGTTTATCGGCCCGTTTACTGTCTACCTCGGAGGGCTGTTGGGGCCGCGGCGCGTACTACTGTTTGCCGCAGGACTTTTCGCCCTAACCTCACTCTATCTCCCGCTCGTCCATAGCTACAGCCTTCTGGTTGCTGCGCTGATCGTTGCCGGTCTGACCTCAGGCACTTTCTATCCGCTCACGCTGACGTTCGCCCTTCGCAACATTCCACTGCGATACCTTCCTTTCACCATCGCCCTCTACGCGACCTTTGTGGACGGAGGCGTGAATATCGCGCCCTCGCTCTACGGTTGGTACAGGGACCACCTCTCGTGGCAGTGGATGTTCTGGAATTCTGCAGTGCTTGCGCCGGCGATGATGATATGCATATACCTCGGAATTCCGCCGCTTCCACCACGCAAGAAAACCGGCCCGGCGCCCAGCTTCGCTGGCTTCCTTTACCTCAGTACCGGCCTAGCTTTGATGTTCGCCGCTCTTCAGCAAGGGCAGCGGCTCGATTGGTGGCGCTCGGGCGTGTTCAATGCCTGCTTCTGGTCCGGATCTTTTTTTCTCCTGTGTGCGCTGGTTCGGAGGCTGCGCGCTCCGAATCCTCTCGTGGCGCTGCCTTATCTGGCGAAGTGGAACACCATTCTGCTTGGCTGCCTGCTCTTCTGGTTCCGTTTCACGCTCTGCACAACCATCATCCTTATTCCACAGTCGCTTGCCATTCGCGGTTTCGAGGCCGACCAGATTGGTCCCGCGATTATCTGGAGTGCGATTCCGCTCATTCCCATTGCCTTCATTGCCGCGCTCTTACTCTCGCGCAAAGTCGATCCACGCTTGCTCTTCGCTGCGGGCCTCGCTTGTACGGCGTTCGCAGCCTGGATGTGCTCGCAGTTCACCACCGCATGGGCGGCGGAGAACTTCTACCGCATGGAATTGCTCGTCGGCGTCGGTCAGGCGTTCGCTTTCATTGGATTGGTCGGCTGTATTGTGCTGCAGGCAATCTTCACCGGCGGCCTGGCAAAAGCAGAGTGGGCCCTCAGCTTTTCGGCCTTCTTTCACGTCGTTCGTCTGTTCGGCGGCACCGCAGGCGCGATTTATATGGGCCACTTCATCGCGCAGAGGGAGAAGTTGCACTCGAACCTCCTGGGACTTCACGTCAGCGGGGGCAACTGGATCACCGATCAGAACATTCGCGCCATGACGGCGGGCGTCTACGCCAAATCCTCCGGCATTGCCGCCGCAAGTGCGCGCGCCATTGATCTGATGGCTGCCCGGATACGACTTCAGGCATATAGCTTGAGCCTTATCGACGGGTTTCTACTCCTCGCCTGGAGTTGCTTTTGCGCCTTGATCCTCGTTGCTTTGCTGCGCAAGTCACCCCTGAATTACGGCGATCTCAGCGCCATGCAGCAGATTCCCGGCGCTGGGAAGAGGTCAAATCAATGAAACGAAGTGCGGCACTATTCGTGTTAGCGGCGACGGCCTTTTCCGTTTGCATTGCGGCGGCCCAGGAAATAAACAATACCGCGCCTCCTCCACGCCACATAACGCTGCAGGAGTCTGTTCAGTTAGCGCTCAAGCACAACCACGATATCCGCATCGCCGGCTACACGGTCGAGGAAAAAGAGCACGCGAAGCAGGTCGCGAAGAGTTCGTATTTTCCATCGATCCGAAATGACAGCACCTTTGTGCATGTGACCGATACGGAGTTTGTCGAGATCAAGGCCGGCGCCCTGGGCGTCGTGGGAGGAACGCCGATTCCTGCTGCGAACAGCATTGTCAGCCAGGGCGGAGTAAACATCACAACCAGTGGAACTCAGATCACCCAGCCGTTGACGGAACTGCTCAAGGTCAGGCGGGAAAACGATATGGCCCAGGCGGAGTTGAAAGCGTCGCGCGAGAAGGCGCACCTTACTGGAAACGACGTAGCTCTCGCCGTTCATCAGGTCTACTACCAGATACTCATTGCCCAGGCGCGCCGTAGCGCCACCGAAGCGGGAATCAAGGCTTCCGAAGCTCTTCAAAACGAGCGCGTCGAACAGGTGAAGTTCGGCAGTGCACTGGAACAGGAATCGATTGAGAGTCGTGCCCAGCAGTTGCAAGCCAAACAGGAGTTGCTAACGACCGATTTCCAGTTGACAGATCTGAAACTGAAACTCAATGACTTGATTGGCCTGCCACTGGCTACCGCCCTGGATCTTGATCCAGGTGTTCCGCAATTTCAGGACACTTGCCCACGCAAAGATTGTGTTACCGCCGCCATCGAGTCACACCCGGAAATCCGTGCCGCTCGCGCCGAGGTGCAGAAAGCTGAGGCAGCGATTGGTTTGGCCAAAACAGATCTCTGGGTCCCCGATGTCGAGGCCTTTGCCCGTTACAGCTACCAGGATAACGTCCCCTTTCTATTCTTGGCACACAACTTCGGAACGTTTGGGGTTCACTTTGGCTACGATCTGTTCGACGGTGGGCGTAAGCACGGCGTGGTGCGTGAACGTCAGGCACAGCTGGCCCAAGCGAAGGAGAACTTGGCGAAGCTGACGGATGCGGTCGACCTGTCGGTCGAGACGGCATACAACAAGCTGGAAAGGACGCAGCAGATGTTGAAGGTATCGGAAGAAGTGCTGGCCCTGCGCACGGAGTCGAACCGTGTGCGTCAGCAGGAACTACTACGGGGAGCGGCGCTAAACTCCCAGGCCGATACCGCAACGGCTCAGGAATACGAGGCCAAGGCGCTCCTACTGCAGTCGCAGATGGACTACTTGCAGGCCCATGACGAACTCTTGGATGCGATGGGCAGCACGCCTGAGTAGTCATACTTCGGGACGGAATCGCGAAAGCGCAGGGAGCGGGCGCCAAACGTCTCAGCCATCGAGGGTGTCTCGGAGAATTTTGAGCAAGAGCTGATGATCGAATGGTTTCGCGAGGAACTCGACTGCACCCTGTTTCATGGCGTGAGCCCGTATCTCGGCGTCGTCATAAGCCGTAATAAAAGATGATGGGGATGTTGCGTCCTTCTTGTTTCAGCCTGGACTGCAACTCCAGACCCGACATCTTCGGCATGCGAATGTCAATGATCAAGCACGCGGCATCGCCGCGCGAATCGGATTCCAGGAACGCTTTTGCTGATCCGAAGCACCGTGCCTCCAGCCACCCCGACTCGATTAGGTCGTTCAGGGAGTCCTGCATCGACTCGTTATCATCGATGATGGCAATCAACTTGGATGTTTGGCCTCCTGGCATGGCACGAACCCAATATCGTTGGGATCAATCACAGCGCTGCACGTCTGTGTACCTCAGGGACGGAACGGGTGTAAATGGAACAGCGGTGACCTTGCGATGAAATCGGAGTGAAATCAGCAAGCCATTGATTAATAAGGAGATGCTCCGGGCACCCTTGTTGCACTTTGCTTCGCCAATTCCGAGTCGCGTTGATACAGTTTCGTATTCTGTATTTTGTGTTCGGCCCCCATGCAAACCCTTCCCTCAGGCCGCGTTCAGTTCGGAGCCTTTGAGCTCGACCTCACCACTGGCGAACTGAGGTCGACCGAGACGCCGGATCCTAACCACCTCGGTCCTGACAACGCCGGTCCTAACATCAAGATTCTCCTCCGAGAGCAGGTGTTTCAGGTTTTGCGGATGCTCGTTGAACGTGAGGGCAAGATTGTGACCCGCGAGGAAATCAAGAGCCGGCTATGGAGCAATGATACGGTCGTCGATTTCGACCAAAGCATCAATGCGACGATTAAAGCCTTGCGCCGTGCCCTGGGGGATTCAGCGGACAACCCTCACTACATCGAGACCTTGGGACGGCGTGGCTATCGATTGATGCCGACCATGGAATACCTGGAGTCAGCGCCAGGAATCACACGCGGAGAGGCCACCGCGGAAGCCCATCCAACGAGAGGGCGTTGGCGGTGGGCGCTTGCGGCGGGCGCGCTGCTCGCAGTTGGCGCGGTCAGTGTCTGGCGCTACGAAACTTACCGCCATCGCATCACCCTCGCTCCCACCGCCACGATCGTTCTCGCCGAGGTCGATAACCGAACGAGCGACCCTGTTTTCGACAACGCTTTGAACGACGCATTGCGCTATGAAATCGGGCAGACGCCATACTTGAACCTGTTGGGATGGGATAAAACATACGCCGCCTTGGGGCAACTGAAGCTTCTCCCGACCACCAGGATCACCCCGGAGGTAGCACGTCAGATTTGTAGTAAGACCAACAGCAAGATGGTGATCTCTGATTCCATCGCCGACGCCGGTAACCGGTATCACCTGGAGATCAGGGCACTCGACTGCGGATCAGGAGCGACCTTGGCTGAGGAAGGGACCGACATCAGCGCTCGTAATCAGGTAGTCCATGAATTGGGAGCGACGGCTGCGCGCCTTCGGAAAAAGCTCGGGGAACCGGCCGAATCGCTGGCCCGGTTCAATCAGCCTCTGGAAAAGCGACCAGCGCCTCTTTGGAAGCACTCCGCGCGGGCGCTGAGGGAACCAGGCTCTTCCTGGCTGGCAATCAGCAGGCAGCGCTCCTCCTGTTTCAGCGGGAAATCGAACTTGACCCTGAGCTTGCGCTCACATACGAAGGGATTGGCGCAGCCAACGAAGCTCTGTTCCATCCCGACCTCGCAGCAGCTGCATACACACGCGCCTATCAATTGCGCGACCGAATGACGGAAAAGAACAGGCTGAATGTCGAGTATCTCTACTACAGTGGGGTGACGGGCGAGCTCGACAAGGCCTACTCTGTTCTAGTTGGGGCGCTGGAACTCTTTCCTCGCGATGTATTCTTTCATACTAATCTGGCGCACACGCTGCGTAAACTTGGCCAGCTCCAGCGTGCGGCCGACGTAGAGGATGAGACAGCGCGGCTGGAGCCAAGTCCACTCTATTTTTCCTGGGCGGCCTCTGCCAACATAAGCGCTGGTAGGTTCAATCAGGCGAGGTCATGGCTGGCTCAAGCGGAGGCCCTTAAATTTGACAGCCTCGAAATGAAGATCCAAAGATTGCGGCTGGCATTCATCGAAGGTGATCGGGGCACTCTCGACCGGATCTTCGATGGCGAAGCGCATGGCCTGAGTCGAGTCATGGTCGACCACGAGAAGTTCGAATCTCAGCAGGGTCACTTTGATTCCGCAGATCGTTTACGTCTGCAGATATCGAAGCTGTCTTCGGACGCGGAAAATATGCCCCCCATGGCGCTCGTTTTATCGGCCCTTGAAAGCGCAGAGGCGGGCAGGGCAATCCAAGCGCGCAAGATCCAGGACCAGGCACTTCAGGTTAAATTGGAGCGAAACAACAGAATGGTATTGGCTCTCTCACTCGCCCGGTCGGGGAGAACGGAAGAAGCCAAACGGCTC
>Ga0209221_1000376_pt1 | contig 20393 bp, 19 predicted proteins | sample BlaSpr_A8_Ref_O2_FD_187989 | JGI IMG/M metagenome (GOLD analysis project Ga0209221, IMG submission 187989) | Forest soil microbial communities from Thunder Bay, Ontario, Canada - Black Spruce, Ontario site 2_A8_Ref_O2 (SPAdes) (version 2) | ecosystem: Environmental > Terrestrial > Soil > Boreal...
GAGTTAGTCGCAGTCACCTGGACTCGGCGGTCGAGCTCGGCTGTCCGGATCGAAACTTTAAGCCACTGCCCGCATCGCCTTCTGACTATTGCGCAATGGCAGCTTCGTTCGATGGCGCCGTCGAGCTGCCGCACGGTTTCCCCCGGGGAAGCGGCGCGGCCGATGCTTAAGGCTCAAGGAAAAGATCGGATGGAGGCCGCTCTGCCCGAAGACACGAGCCGCGTTCCGGGGCGCACCGGTGCCGCCGCGATACGCGTCATTCCGGCATCCGCACTCAACTCCAAGATCAAATCGATAAAGGTAGAGAAGCGCCGCTCCCAAACCAGCTAACAACTCTCTGTTACGTTCTTGGAAAGAGGCGCCCGAACTAGGCGGATGCGCTGTTTCGTTGTGACTCACATTGCTCCATTGAACACCCGCGGGGCAAATGAGACGAACCGCATTGACGCAAGATGACGCTTGCTCTACCTTGTGAGAACTCGACCCCTTCAGCTTTTTTTCTCGCAGCAAGATCCCTCGAACGGGCCAGGCCGCCCAGCAACATCACTATTGAAGTTGAGACATCCGTTCCGTGGTTCGTGGTGAGCCAACGCGGTGGTCCGCAGAGTGTGCCGGTCGCGATCTGTTAAGGCCGCCGCGGCCGCTTCAGTTCGCTCTCCTCTCAGTCGTTTCAGAAACACACGCGCAGAGGAGCAAACGACGCCATGTTTGAAAGCCGCCTGCAACAGCAATCGCACTCCTCAAAAGTTTTCGCGATGTTTCAAACTCTTGCGCCAAACCGTTCGCACGGAACTGCGCGCGGCAGAAAAACTCTTGTGTGGCTCATCGTTGTTGCGGCTGTCTTCGCGCAGGCGCCATCTGCGTCCGCGGGGGCTCCCACCTTCACGACGACTGCTTTGACGGTATCCTCGAACAACGTCACTGCGGGAACGGTAACGACTCTTACGGCCACAGGAACCAAGACCGCGCCGGGTCCGGTGACTACTAATGTGACGCGCGGCCAAGTGGTTTTCTGCGACGCGACCGCCGCGCACTGCGACGGTGCCGCGGTTTTCGGCACGGCGCAGCTGAAGCCGATTCTGGGAGTCGGGACCTCCCGCATTAAGGCCGTGTTTCAGGGCTTCAATTTTACGCCCACGAGTCCGTCGGCGGCGCAAGCGGTGACGGTGACGGCGAATTCCAACTATGTGAGTGGCGTTTTGATAGGCGCCACTGGCAACACGGGAGATTACACGCTGACGGGGACGGTCACGAGTTTCGGAAGAGCGACGGCGACGGGCACGGTTTCGTTTATTGATATCAGCGATGGCGACGCGGTGATCGGCGCAGCCGGCCGCTGCGCAAAGTGCGTTCGATGTGGGCGCGGGTTGCAGCTATGTAAACACTTACGCGCCCGCGGTCGAGTGCGGATGCTTCTCGATGAATGGCGGGTACGGCTGGCCGGGATTTCACCTGGGCCACAGTGTGGCGATTGTGGGTGAAATCGCCGTGCAGCACGCAGGAAATATCGCGAATACCGGAGCAGACCTTGTGCTCGCTGAGGTCTAACTCTCGCGAGATATCCCGGTTCGTATGGCCCTCGGCCACCAACTGTGCGCGGGCGAGTCTAGTTTGTCTTTCGATACTAATCCCAGTCGTTAATTCCAGCATTTCCGTCTCACGCTATACTCCGATTAGGCCCCGCAGGACTCACCGATCAGAGGAGTCAAATCAAGATGCGAAAATACTGGATTTTGGCCTGCGTTTTGGCTATGCCTTCCGTCGCTTCAGCCCAATGGGAGAACCTGAACACGCTGCAATCGGGACAGAAGATTCAAGTGATCGAGAATTCGAGGAAGGACTCCGGAACGTTCTTGAGTGCGTCCGACAAGGAAATCTCGCTACAAGGGAAGTCCGGCGCGCAGACCATCCAGAGGCAAGACGTTCGCAGCGTCAAACTTATGGTGAATAAGCATCATTTGCGGAACACCCTTATTGGTGCTGGAGTGGGCGCGGGTGCAGGTGCAGGTATCAGCGCGGCTGCGTGGGAACCCCGTGGATTTGCCGGAGGAAGAGGAACCGGCGCCGCGGTTGGCGCGGCGATTGGCGCCGTGGGCGGGGCGGTAGTAGGAGCGCTGTGGCCGAGCCACGAAATCATTTACAGAGCCCCATAGATTCGGCTTAAAGTCGCAGGCCCGAGCCCGATGGTCAGTCGTCCTAGAATGCGACTTGCCGGGACCTGGATTCACTGCATGAGTCGGGTGAAACTTTCCAGCTAACCTCGGCGTATACATTTCCAAGAGGCGCCCATGCCCTATTCGCCCATTTTGCTAGTTCATATTGCCGCGGGGACCGTGGGCTTGCTGTCCGGGACTGCTGCCATAATATTCCGCAAAGGTTCCGCCCGTCATGCATGGGCGGGGAGAGTCTTTGTGGTAGCCATGCTCACCATGGCGAGCCTTGCGGTGTACATCGCCGTCGGAAGACATGAACCAAGTAACATCGGCGGCGGAATTTTGACCTTTTACCTCATCGGCACAGCATGGCTGACCGCCAGGCGCAGAGACGGAGAAACGAGCCGTCTTGATTGGGTCGTACTGCTGATTCCCTTGACGTTGGGTATCCTCACTTGGATGAATGGTATTTCAATCGTGCGGAGCGGAGAGGGCTCACCAGACGGAGTCCCCGTTGGAATGACTTTTTTTATGGGTTCGGTGATGCTGCTGGCAGCCGCGGGGGACGTTCGCATGCTGGTCGGTGGAGGTGTTGTTGGAGCGAAGCGCATCGCGCGGCATCTCTGGCGCATGTGCTTCGGGCTATTCATCGCAGCAGGATCTTTTTTTCTGGGGCCTTCCAATCGGCCACTGAGATTGCTGTCAGCGGCAGGCCTGGGACAACGTCACTCGCCGGCGTTATTCAGCACGAGCGTGTACCTCACTCTCACCCTACTTCCGCTGGTTTTGCTGGTGTACTGGCTCGTCCGAGTCCGCTTCACGGGTTTCTATAAGGGAAAGCCGATACGAGTTGCCACCGCAAATCCCGATTGACGCGGTTAGCGGAGAAGTGGGTAGCAATATGGCATCTGTCCGATTAACTGACTTGCCAGCGAGTTCAGCCGTTGTTGCTTGGCCGATTCACTCTGGCTGTGTGATGCCACAGCTCATTAGAACTGTTTGCCGCCAACGCTATCGTCGGGGTGCTCGATGAAAGAGTGCAGACCAAAAAGGATACGAACAACCCACAGCGGCCGCGATCAGCGCCGTCGTCATAGAAGCTGCGCCTGACCGCAGAAAATGGTAATAGCCGTAGATGCCCAGCGGAACATAGATCGCTACGCCGGTCATTGTCCCAGGAGAATATTCGCGAGACTTGACACTTGCCCAGGCATGCCAACAGCCATTTGAACAGGTGAGGGCAGCGATCGTCAGCCAGTAGGGAACGCCCGCCCCTCGACGTAGGAGGATTGCGACGTCCCAACACGCTATCAGTAGCGCGGCGTTGATGATGATGAGGAAACGCGCGGTTATTCGGGAAACGTCAACGCGATAGCGCCGATACCACCCTACAAATCCTCCCGGATAAACAAATTCTTCGAAGATGTGGAGGAGTGCCGCTGCCAGCGGCGCCCACGGAAGCCAGTCCGGCATAGTTTTGGAGTTTACACGGGCTTTCGAATTGGAGCTGCCGATAGTTTCAAAGCAGGATCTCAAGGTACACGGGGGCACGCGCGACCAGGACTTTTTCCGGTACGCTCTGTTATCGCAGCGGATTTCCTTTCACAGTAACTAATAGCGGGGACACGGCGAGATCGCCGCTGATGTTCCGTTCTGACACGCCGCCGAAGGCGTTCGCGGACGCGCCACTGGATAAAGCAGTGCAGTACCAGAGCGTGCCGCAGGTGCTGGCTCAGATGAAGGGATGTCTCGCGTCGGGCTATCCTTTCGTTTACGGCTTCACCGTTTACGAGAGCTTTGAAAGCACACAGGTGGCGCAGACGGGGATTGTGCCGATGCCCGCGTCGAGCGAAAAAGTGCTGGGAGGCCACGCGGTGCTGGCTGTGGGATATGACGACAGCTCGCAGCGATTTATCGTGCGGAACTCCTGGGGGCCCGGATGGAGCTTGAAAGGGTATTTCACGGTTCCATATGCTTATCTTACGGACAGCAACTTGTCGGATGATTTTTGGACGATCCGATTAGTGGCGAAGGCGGCTGCGCACCACGCCGACGGAGAGAAGACGCGATCAGCTGGTTCGCGGTAAATTGTGGAACGCGACGGTCTGATCATTTTGAATCACGCTGAATCACGTTGATTCATGCGCCGCATCGCTGGAAGTTTCGGTGACGCGGACCGAGACCGAGAAGGTGCGTGCGGCTGCGGCCGCACGCGCCCACGGCCGGTCGTATTCGAAAAGCAAATCTGCCCTGCCCGGTGCTTCGGCGCGGAAATCCAAGTGAAGTTGCGCGGCACCGCCCGCGGTTGCTGATTCTGCGGCTGTCTCGTCGGCGAGCGGCGTTAGGATCTGCTGGCTGGACGTGCGCAGGCTCCAGCGAAAGCCGGCGGTGCGGACTTCGGGGAGCGTGACGCGCAGGGTCTGGCCTCGCTGGATCTCGATCTGTTGGCCGTTCTGATGCTCGCCAACTTCGACGATCCCGCTCATGGTGTTGCTCCGGCGTTCGTTCGTGTGTGATCCGAGTATTTCGACATGTGCGCTCTGGAATTCGATTACTGCCGAGCGCCCGGCCCGAACAATCTTCGGATCTATTGCTACTGTACGCCCAAGTTCGCTGGACATCATCTGTGACGCTGCGAACAGTCGCGTCCCAACCATTGGCTGGTGCTTTTCGCCGACAATTCTCGCCAGCAGTTCTCGTGATATAAACCTTCGGGGGTTCCCGAATGAACATTTCTGGAGGAGCGAGAGCGTTGGTGCTGTGTGCGTTGTGGTCTTCGTGCGGAATTGTGTCGGCCGCTCGCGCACAGGCTGCGGAGCGCGTGATTATTGACACGGATCCGGGGACGGACGATGCGCTGGCGATCCTGTTGGCGTTGCGCTCGCCGGAATTGCGCGTCGAGGCGCTGACAGTGGTTGCAGGCAACGTGACGGCTTCCATCGGCCTGGAAAATGCGCTGAAGATTGTTTCGCTGGCGGGGCGCTGCGACGTGCCGGTAGCAGAAGGCGCGCAACGTCCGCTGCACGCGAAGCTGAACATCGAGCCATTCTGGAATGGGCCCGGAGGATTGGGCGGCGCGGAATTGCCGGCGTCAAACTGTAAGCCCGATCCTAGATTCGGTCCCGACGTGATCATTGAATTGGTGCACAAATATCCGCATGAGATCACTATCATCGGCGTGGGCCCGGAAACAAATCTGGCGCTGGCGATTTTGAAAGACCCGACGATCGTGCCGCTGGTGAAGCACGTGATTTTGATGGCCGGATCAATATCCGGCGGCAATGTGAACGGCGCGGCGGAATTCAATGTGTATTGCGATCCGGATGCGGCAGACCTGGTATTCCGTGCGGGCTGGCCGATAACGATGGTGGGTTTGGACGTGACCGAAATCACGCTTATCAGCAGCGCGCAGGTTGACGAGATCGAGCGCGGCGGCAGCGCGGAAGCGAAATTTGCCGCGGCGGTAGCGCGTTTTCAGGTGGGCCTATATCAGGGTACGGGATTTGGTGGAGGAGCGATCCACGACGCGCTGGCTGTGGGAGCGGCGATTGATCCTTCTTTCCTCAAATTGCGCGCGATGCACATTGACGTCGAAACCGAAGGGCGCATCGCGCGCGGAGAAACGGTGGCCAACCGGTTGGGAACCGTGGATCACGTGGTGGATAAGGGCGATCATCTGGAAACGGTGGGCGTGGATGAAGTGAAAACGAACGCGCAGGTGGCTGTGGGCATCGATTCGGAGCGCTTCTTGAGATTGTTTATCGCTCGGTTGAGTGGCAGCGGGGCAGGCGCCACCGGCAGTAAGCCGTAGCGGGTGGCGATTTGAACTTCTGCTGCGCTGGTTATCGTGTTGCCGATGCGCGCGATTTTTTGCGCTTGCGCCGCGCTTCGGGGGCCGATTGAGCTGGCTGTGGCGCTGCGGGCGATTTGGCGCGGGAGAGTTTCTGCGCCGGGCGCTGAATGCAAATTGCGAGTAGCAGCATGACGATTGGATCTATGGGTAGGCGATAACGTGGCAGCGCCAGCGTGAGGTAGTAGGCCCAAGGATAAATCAGCGGAAATGTGGCGATGGGGATGGCGAACGGGCTGCGTTCGCGGAAGAGGATGATTATGCCGCAGAGCGTGCCGAGTGCCGCGACGATATTAAACGCGAGAACCGTGCGAAATCGCAGCGACGGCGTGCCAATGAAATCCACGAGCGGATATGGAGTGCCGCCAGACCAGATGGAAATCGCGCGATAGAGGACTAAGTGGATTTCCCGGGCGGGATGCGAAAACATGTAGGCGATGGCTTCCTGCTTTTTCTGCTGCATGTAGGCAATTTCGCCCAGCGAAATGTATTTTTCGCGCTCCGCGGCGTTGTAGATGGGGTGCAGGTCGCCGCGGAAAATGTCCTGGGTCTGATCGTTGTTGCCGAGCCAGAGTTGCAAGCCGAGGACGGAGCGTAGCGGAACGAATTGGTGGAAGACGCGGTAATTGCGGATGGTCCAGGGAACACAGCAGAGGACGATGATGGCGATGGCGGCCGCGGCATTTTTGAGCCACGCGCAATTGTGCTGACGCGCGCGGTACACGAGCCAGCCCGCTAGAAATGGAAATAACGCGGCGAGAGTTGCGTTGAACATCAGCGCGACACCCCAGAGCAGGCCGTAAGCGCACCACTTGCGCAGGCGTTGCGATTCGGCACGCTCGAGCGCGAGCGTGGCCCACAGGATTGTCGCGACGAGCAGCGCCGAGATGCACGCGTCCCACATGCTTTCAACGGGCATGAGGATCGCATTCGGGAAAATTGCCCACAACCATGCCGCGCCGGATGCGAGCGCGATGCCGCCGATGCGTTTGCCAGCGAAATAAATCGGGATGCAGGCGAGCGTGCAGCAGCTGATATTCAGCAGGACCGTTGCGGCCCAGGCATGAAATGTGTACGCGCCGAAGATGCGGAAGATTCCGGCGAGGAGCAACGGGAAGAGCGGCGTCATCCAGGCGGTGGGGCCGGTATCCACGCGAAACGGCGAACTGAAGCCGTGGCCCATCGAGAGAGAGTGCGCGATGTTGCCCGATTCGAAGAGAAAAGGGATGACGCTTAAGCCTTGGCGCGGATGAATATCTTGGAATTGCCACATGTATCCGAGGCGCAGGGCGAGCGCGACGAACATGATTAGCCACAGTGAAGTGGCTGCAGCGCGAATTGTGTTTCTGAAGGTGCGAGGCATGCTTGGGAAGCGTTACATCCCTTGGCTTTGGACGCAAGGCCGGCGGGATTGGGTGCTGAATCAACGGAGGCGCGATGGCGCGATAGGCCGACGATGCGTGCGGCGTGCGGAGATCGGCGCGGATTTATGATAGCTTTTGTGGCAACGATCATGGCCAAGAAGAAGAAAGACCGGCTGCGCGTGCACAAGGAAGCGCGAAGGCTTGCGCGGCTGGGCGTCGGCATGCCTCCGACCGAACGGACGATTCCAGACAAGCGGCAGAAGGCGCCGAAGCATAAGAAGAAATTAGTGGCGCCGGATTTGAGTTAGTTCCTCGCGTGATGGTCTGCGTCATTTCGGGATTTTTCGTGGCTGCGGCGGTTCAGAGTGGGACTCCCCGCCATGCGTTTGCGATGTTGCCTTCCGCTAAATTCTTTGCTGCCAGCAAAATCGCTTTTCGCTAGAAATGTTCGGGCGTCGTACGGGCCGGAACAGTGCGCGCAATACGCACTGCATGAAAATCACGCGAAGTGGCCGTTGGATTGGGATCTCAGTACTTGCGGCGCTTACGTTTCTTGCGGCACTGCTGCCTGCGGCGCGCGCGCAAATTGGTCCGGTGAGTTTGACCAAAACGACGGCGGCGGACTCACGGGTTCCCAGTGGGGTGGCGCTGGCGCCGCTGCCGCACACCGAGCTACGCAGGGCAGTGAAGCCGGCTGCGCCGCAATCGTATTGGGTGTTGACTGCGGGAGTTTACACAGCCGCCGGGCTGGACATGCAGCGATCCGAATCCATGTTGCCGAACTTCGACGAGAACGATCCGATTGTACGACCATTCTTGCGGCTGCCCGCGCCGGCGTATTACGCTTCCGCTGCATTGTTTGCTTCCGGAATCAACTTTCTCGGATGGAAAATGGCGCGGTCGGAGCGCTGGCATAAGATCTGGTGGGTTCCGCAGGTCGCGACGATGGCGGGAAACCGGGCAGGATATGGATACACGCGCGCGCACCCGTCGCCGCATTGATGCGCGGTGTTGATGCGTCAGATTGACGCGCCTGATTTATTCGCAGTGGAACGGCGACGCGGGTTGCGACCCGAAAACGTTGCTTCCATTTCATTGTTAATGGGAGAGGTTCCTACGGAACCTAGTTTTTGGAGCCTCAACCGGGCTTGAGATCCGGGATCACTTCGCCGGGTTTAAAGAATGCTGTGGGCGGCGCGTTCGTGGCTTTGGCGGCTGCGGCAGCGATTTTCTCGAGATCTTTCTTCGAAAAGCCGACGGAGCTTTCCTGGATTTTGCCGTCCGGCGCGATCAGAAAAACGGTGGGGACGTTCGTGATTCCGTATTGGTTGGAGACGGGGTAGCCGTGGTCGTCAATCAGGGCAGGGAATTCGGCGTCAAATTCCTGGAAGAATTCGCGGGTGTCCTGGGCGTCGTCCTGCGAAATGCCCCAGAGCGTGAATTTCTCGCCGCCGTAGTTTTCGTGCAGGCGTTCTAGAAACGGGGCGGTGAACTGGCAGGTGGGGCAGCTCACTTTGAAGAAGGCGGCGACGACCGGGCCTTTTTTCAGGGCATCGGCGAGATTCAGTTTTTTTCCGTCCGTGCTTTGCAGCGCGAATGCCGGAGCTTTGGCGCCGGGTAGCAGTGCAGCCATCTTGCTTCCTCCCAGAAGTTCGTGGATGCGTCGTTTCAGGTTCATCAGTCGATTCTACCGCCTCGCAATTCGATGCTTTCGCGCGTGCGCGGATTCAGGCGCGAATGCGGCAATGCCGGACCAGTGCCGCAAGCGGCAAACCGGCCGCGACAGCTGCGCAAATTCAGAAGTAGCGTCGCCGGTCAAAATTCGCGCGCGTGCTGACCTAGGGGCGGGTCCCGCAGGCGCGGGACCCGCCCCTACAGATACCAGTTCCACAGGTTGCCGAGCATGTTGGCGGCAAAGGCGGACCGGCTCTAGTGAATGTTGCGGGTCTTTTTGCCGACGTAGTCCATCAGCAGGTACTGGCCGAGGGTGTACGGAGTGGTGAAATATGCTTTTCCGCGGCAGAGTTCGGTGACTTTCTGGACGAAGTGGACCAGGCTGTAGTCGCTGGAAAGCATGAAGGTATTGATCAGAATTCCAGCGCGCTTGCATTTCGCGACTTCTTCCAGAGTTTGGGTGACGACCAGCGGGTCGAGGCCGAAAGCATTCTTGTAAATGCGGCCGTCTTCCAGCGTCAGCGCGGACGGCTTGCCATCGGTGATCATCACAATCTGGCGCATGTCTTTTTTCTGCCGCGACAAAATGCGCTGGGCGAGGCGCAGGCCTTCGCGCGTATTGGTGTAGTAGGGACCGACCTGCACGCGGGCGAGCTTACCGAGCGGTATTTCCTCGGCGCTATCGTGAAATAGAACGCAGTGCAGTGAATCGCCGGGATATTGCGTGCGAATCAGGTGCGAGAGCGCCAGGGCCACGCGTTTTGCGGGCGTGAAGCGATCTTCGCCATAGAGAATCATGCTGTGGCTGCAATCCAGCATCAGCACCGTGGCGCAGGAACTTTGATATTCGCACTGATGGACCATCAGGTCGGGGTAATCGAGCTCGATGGGAATTTGCGCGCCGTTGCGTTGCACGGCGTTGAATAGCGTGCCACTGATGTCCATATTCAGCGTGTCGCCGAATTCATATAATTTCGAAGTGCCGCCGGATTCGACGCCGGTGGCGAGGTCGCGCGTGTCATGGCGGCCGAAACTGCTCTTGCCGAGCGACGCGAGCAAATCTTTCAGCGTTTTGAAGCCGAGGAAATCGAGCGCTTTGTCGGTGATTTCAAAACGCGCTTCGACGTTCGGCTGCGCTTCGCCCACCTGGCCGCCGGGAGTTTGCGAAGGAGGCGGCGTGATCTGCGCGGGCTGATCGGGGCGCGAAAGGAAGCCTTCTTGTTCCATGCGCTGGATGATTTGTTCGATGACGTCGCTGAGCTCGGGATTTTCGGAGAGATTGGGATTGTTGAGCATCTGTTCCATAAGTTCGGGTGGGAGCAGATCGCCTTCCTGCAGCGCGCGCAGAATGGCTTCGCGCAACTCGTCCATCATTTTCTCGCGCGAGCGCTCGGGATCCATTTCGTAGATGCCGAATTGCGATTCGTAGCCGCTCTGCAGGAAAAAGTCAGAGAGGCGGCTCATCAGCTCCTGAAGGTCAATGTCTTCAGCAGCGTCAGGCGCGTATTTCGAATATTTCGTGTATCTCATTTAGTTGCCAAAAACAATCGCGTGCTCGCAACATTGCATTCTACCGAGCACGCCTAATTAAATTGGCGGCGCGGCATGCGGCCGGAAGGCTCGCGCGGATCGCGTGGCTCGGGAGTCTTGCGCGCATCGGCAAAATAACCGCGCTCTTCGCTGCGATTGATGCGTTTGTGCGCCCACAGGCCTTCGAGGATGAATTCCGCCGCGCTGGTGACGATTGCGGCGTCGTCCTTCTGGCTGACTTCCAGAACGCTGAGGTTGTCGAACAGGCCTTGGATCTTTTTCAGCTGCGCCAGCACTTCGGCGCTGGAAGCGTTCGCGGGAACTTTTAGCTCGCCACCCAATTCGAACCACTGAATCACCGGCTGCATATTTGCGCCGGTAAAATACTGCGTGTAGGTTTTTCCGACGGCAGCGCGAATCAACTCGCGCGCGATATTTTCCGCGCCGCGCAGCTCGCCTTCATATTCCAGCTCGAATTTCCCGGTCATGGATGGTATGGCGGCATACACATCGGCCACGCGTGCGACGACGGCCGAATCGCGGTTGCGCACAGCGCGCTGTTCGGCGCTGCTGAGCACGTTTTCCAGCGTGCTGATGGGCAGGCGCTGGCTGACGCCGGAGCGGCGATCCACGCGCTTATCCTCACGCGCTTGAAATGCCACTTCTTCCACGATCTCGCGAATGTACTGCGGCATCTCCACGCGCTTTTTCTGATCGCGCTTGGTCCAGGATTCCTGCGATGTGATGGACATGCCTTCGGCGACCGTCGCGGGATAATGCGTGCGAATTTCCGAGCCGATGCGGTCCTTCAGTGGCGTGATGATCTTTCCGCGCGCCGTGTAATCTTCCGGATTGGCAGTGAAGACGAGCAGCACGTCGAGCAGCATGCGGACCGGATAACCCTTAATCTGGATGTCGCCTTCCTGCATGATGTTGAAAAGGCCCACCTGAATTTTTCCAGAAAGGTCCGGCAGCTCGTTGATGCCGAAAATGCCGCGATTGGCGCGGGGCAGCAGGCCGTAATGAATGGTCAGTTCGTCGGAAAGATTGCGTCCACTGCGCGCGGCTTTAATGGGATCCACGTCGCCGATCATGTCCGCGATGGTGACGTCGGGCGTCGCGAGTTTTTCTACGTAGCGATGTTCGCGCGCCAGCCAGGCGATGGGAGTGGCGTCGCCTTCAGCGGCAACTCGTTCGCGGCAGGCGCGGCATATCGGGGTATAGGGATTGTCGTGAATTTCACAGCCCTCGATCACCGGGATGTGCGGGTCCATGAATCCCACGAGGCCGCGCAGGATGCGCGACTTCGCCTGCCCGCGCAGACCGAGCAGAATAAAATGATGGCGCGAGAGAATAGCGTTGATGATTTGAGGCAGGACCGTGTCGTCGTAGCCATGCACGCCCGAAAAAAGCTCGTCGCCCCTTTCCAGCTTGCACATCAAGTTTTCGCGCAATTCCTGGCGCACGCTGCGCTGCGCAACTCGCTCTACGGACCACTGACTGCGGCGAAGCTCACCGAGAGATTTCGGCATGGAATTCATGAGGCCCCACTTATGTAAGAGATGCCGCGGCGCCCGGCAGCATGAGCGTCTTAACACCATTATAAAGGAAGCGAGGCTGCGGGGATACTTTCCTTTCGAAGGGCTAATTCAGGTGGTGGCCGTTGCCGGAGGCGCTGCGACGCGCTTGATGCAGGTGTCCGAGGCGGGGCAGCATGTCCTTCAAGCGGTCGAGCAGGAAGGTACGGCGGTCCGGCTCGGCGCGCATTTCGAGAAGCGCTTGCTTTTCCTCGAGTTCGAGCGGCAAGCGCGCGCCCATTTGAAACGACAACGGCCACGGAGATTCCACGTCGGAGGTGACCCACAGCTGGCCGTAGATCAGCGTGTGGCATTCTTGAAACAGGCCGACGATTTCGGCTTCTTCCTGATTGGGGGCGAAATGGCGCTCCGGTGCGGTATCGTCCGGGAGAAATTCCACCAACGCTTCATGATAATCCCTTTCGTGGAGCAAGTTCAGGGCGCGAAAAATTACGCGGCCCTGGGTGAGAATGTCCATGCGACCGTCGTCGTAATCTTTTAGTTTATGGGTGATGGCGGCGGTGCAGCCTATAGTGGCGACGCCTTTTTCTCCTGCGAGGATTACGCCAAATTCGCGATTGTGCGCGATGCAGTGATTAATCATGAGCTTGTAGCGCGGCTCGAAAATGTGCAGAGGCAGCGTGGCGCCGGGATAGAGGACGATGCTGAATGGGAACAGTGGTATGCGGGAGTCGGTCATGATCGCCTACATTCACATTGCGCCTGGGCGACGCGGAAATTAACGCAACAGCGCCAGGGCAGCTTGCATTTCGTCGCGCGCGTGCATGTCGCCGGCATTTTGCGCCACGAGAATTCCGTCGGATAAAAGTTTGCGCGCTTGTTCCAGTTGGCCGATGCGTGAAAGATGCTGGCCAAATTGGAAATAGCCCGCGACGTATTTCGGATTGGCTTCCAGGAGTTTTTGGAAGTGGGTGGTGGCGGCGTCGTTGTCGCCGAGCTTCATGCATTCCAGCGCGAGGCCGTAGCGCGCAAATGCGTCAGTGGGTTTTTCGGCGACAAATTGTTCCAGGACTTCGCGGCGCGGCTTCTGTGTTTGGGTCATAGCGTTAAAACGCGTATTATAGCGGGCTTGAGGGCGCAGGCCAAGAGCGCACATTTTGCATCGGAATTTTGCCGGGTGCGCGGATCGAACGGAGCGAATGTCCAAGAACACCAGGAGCAAGAAGCAGCATAAAAAAGTGGCGGCAAAGACGCCGAGTGGGACCGTGACTGCGATTTCGCCGGGTTCGCCGCTGCCGGGAAAACCTGTAAGCGCTTCCACTTCAGAGATCGTGGAAATCGTGCTGCCGAACGACGCGAATTTGCTGGGGAATATGCTCGGTGGGCGCGTGATGCATTTGATTGATATTGCCGGAGCGCTGGCGGCCAACCGTCATGCGAACAGTCACGTGGTGACGGCCTCGGTGGATTATCTGGATTTTCGTTTTCCGATTCGTGTGGGCGAATGGGTGGTGCTGAAGTCCAGCATCAATCGCGTGTTCCACACTTCGATGGAAGTGGGAGTGAAGGTGTTTGCGGAAAATATTCTCACCGGTGAACGGCGGCATACCAGCACCGCGTATGTGACGTTCGTCGCGCTCGATACGAATCAGCAGCCGCGCGCGGTGCCTCCGCTGATTTTGAAAACCGAGGACGAGCGGCGGCGCTATCGTGAAGCTGGCGAAAGGCGGCGGATTCGCCTCGCGATGCGCCACAAGATGCCGCCTGCGGACGTCTGACGGTTAGCGTCGGACGCCTTTCGGCTGATGGCTGATGATTGTGCAACGTTTATCGTGCGGTTTGTAGATATTTGCTGACCGCTTTGGCGGTTTGAAAGCCATTCTCTACGCATTTTCCTACCGCTGGACCTTCCAGATAATTTCCCGCGAAGAATAATCCTGGGGAAGCGCGCTCGGCATCGCGAATTGCTTCGACGATGTGTCCGTGCCCCAAATTGTATTGCGGCAGGGCGCGCGGGTATTTCCAGACGGCGACTTCCACCGGCGGGCCGGTAATTCCAAGGATGCGCGCGGTTTCTTCGGTGACGATCGCCGCGATATTTTCTTCGTGCAGGTTCATGATTTCGGGATCAGTAGCGCCGCCGATGAAACTGGTGATGGTGACGCTGCCTTCGTGCGCGCGGCCTGGGAAGAGCGAGGAATTCCACACGGTGCCGAGAGTGCGAACCTTTTCCCCGCGCGGGACTAGGAACCCGAAACCTTCGAGCGGATCGCCAACTTGCTGGCGGTAGTAGGTGCAAGCTACGACCGCGACGGGGGCGTAGGCGATGCCCGAAAGAGTCTGCGCTAGATGCGGTGCAGACGTTTCGAGCAAGTGCGCAGCTGCATAGGCCGGTGTCGCAATCACTACGGCGCCAGCGATCGCGGATTGTTCCTGACCGTTGTGCACGATGCGAATCTCGCAGGCTGGTCCGGCGCCCCCGTGCGAGTGCTGCTGGCTCGCACTTACGGAATCAACCGACACCGCGCGAGTTTCGTACTGCATTGCGTCGCCCAGTTTCGCAGCCATCGCGCGAGGGAAGGTCGCCACGCCATGCGTAAATGAGCACAGAGGCGGCGCTCCGGTGCGCTGCTCTTTGGGAGGCCGCGATTTCACGGCGCCGCGCAGGACGCTGCCGTACTGGCGTTCCCATTCGTCGAGAGTGGGGAACGCAGCCTTAAGGCTTAGTTTTTCGGGATCGCCGGCATAGACGCCGGAGACAAAAGGCGCGACGAGATATTCGAGAATTTCGTTTCCGAATTTGCGGCGCACGAAAGCCGCGACGGATTCTTCTTCGCCGGGCGGCCGCGATTTCTTGAATGGTTCAGAAGCAATTTTCCAGCGCGAAATCGGGTTCAGAAGAGTGGAGGCCAGCAGCGCTTGCGGCGACATGGGAATTTTCCGCAGGTGGCCATGCAGCAGCACGTAACGCGGCGCGCGCGGGTCGGCTTTTTGCAGCTGGGATTCGAGGCCCAGCTCGCGAATCAGTGCGAGCAGCGCAGGCGTGCCTTGAAAACTTTGCGGACCGGCTTCGAAAAGCAGGGCGTCTTTTTGTACGGAATCAATCATCCCTCCAGCGGCGGAGTTCGATTCGCAGACGGTGACGTCCAGTCCGAGCTGTTGCAGCCGATACGCGCAGGCCAAACCGGAAATGCCAGCACCGATGACGACAACTTGCGTGGGATTTTTCATGAGCGCGGCACTTCAGAGCGTCTTCGAGAAAAGCGGCCGGTGATCCATTTGCTGTTCGTGCAGATAGCGGTCGAACGCCATGGCTACGTTGCGGATGAAAATGCGGCCGAGAGGAGTGACGCGAATTTCCGCGGCATCGAGGAGGACGAGGCCTTCGTGGCGCGCTTCTTCCAGGCGCTGAAGTTCCGGCGCGAAATATTCATCGAAATTAATGGAAAATTCGCGTTCGATTTCGTGTTTGGGGATTACGGTGTGGCACAGCAAGCGGCCGATCACTGCGCGGCGCAGCAAATCGTCCGAGGATAGGCGATAGCCGCGCATGGTGGCGATGCCGCGCGTGCCGATGGTTTCCTGATACGCGGGAACTTCGCGGCGATTCTGCGCGTAGGCTGCGCCGATGGAACTGATCGCGCTGACGCCCATGCCGTAAAGGTCCGCGCCCGCTTTCGTGGTGTAGCCCTGAAAATTGCGGTGCAACGTGCGATTTTTCTGCGCGACGGCTAGCTCGTCGCCGGGACGCGCGAAATGGTCCATGCCTATGTAGAGGTAGCCCGCGCCTAGAAAACGTTCGAGGCCAGCGCGGAAGATGCGGAATTTTTCCATCCCTTCGGGCAGGTGCTCGGCGAACGAGCCTTGCTGCTTTTTCAGCCAGGGAACGTGGGCATAGCTGAACATGGCGACGCGGTCGGGCGCGAGCGTCAGAGTCTTGTCAATCGTGTCCTTGAAACTTTCCGCGGTCTGGTAGGGCAAGCCGTAGATCAAGTCCACGTTGAGGCTTTCGAAACCGAGTTCGCGCGCGGCGATGATCAGATCGCGCGTCATTTCGTAGGGCTGCACGCGGTGAATCGTTTCCTGCACCTTAGGCTGAAAATCCTGGATGCCCATGCTCAGGCGATTGAATCCCAGGCCGCGCAGAGATTCCAGATGCGCGCGATTAGTGACGCGTGGATCAATCTCGATGCCGATCTCCGCATCGGGCGCGAAAGAAAAACGCTGGCGCGCGTGGCCGAAAAGATCCTCCATCTGCGCGGGAGCCAGATAGGTAGGCGTGCCGCCCCCCCAGTGAAATTGAATCACTGGGCGATTTTTCGAAACGCGCTGGCTGACGTGCTCGATCTCGCGTTTCAGGGCATCGAGGTAGGGAATCGCGACTTTCTTGTTTTTCTGAATGGAAACATTGCAGGCGCAGAAGAGGCACAGGCTCTCGCAGAAAGGAATGTGCATGTAGAGCGAGAGCGGCGTCGAGTTTTTTTCGGCGCGGGCGTAAAAACTTTCCAGATCGTCGGGGCCGAAATCAGCTTTCCAGACGGGCGCGGTGGGATAGCTGGTGTAGCGCGGGCCGGGGCGATTATATTTTTCAAGGGTGGCGTCGGTGATTTGGGCGATTTCGAATTGGTCGGTTGCTTTCATGTTGACGTCTGCTGTCTTTGCGAATCCCGCTAAGCGATGCTGGCGCGTGCCGGCAAGCGCGCCGATCGTCCCGCTGCGACGAAGGCTTTGGCGTTTTCCACGGGAGTCGTGGGCAGGATTCCATGGCCGAGATTCAAGATGTGGCCCAAGCCTCCGGTTTTTTCCACCGCGGCTTGCGCGGCTTCGCGTACGGCTGCCGTAGCGCCGAGTAGAATGTTCGGGTCCACGTTTCCCTGCAGCGCCACTTTGCGGCCGGCCTTCCGATCGAATATGGCGCGCGCTTCCGCCAAATCCGTGTGCCAGTCCAGGCTGATCACGTCCGCGCCCGTTGCCGGCAAGCTTTCCAGCAAATGCGCCGAGCCTTTCGCGAACAGAATCTTCGGAACTTCCGAGTACCCGAGCAAATCGTACACCATTTTTGTCGCGGGCAGCTCGAAGGCATCATACTCCGCGCGAGTCAGTTCGCCAGCCCAGGTGTCGAAAAGTTGAATCACAGCGGCGCCCGCGGAAAGTTGCGATTTCAGATATTGCGCGGTGGCGCGAGCGATGCGTTCGAGTAGCTCGCGCACCATCTGCGGCTCACTGCACAGCATTTCCTTCGCGCGCGAAATATCGCCGCGCGTCTGGCCTTCAATCATGTAGCAAGCAAGCGTCCAGGGCGCAGCGGCAAATCCGATCACGGGAACATCCGGCCCAGCTTCCTTGCAGATCAAGCGAATGGCATCGCCGACGAAGCCTGTATCGCGCGACGGATCAAAATCGCGCAGGCGGCGCACCGCGGCCAAATCGCGCACGGGATTCGAGAGGACCGGCCCGGAATCCGGCACATCGAGCGGCAGACCCATCGCTTCCGCGACGATCAAGATGTCCGAGAAAACGATGATCGCGTCCACGCCGATGATGCGAAAAGGCTGCAGCGAAACTTCGGCGGCGACTTCCGGCGTCTTGCAAATCTGCAAAAACGTGTGTTTCTTCCGCACGGCCTGATACTCCGGCAAATAGCGTCCCGCCTGACGCATGATCCACACCGGCACGCGCTCCACCGGCTGAAAGCGGCACGCGCGCAAAAACAGTTCCTTGCGGTTTTCTACAGGACCCATGGCTTCCATGCAATGATAGCAGAACGAATTAGGGCCCGCACGCCGGCCAATTTCGCGCTCATCTGGAACGTTGGTGCGCGGCGGCGCTCCGTGAGGGGTATTCGTCGGTCCCGGCGCGACAACCAAATGCCCTAAGGATGCTGCGGCCCCGCATTTTTCACGAACTTATCAAACCACGTCAGCATTTCCCAGAGCACGTCTTGAATTGATTCGCGCGCCGAATAGCCGTGGGCTTCGTCCGGGAGCGTCACGTAACGCACGGATCCCCCATTTCCTTTTATCGCACGGTACATGCGATCGGACTGTAATGGAAAAGTGCCGGAATTGTTGTCCGCTTCGCCGTGAATCAGCAAAATCGGCGCTTTGATCTTGTCCGCAAACATGAAGGGCGAAACCTTGATGTACAGATCCGGAGCCTGCCACAGGGTTCGCCGCTCGCTCTGAAATCCAAACGGAGTGAGCGTGCGGTTGTACGCTCCGCTGCGCGCAATACCGGCGCGAAATAGATCGGAGTGCGCCAGCAAGTTTGCGGTCATAAACGCGCCGTAACTGTGTCCGCCCACGCCCACGCGATTCGGATCGATCACGCCCATCTCAGCGGCCTTATCAATGGCGGCCTTAGCGCTGGCGGTAATCTGCTCAATGTAAGTGTTGTTCACCGTTTCGGGATTTCCAACCACCGGCATCGAGGCGCCATCCAGCACGACGTAACCGTCCAAGAGGAAAAATAACGGCGACGGCCCAGTGATCGTGGTGAAGCGGTAAGGTGAACCGCGCACTTGCCCTGCGACGCTGGCGTCGGTGAATTCCTGCGGATACGCCCAGATCACCGCAGACCGGCGCTCCCCTTGCTGATAGTCGGGCGGCAGGTACACAGTCATCGAGAGGTCCACGCCGTCCGCGCGCTTGTAGGTCACGAGTTCCTTATGGATCGCGCGCAGCTCGGGCGTCGCGTCAGTAAAATTGGTGAACGCGGTAACCTGCGTCAGCGAACCTGGATCTGCGAAATTTCCGTCGAACTTCGCAGAATCGCGTACGAAATAATTGGGCGGATCCTTTTGACTCTCGCGCCGGGTGAGCAATTTCGATCCGCCGGCGGAGAGCATCGCCACGATTTCCTCGTAACTTTTGGCGTCGCCTTGAAAAATGCGCTGCAGGTCCATGGTGTTGATGTCCAGACGGTCCAGAAACGGTCGATCGCCGTCCGGCGATGCGCCCGCGCCGGCCAAGAAAATGTAATTGCTCTGCGTCAATATGGCGCTGTGACCGTTGGCGAGCGGCCATAACACTGGCGTGCCAGGACTGCGATAGCGGTCCTGGGTGCTGAGATCCCACACCAGCGTTTTTTCGTTGGGCTTGGCGGAGTGAAAAGTCCAGGCCTGGTCGGGTGTCGGCTGGGGGTTGAAAAACCAGGCCCGCGCGCGCAGCGTGTCGCGGTCAAAATCGCGCAGGATGGCAAAATCGCCGCGTTCTCCAAATTCGAGGCCGGCAAAACGCTTTTCGACGCGAGTTAGTTCCACCGGACCATTAGTGAATGGTTCGTGCGCCCACATTACTTTGTCGCGCTCTGGCACCTTCTTTTTGGGATTGCCGTCGTCGAGCGCTTCGACCCAAACTAGCGTGCCGGGTTGGCTCGGATGCCAGTCAATATCACGCGGCCCCGTGGGAACGCCGCCGATGGGAACATTTTCCCGCAAGGGCAGGCTCGCCACTTTGAATACCGCGCTGCCGGTGAGATCCCACACTTCCACATCGCGTGGGAAAAGCTCCACGGGAACGATGTACGAATACGGCCGATGAATGCGCGCAACCAGAATCAAGTTTCCGCCGGGCGCTGGGTCGGCGGTGGCGAATATCGCCGGCGCGCCAACGTTCGTGATCTTGCCAGTCGCGGTATCAACCAATGCTAGTTGCGATGTGGCGTAATAATCGAAAAGCGTCGCGTCGTATTCGTTTTCGAGCAGATCCTCGAAGGTGGGGACCGGTGCTGCTTTGCCAAAACTTTCCTGTACCCGCGGCCCGGTGGGCACTGTGGGCGGCTGCGGCGGCGCGCCTCGATCTGCGGGAATTGTCTGGCACAGCAGCGATTTTCCCTCCGGCATCCAGCGGCAGGGCAACTTTTCTACTGCTGGGCCTGCTGCCGCACTGAGCGCTCCATTTAGCTTCAAACCCGGCACTGCGGCTGCCTTGCCCGTCCGTGCGTCGGCCAGCCAAAGCTCAATGCCGGAGTTTGTGGCGTGTGTGAACGCGATCGTGTGTGCGTTGGGCGACCATGACGGCTCCGAAACGTAGAATTCTGCAGGGAAATCGAGCTGCTGTTCGTGGCCATCTGCTACTCGTTTCAATACCAGATTATTGAATCGCGGGGCGTTGTGCGGGCCGTTGGTGGCCGCATCAATGCGCAACCCCGCCAGCCTTGCAAAAGGCTGCGCGAGATCCGCGATGGACGGATAGAGAACCGGTGAGTAGAGCAACACGAGGTCTCGAGCGCGTCCCACGCTCGCCTGCGGCGTGACGGGAGCATTCAAGACCTTGAGTATCGG
>Ga0209221_1000377_pt1 | contig 20374 bp, 13 predicted proteins | sample BlaSpr_A8_Ref_O2_FD_187989 | JGI IMG/M metagenome (GOLD analysis project Ga0209221, IMG submission 187989) | Forest soil microbial communities from Thunder Bay, Ontario, Canada - Black Spruce, Ontario site 2_A8_Ref_O2 (SPAdes) (version 2) | ecosystem: Environmental > Terrestrial > Soil > Boreal...
AATTCTTTTGGCAGACGTACCGCTTGACTGTTCCCTGACCGGAAGACCCGCGCCGTTCCCATGAAACCACCGCCTCCGCGTATATACACTAAGTATATACATCTGGCGATTCAACTTCAAATGCGCGTTGAATGACTATTTTATTAGGGAACGAAGCGGGCTGGCTCATTCGGATCGTCGGAGGCTTCGACTGATTTATCAATTAGCTCCTGGAATTTCTCGCCCGCCTTTCGCCTTTGCTCAGCGCTCCTACGCCCGAAATAGATTAAGCCCGCAGCCGACAGAAGAAGCCAACTACAAGCTGCTGCAGCAATAACGATTTCGAGAGTCTTATCATTCATGCCGGAGTTCGCGGCCACACTTTTCAATCCACTGAATGCCGCGCAGTATACCCGTCGCGCGAAACCACATCGATTTTCTGTTCTTTGCCCTTTTGGTCTTTTACTTTCAGAGCTCCGCCATCGGGAGCGACGACCTGCACCTTCAATTTGCGGTAGGTCCCATCTAGTTTGTCATTCGTCGGGCGATAAGTGATCGAGTACTGGTTGCGAATGTCGTTGGCAATATCCTGAAAATCTTCCCCGTATTCCGCCTGGAAGCGCGGGAAGTAGGCGCGGCCTCCGGTGATGGCGGCGAAGTTGCGCATCTCGTTGTCGGCCTGCAGGTAATCCATATTGCTCACCGGAATGCCCATGCCATGCGGCGCGGCGCGGCCCTGGGCTTCGTACATTTCGCGGATGATCCAACCCACGCTCATGGGGAAGATGGTCACATCCTTCGTATCCTTAATCTTCTTGGTGATTTTATCCAGCGTCAGTTTGCTGAACGTATCCACTCCGGTGGTCACAAGTATTATGTATTTCTTTCCTTGCACGCGGTCGAGCCGGTCGAGCGTGTCGTATAGCGCGTCGAAAAGATTGGTCTCGGCGAATCCGGGAATCCGCAATTCATTCAAGGCGCCATAAATGGCTTTCTTATCCTGAGTGAAGTCGACCAGGATATGCGGCTGCATGTCGTAATAGGCGACGGCAACCCAGTCCTCTTTTTGCAGAGTATTGGCGAAGGCATAGGAGGCGCGCAGGGCATCGATCATGAAGCCATAGTTGGTCGATGCATATTCCACCAGCAGGACCGCAGTGATGGGCGCTTTCGAAACGCTGAAAGTGGAAATGGCTTGCGGAGCGCCATCTTCGAAGATGCGGAAATTATCCTGCTTGAGACCGGGAACGAACTGCCCGGTCTTGGTGGTGACGAGTACATCCACATTTACCAGTGGGGCATTCACGCGGATGGAGTAATCGGGCATCCCCTCAACTTTTTTCGGAGCGGGCGGCGGAGGAGGGGGAGGCGTATCCTCGGGATTCTTCTTCGGAATGGAGTAGGGCCCAACGTCGCCCCCGGGGCCGCCTGCCTCGGGAGGCGCGTCCTGCTTGGGTTTGTCGTTGTCGCTGGGTTGGGTGGATGGACTCTGCGTTTGGTCCTGAGTCGGACTCTGCTCCTGAGCAGACGCGGGAACCGTCACGAAGGCAGCAACCAAAATGATAGCAAACATCGCCGCCGCAAACCGCCGGACGCGCGTGGCACTAACTGCAATCGCTGCACCAACTACGATAAAAAGAGCAACAAACATAAGTACCCCGGAAGCTTAATCGGCTATTGGGAGTGCAAATTCCCTGTGCTAGTATAGACGCAGTGATTCGCGATTGGGATGTTTGCCCGGCTCGCGTTCTCCCCTCGAGGCAACGACTTACAATCTGGCGAAATCTAATCTATAACGGGGACCGTTCCGGTCCCGTAGGGCGTCGTACATGAAGAAATTAGCTGTCGCAGTCTCCGTCATTTTCCTGTTTTTCCCCCTGGTAACTTTCGCGCAAAAGTCTGATTCTGCTCCATCTGTTGCCGCGCCAAACCATCCAACCATTCCGGTGAGCCAAATCCACGCAGGGATGCGCGGCGTGGCTTATACCGTGTTCGAGGGCGTGAAGCCGGAGTCGATGGACGTGGAAGTTCTTGGCGTGCTGCACAACGTGAACGGCCCTAAGGGCGACGTTATTCTGGTGCGGCTCCACGGGCAAAAAGTGGAGTACACGGGCGTGGTCGCGGGCATGAGCGGCAGCCCAGTTTATCTGGATGGCAAGTTGGCGGGTGCGCTGGCGTTTCGCATCGGAGAATTTTCCAAAGAGCCGATCGCCGGAGTTACGCCGATCGCCGACATGCTAGAAATCAATGCTTTGGATCAGTCCCCGGCGGAGGAAAGTGTAGCCGTTAAGCCCGCGCTTAATAATGTTGCCGGGAAAACCAGCACACCCGGCGATTCGGCGCTGCCGGCTGTGATGCAACCTGATTCGATGCAATCTGATTCGGCGGCGGCATCCGTCAGCGGTTTTGCAAATTACCTCAAGCCGATCGAAACCCCGCTGGTCTTCAACGGATTCTCCCAGGAAGCGATTCAGTTGTTTTCCGGACAGCTGGGTGCGGCCGGGATTGTCCCTGTGATGGGCGCGGGTTCCGTGAGCGACGACAAACAGCCGGAGCCTTTAGAGGCAGGATCGGCGGTGAGCGCGGTTCTGGTGCGCGGCGACATGAACATCGAGGCCACGTGCAGCGTTACTTATGTCGATTCCCAACGATTGCTGGCCTGCGGCCATCCCCTGTTGCAATTTGGATCGGTCGATCTTCCCATGAATAAGGCGCAGGTTTTGGCCACGCTGGCCTCGCCGCTGAATGCCTTCAAAATCGTGAATACCACCGAGCCGGTGGGAACGTTTGTACAAGATCGCCACACCGGCATCATGGGAGTGTTCGATAAAAAGCCGGACATGATTCCGGTGACCTTAAGCATTCATAGCAGCACAGGGGTAAAGCAGTTTCATTATGAAGTGCTGAACAATGCCAAGCTGACTCCGGTGGCGCTGATGGTGACGGTGTTCAACGCGCTGCACGGCGTAAACGAATTCGGCGAGGAAATCACTTACCGCTTGAACGGGAATATCGGCGTGAAGGGCTTTCCCGACGTCACCATGAAGAACATGTTCTCGCCATCCGAAGGCGCGCAGCCCGCGGCCATGCAAGCCGCCATGTCTTTGGGAGAACGTTTCGGCAGCATCTACGACAATCCTTACACGGCTGCCGCCGTGCAAGGTGTGAACCTTGATTTCGATTTGGTTCGCGAGCGCCGATGGGCGCGCCTGGAAAGCGCCCGCACCGATGTAACCGAAGCTCGTCCGGGCCAGGAAATTACGCTTGAAACTGTACTGGCGCCCTATCGCGGGGAACGCATCGTCCAGCAGATCCCCGTCAAGATTCCCACTTCCGCCAGCAAGGGAACTCTGCGCATTTTAGTCTGTGACGGCGATACTCTCGATCATGTTGGCCGCGCCAACGCCGCCTTCGGACGCAAGCTGGATCTGGCGTCCACGATTGCGCTATTGAATAAAGAGCATTCCAACAATCGCGTCTATGTCTCGCTGCTCGAAGCCGACCCCGAAGCTCGCGTTGGCGACAAAGTCATGCCGACCTTGCCACTTTCAATCATGAATGTGATGGACGGCATGCGAGGAAATCAGGAGATGATCGTGAGCGGCGAATCAAACGTGGACGAAACCTCGACGCCGCCATTGGACTACGTGGTATCAGGTGCACAGGTGCTCACGGTTACGGTCAAGTAAAGCCCTCACAGCTTTAGAACAACCACACACCCGCTTTTTCCATGTGCCGGAACCCATCCGTCGCGATAGCGGCAAGGGTCATCAAGGCTGCGTTATAGCCCACATGTGCCAAAAAGCTTGAGGCTACCGATTTGGTCACGGCGCGGATTGTAGTGAGTACGATTCCTACCAGAACAATAATCAGCACGGCCCCCCATGATCTGTACTGTGAATAGTGCATGACCCCGAAAGGCAGCGCGGTCAAAATAATTCCCCAAAATGCGCCCAGCCGTCGCGCAATTACCGGATAGAGAAATCCGCGAAAAAAAAGTTCTTCCATCAGCGGCCCCAAAGTGACCGCAAAAGCCGCAGTGAGATAGGCATCCATCGGCCGCTCGAAGAATTGGTCGAAGGGCGTCGTCTTTGGCATGGGAAGAAACCGGCCCAGCGCATCAAATGCGATCATCAGAACGCCAATCCCGAGCAGGCTGAGCGCGGCCTTGCCGGGCCATTTCCAGCGGATGGCCGACCAGAAGCGCGTACGATACTTGCCCTCGATCAGCAGGTACATGTAAAGCAGCACCGGGATGTAAGCCAAAAATTCTGAGAGCAGCGCGAGCGCAGGCTTCTGCGCCACGTCGATCCAGCTCTCATGCGGATAGACAAGCCGGTGCGCGACGACCACGATGAGGACCTGCGCCAAAAAGATCACGCCCAGCGTGAGAATAGTGATAACCAGAACATCCCACCCACTCCAAACGGGGTTCTCGCCCGCCTGCGGCGCAAGATAAGCTGGAGGAGGTTCAGGCTGCATGGACTGGTCCGCCGCAAGCGGATCCAACGGCTGTAGCTCCTCATGCAGGGGCTGGGGATCGGAACTCATCGGCTGTGGATCGAACTGCGAGTTGTCAGGTGAGGACAGAAAAGGCTTTCCTTTATGCCTTGACTACAAAACATTAGACTAACATTGCAGTCGGAGACTGTCTCCCAAACGGCTTGGAAAGACGCTGCTGCGGTCGCTATGAAAAGCGGGGCCGCAACTGTTTTATTGGTCTTTCCGCTTGTTCCCGGTTTCTAATTTGCGTCGAACCTGGATGAGTTCTGTTTTCTTACACGAATGGCTTTGGAATCCTTTCCGGCAAAATCCCTCTCTGCGGATCAGTTAGCCGAGATCGAAGAATTCCTCGACAGCCAAGAGGCAGGGCATCCCTTTCAGTTTCCTCAATGGCAGGGCGTGCGGTCGATTGCCATGATTCTTCGCATCGGGGGAAGAATTCGCTGGTATGGGAGCTTTGGCGTGCAGTCTCCGCTGGGACGGAGTGTGCCGTGGATACGAGGACTGATTGCGAATCGCGGCCCGGTTTGTGACGATGGCGAACTTTGGAACGCAGCCGCAGAAGAGTTGGCCGAGAAGATGCGGCGCGAGCGGTTGACCTTTCTGGACGTATCCCCGGAATGGATCTGCGAATCAGAGCAGGACCGAGCGCAGTTGGAGAACAATTCTGTTTGGGACCGCGTGGGGCTGCCGCGGATATCGTTACGGCTCGATCTGCGGAAGAGCGACGATGAGATTTTAGCGGGCTTTCGGAAGAATTCGCGTTATGAAGTGCGAAGGGCGGAGCGAGCCGGCACGCAAGTAAGTGCGGCGGCAACTGAGACAGAGGTGGAGGACTTTTTGCGTCTGTACCGAAGCACCGCGGAGCGAAAGGGATTTCGTGCCAATAGCAGCAAGGAGGTACGGCGGATTGTGCGCTGGCTGACGAGCGAGCCATCAAGGGGTGCTCTGCTGGTCGCGCGAGCGGACGGCACTATCTGCGGAGGAGCGGTCATCGCAAGAGCGGGCCGAAGATGCTGGTACGTCTGGGGCGCGAGCGGCAAGCAGCAGCATTCGGCTCCCGGACATATCTTGCAGTGGAAAGCGCTGCAATGGGCGAAGGCGCATGGCTGCACGGAGTACGATTTCGGGGGCTACACTCAAGGGGCAATTTCCGGGCCGGCGTGGTTCAAAGAGGGCTTCGGAGGCTCGGTCGTACATCTGACTCCGGTTCATCGCAGAGTGACCGAAATACGGCGGTATCGGGTGCTGCAAGCGCTCTCGAGAATCAGAGCGTTTATGATCGGTCGGATATCGAAGGAATAAGCACTAGCCACTTGCCACTTTTTTCCCATTGGAAAAATATCCCGCCAGCGCCTGCCCGGTGAAAGACTTCTTCACCCGCGCCACTTGCTCGGGCGTGCCCTGCGCCACAATGCGGCCGCCTTCTTCGCCGCCTTCGGGGCCAAGGTCGATGATCCAATCGGCATTGCGGATCACATCCATATTGTGCTCAATGATAATGATCGAATTACCCAGGTCCGTCAGCCGGTGAAGTACGTCCAGCAATTTCCTGACATCGTCGAAGTGCAGGCCGGTGGTGGGCTCGTCCAATAAATAAAGAGTTTTGCCAGTTTGCCGCTTGCTCAACTCACGCGCCAGTTTGATACGCTGCGCCTCACCGCCAGAAAGCGTGACCGCGGACTGGCCCAGATGAATGTAACCCAGGCCCACGTCGACCAGCGTTTGCAGCTTTTGCCGCACCTGCGGAATGTTTTCGAGAATGGGCAGCGCGTCCGCAACCGGCATCTCCAGCAAGTCAGCGATGGAGTTGCCGTTGTACTTTACGGCGAGAGTTTCGCGGTTGTAGCGGCGCCCCCCGCAGACCTCGCATAGCACATACACATCGGGCAAAAAGTTCATCTCGATACGCCGCTGGCCTTCGCCCAGGCAGGCCTCGCAGCGTCCGCCGGTTACGTTGAAGGAGAAGCGTCCAGCCTTATAGCCGCGCTCGCGTGACTCGGGCAGCATGGCGTAGATCTCGCGAATCGCAGTAAACACTCCGGTGTACGTCGCGGGATTCGAGCGCGGAGTACGGCCGATAGGCGATTGATCGATGCGGATGACCTTGTCGATGTTCTCCGCCCCTACGATGGATCTGTGTTCGCCGGCTCGCTCGCGTGAACGATAGAGCTGGCGGGCCAGGGCGCGATAGAGAATGTCATTCACCAGCGTTGACTTGCCCGAGCCGGACACGCCGGTCACGACAGTCATCACCCCGAGGGGAAAAGCGACGTCCAGATTTTTTAAGTTATTTTCTTTTGCGCCCAAGATGCTCAGGGCCGCGCCATTCTTTTCACGACGCGCCGGACGCATCTCAATCTGCACTTTGCCCGAAATGTAGGCGCCGGTGAGCGAGTCTGGATCGCTCATAATGTCTTCCGGAGTCCCGTGAGCGACCAGAGTTCCTCCGTGGCGTCCCGCGCCGGGCCCGAGGTCGATGACATAATCGGCGCGGCGAATGGTTTCTTCGTCATGCTCTACCACCAGCACGGTGTTGCCGAGATCGCGCAGATTTTCCAGCGCAGTGAGCAGACGGCTGTTGTCGCGATGGTGCAGTCCGATGGAAGGCTCGTCGAGAACATAGAGCACACCGCGGAGTTTCGAGCCGATCTGCGTGGCCAGGCGAATGCGCTGGCCTTCGCCTCCAGATAAAGTTGCGGCGGAACGATCGAGAGAAATGTAATTCAATCCAACGGCATTTAGGAATTGCAGCCGCTCGGTGATTTCATGCATTACCCGTCCGGCAATTTTTTCTTCGCGTCCCGCGAGTTTGATGCTGCGTGCGACTTCGAGCGCGCGCGAGATGGGCAGCGCGGTAAAGTCGGCGATCGACATCGCGTTCACTTTCACCGCCAGGCTTTCCGGCCGCAGGCGCTTGCCGTGGCACACCGGGCATTCGCTGGCCGACATGTGATCCATGAGCCATTCGCGGTAGCCTTCCGAAGTTGACTCTTCGAGATTCTGTTTGAGATAGCCGAAGATACCGCGGAAGCCGGTCTTACCACGTCCGGATTCGCCATTCAGCAGCAGGTCTTGAATCTTCTCGGGAAACTTCTCGAAGGGCGTGGAGAGGTCGATGCCGTGAGCAGCGGCAGCGATTTGCAAGGCGTGAATGAGTCCTTGCGACGCGGAGCCCGGACCAAGGCCCCCGTCCAGCAAGGGCTTTGACCAGTCGGTGATGACTTTCGCGGGATCGAAGTCGTAGCGGCTACCCAAGCCGTGGCACTCCGGGCAAGCGCCATACATGCTATTAAAGGAAAAAGATCGCGGCTCGAGTTGCGGCACGCTGATGCCGCAGTCGGGGCAAGCGAGTTTTTCGGAATAGAGCGTTTCATCGCCGCCCACCACGGACACTTGCACCAGACCTCCGGCAAGCTTCATCGCGAGGCCCACCGACATTTCCAGGCGATGTTCGATGCCCGGCTTGACTAGCAGGCGGTCGACCATCACTTCGATGGTGTGGTTCTTGCGCTTGTCCAGATTGAGATCGTCTTCCAGATTGACGAGTTCGCCATCAATCCGCGCACGGGTGTAGCCGTGCTTGAGCAGCGTCTCCATTTCCTTCTTGAACTCGCCCTTGCGGCCGCGAACGATGGGCGCGAGGACCATGACGCGATCTTCGGGCGTCAACAACATCACACGCTGAACAATCTGTTCGGCGGACTGGCGGCTGATGGGGCGTCCGCATTTGGGGCAATGCGGCACTCCAATGGATGCGAATAAAAGACGAAGGTAGTCGTAGATTTCAGTGATGGTTCCAACCGTTGAACGCGGACTCCGGCTGGTGGTTTTCTGCTCGATCGAGATGGCCGGGCTAAGCCCATCGATGGCATCGACATCTGGCCGCTCCATTTGATCGAGGAACTGGCGAGCGTAGGTGGAAAGCGTCTCGACGTAACGGCGCTGGCCCTCAGCATAGATGGTATCGAATGCCAGCGACGATTTGCCGGAGCCGCTCAGGCCGGTGACGACGGTGAGAGCGTTGCGGGGGATCTCTACGTCGATGTTCTTGAGGTTATGCTGGCGCGCTCCGCGCACTGAGATTTTGGTAATAGCCATTTGGTGCTTTGCCTGAAAACCTGGGCTGGATAGGCCTTCCGTAACGTCGACAGGTCCGCTTATATGTTCGACATTAGGAGTGCACAGCTCTACTCCGTATTTTACTACGCCTGGAGCCGTGCACGCGGCATCCGAGTGGTCACTTGCGGAGCGCACAGACGCAGATAGATTTAAAGGTGCCGCATAGACGAAATTTGCGGTTGCGGCATCTGAGTTATGCGAAATTTTGCGGCGCTTTTGGGCCGGTCGCTCTTAATCTCGAGATTGCTTTAACAAGATTTGCTTTTATACATTACACGAACCTGAAAAGGGTGGTTGACCGTGATTTCGCTCTTCATGCCTCTGATTCTCTGCTTTACCGTGGTCGCCTCGGTTGGAATTGGCGTAGTCGCCGCCTACGCGGCGGTGATTGGGATCCTGGAGGCTTGCGGGCGTAGCTCACGTCCGAAACCCCTGGAAACCAGACCGCAACTGGTTCTGGTACCCACGCAAAACCACGCCAGCGGCGATTAAGATCTCACTCCCAGATCCAGAAGAGGGCCGGCAATATCCCCGGCTTTCAAGCCCGCAGCCGGGCACGCTACCTCCCTAGACACCTGACGCCGCATTGTTCGACATCGAACATACACACTTCCTGGAAGTTGTAATACTCCGTCTTCGCCCATGAACAAAGCGGAAAATGACCGCGTTCGAGAACTGTGCGCGCTCATTGCCGAGGAAAAGGACCGCACCAGATTCATGGAGCTCGTGAATGAGTTAAATCTTCTCCTGGACGCAAAGCAGCAGCGGCTGGACCATGAAGCGCCGCACGACAAGAAAACTAAATCTAGTTAATGAAGTAGATCGCAAGGTTCATGCTAGAAAGCCAATGGCGTAACGCCATATTTCACATATTCCGTGGAGAACTGAAAGAGCTTATTCTCCGTAAATTCGCCCTCAGTTTTTCCCCGAAAATACAGCAGATATCAGCCATGAATACAGGCTTAGGGTAGGAGTGCGCCTCTGGCTCTCCGCATCCAACTGATTGTATGTGGCCCTCCGCAGAGGAAGAAGAAGTCTTATTCGAAGGAAACGCTATCATTCGAAAGACCACAAAACGGATCAAATTGACTACCTTGCAGCCGGGTGCCCGGTCCGATGGCGAAGGCAAGGCGGTAAGCAACGTGATTCTGCTGTCGTTAACGGATGAGGAGTATCACCTGCTGCGCCCTCATCTGGAGCCAGTGGATCTTCCGCAGCACCTGATCCTGCACGAGCCCGGCGAGAAACTTGAATACACATATTTCCTGAACGAAGGCATGACTTCGCTGGTCGCCCTGAGCGGAGACGGGCGGAGCGTTGAAGTCGGCATCGTAGGCCGAGAAGGCATGGTCGGGATGTCGTTGACCGTGGGGCTGCGGAGGGAAATGTTTCGCGCCATCATGCAAATGTCGGGCAATGGAGTGCGCGTACGCTCGGAGTTGTTTCAGAGCGTGCTGTTGCAGGCGCCAGTATTGCGGGCGGAGTTGAGCCGATTTGCTCTTGTGCAAGGAATGCAGGTGGCGCAACTGGCCGCCTGCAACCGTCTGCATGAGACCGAACAGCGCCTGGTGCGATGGCTGCTGATGTGCCAGGATCGCGTGGATTCCAAGCTGCTTCCTTTGACGCACGAATTTCTGGCGCAGATGCTGGGCACTGGCAGACCCAGTGTGAGCTTAGCGGCGGCGGTGTTGGAACATGCCGGGCTGATTGAGAACTTACGAGGAACGGTAAAGATACTAAACCGTAAGAGCCTGGAAGCCGCCGCCTGCGAATGTTACGGAGTGATCCAGCATTTTAATGGCGGGCTGGGATTGAAGTAGCGGGCCGATGTCACTCAAAACCTCGTCGCTCCGGTCGACGAGTGTAACGGGCGATGTTACAACATCGATCTCTTGAATATCTCCTGCCTCTATCATGTGTAGGTTCGCGGAGAGGCATACCTGGTGTGAGGCGAAAAGTCTGGGTACATCAAGTCTGAGTGCCCCAAGTCTCGCCGGGGTGGCGAGACCTGGGGTGGCGAAACCTGAGAACAATTCAGACCAAATCTCGCCAGCCGATCGCGACGCCGCCGGCGTCCGCGCACTCGCCGCCTACAAAGACTTCCTTACTCTCTGGAAAGACGCCGACCCTGAGATTCCCATCCTGAAAGAAGCCAGGGCGGAGTGCGCCAAACTGCAATAGCCCGGAAAAAGTCTTGTCGCGTCCTTTATGGTTTCCCATGGTTTATTGGCCGGTCCCACACCCTGGCCCGTTAATTCTTCGATTTGTTTGTGGGAGACTTTCTGTTGAGCGTAGCCAGCAACAAATTTGCGGACGGAGGGGCTGGCACTGCATGTTTGAACACGATGTCCTTCGCGCTCACCTCTTTTCCGTACAAGTTCTTGTTAGCATCATTATCCGGACGAAGGGTCGATCCCGCGAGAGAGATTCCGGCAAACAGCCCCCGAGCGCGAGAGTATGAAAGGATCTCGGCCCGCATGGTTGCGTCGGTTTCGGCGGAAGCGTTCCGTCCCACTGGACCTGCCGCGGCGGAGGCATCGCCTCCCAGCTTGACCTTGCTGATGAGGATATTAGCGGCCGATCGAGGGTTCATCAGCAGCAACACGAAGTCGGTTGCCTGGCCGCCCAACTGCAAGCCAAAGCTCCCGCCTTCCAGCGCCATCATAGTCGGCGGGCCCCACTTACCCTGGAAATCCTGCCCGCCCCGACAAGTCATCACTCCCCGGCCGTAGCTTCCTCCGATGCCGATTGCGAACTTCAGGACCGAAGGTAGTACGACGACGCAATCAGCCTTGTCAATCACGCTCTGGGGAATATCATCGGGAATGTCCATAATCTCCTTGATCACTTTCCCAGCATTCTCGACTCGATCCTGTTCCTTACCTTGCCCAAAAGCGGGCGATGCAACCACAGCAAGCAAAACCACGTTCAACCAAAATCTTTTCATATGGTCTCCTCCGACGAATGTTTAAAGATTCCGTTGCTACGTTGTGCAGACCAGCAAGAATGAATCGAGTGCCTGATCAACGCCACCCGAAAACAGGCCAAAACGAAACTTTACGCCGAATCCGTCCCGACTTCTATCAATCTTGAGGAATGTTACGAAAACGGCGTTTTCCGCCTTCGTTTAACTTCGTGACCTTGGTGGTCAACGGTTTTTGCCAATTGTACTTGGAGCTCCATCACTTACCCCAGATTCGTTGACTCCCCACGTTACCCTCCGTAAGATGGATCGACCTATGATTCCGGCATTTCTTCTCTGTTGACAACAATAAAACAGTGATTGACCAGACCATTTCGCACTACCGCATTGTTGAAAAACTGGGCGGCGGCGGCATGGGCGTGGTCTATAAAGCGGAAGACATCAAGCTTGGACGCTTTGTTGCGCTGAAGTTTCTGCCGGAAGAAGTTGCCTCGAATGCGCAGGCTCTGGAGCGCTTTCAGCGCGAAGCCCGCGCGGCCTCGGCGCTGAACCATCCCAACATCTGCACCATCCACGAGGTTGACGAGCAGAACGGGCAGGCATTCCTGGTCATGGAATATCTGGACGGCGTGACGCTGAAGCATCGCATTGCCGGCCAGCCGATGGAAACCGACCTGCTGCTTCAACTGGCCATCGAAATGGCGGACGCGCTGGACGCCGCCCACGCCGAAGGCATCATCCATCGCGACATCAAGCCCGCCAATATTTTCGTGACCAAGCGCGGCCACGCGAAGATCCTCGATTTCGGTCTCGCAAAAGTGGTTCCCACGCGCGATGGTGCGGCTGCCGATCCTGATGGGGCCATGAACCGGCCCACGGCAATGAGCGACGATTTTCTTACCAGCCCCGGGACCGCCATCGGCACCATCGCCTATATGTCACCCGAACAGGCGCGGGGCAAGCCGCTCGATATCCGTACGGATTTATTCTCCTTCGGTGCCGTGCTCTATGAAATGGCAACCGGTGCCGTTCCGTTCCGAGGAGATACGTCGGCGATCATCTTCGAAGGTATTCTGAACCGTGCGCCCATTCCTGCGGTTCGGCTCAATCCACAAGTTCCCGCGCGGCTGGAAGAGATCATTGGCAAGGCTTTAGAAAAAGATCGTGATCTGCGTTATCAGCACGCCTCCGAAATGCGCAGCGATCTGAAGCGCTTGCAGCGTGACAGCGGTTCCGGGCGAACCGCTGCCGCTTCAGACGCCGTTGCAGTCGGCGATGGTCAGACGATTCCGGCACCCGGTTCTGGCGGAACAAGTGCTTCGAGCGCGCCAGCCCTTCCCGTGGCTACGGCGAGTGCCGGTAGTTCCAGCGTGACCGCAGTCGTACGCGAGCATCGCGCGGGAACGATTATTGGCGGCGTTGTTGCGTTATTACTGATCTTAGCCGGGGGCTTTGGCGTATACACGTTCTTCAATCGTTCCGGCCCGGTACCGTTCCAGAATTTCACCATGACGCAGGTCACCAACACCGGGAAAGCGGAGTTGGCGGCAATCTCGCCCGACGGCAAATACATCCTCCACGTGCAGAACGATAGAGGGATGCAGAGCTTGTGGCTGCGCAACATACCCACGGGCAGCGATACCCAGACGGTTCTGCCCTCGGCTGCGGTCTACCGCCATCTCTGCTTCGCTCCCGACGGAAATTACGTCTACTTCGAAAAGGCGGTGAACAACTCGCGCACGGAGTGGGATTTTTACCGTGCCCCGGTTCTGGGCGGCGATCCGAAGATTGTGGCTCGCGATGTGGATACCAATCTTACGTTTTCTCCCGACGGAAAGCGCATCGCCTATATTCGTGCCAACGACCCGGAGCCGGGCAAGTACCGCGTGCTCACCGCTAACGTCGATGGCGGCGATGAAACTGTCCTGTTGATCACCCATTCGACGCGGGGAGCGGATCCTCAGCGTATCAGCTGGTCTCCTGATGGCAAGCAGATCACGTACGCTTTTGATTCCGGAGGGGAGGCGCTCAGCTACGTGGAGAGCCTCGATGTGGGGAGCAAGAAGGTTTCCACCCTGGCAAAACTCAAGGATCACGATGTGACCGCCTTGAGCTGGCTGCCGGGCGGGCACTGGCTATTAACCACGTTTTCCCCGAAGGGCTCGAATTATGAACGGGTGCAAATCGGGCTGCTTTCGGAAAAGGGCGCGATGCGGCCGATTACTCGCGATACTAATCGCTACACCACTCTCACAGTTTCCGCCGACGGCAAAAGTGCCTCCAGCGTGCAACTGAAGACCAGCCACACGCTTGCCACGCTTGGCGGCGAGGTTTCTTCGCCAGCCAAGAATGCGCCTGAGCCCCAGCTCCTTTCGCAAATCGCCGATCCACGACTGCTCGATTGGACGCCGGATGGAAAATTACTGGTTGGCGATGGTCCCAGCATCACGCGGATGGATGCGGATGGGCGCAATTCTTCCGTCCTGGCTTCCGATGCGAACGCCTCAATGTGGGGCTTTTCAGCCTGCGGAGATCGTTATGTCCTGATCACCTGGTGGTTCCACGCCGGGATCTCAACCTTCAACATTTGGCGGGCTCGGGCCGACGGTGCCCCCCAGCAATTAACTTTTGGAGGGTTCGATTCCAACCCAGTGTGTTCCCCCGATGGAAAGTGGGTGTACTACGTCGATCGCCCGGGCGTGGGTACACTGAAGCGGATTCCGATCGAGGGCGGCACTGCCGAAGCCGTGCCCCGCACCGCCATCCCCAACCAGTTTGGCATCGAATCCATCAGTTTCGTTTCTGCCGATGGTAAGTCAATCGGTTACGTGGTGGACGTTGCCGACCCGGTCACGCATGACGCAACCTCCGAATTCGCCATCGCAAGCCTGGACGGCAGTTCGCAGCCCCGGATCCTGGACCTTGATCCGCGCTTCGTGGGAAGTCAAAACCTTATACCATCCGTTCAACTCGTCCCTGATACGAACGTCCTGGCGTACAGCATCCGCGAGAACGGGGCGGAGAATCTTTGGCTCCAACCGCTCGACGGCTCTCCCGGACGCCAGTTGACCCACTTCAACTTCGAAAAGATTACTGACTTTCGCTGGTCGCCCGATGGAAAGACGCTGGCTGTGATCCGTGAGCACGATATTGCCGACGTCGTCCTGCTCCGCGAAGGCAATTCGGATTCCGGCAATGCAGGTTCGGGCAGTCAGTAGTCCGGCGATACGTAATTAAGCAAGCGTAATTACCAAACGTTTGAACCAAACATGATCGACCAGACCATCTCGCACTACCGCATTGTCGAAAAGCTGGGCGGCGGCGGCATGGGCGTGGTCTATAAAGCCGAAGACACCGAGCTTGGCCGTTTCGTCGCGCTGAAATTTCTGCCGGATGAATTGTCCCGCGATCCGCAGGCGCTGGAACGTTTCCGGCGCGAGGCGCGAGCGGCTTCGGCGCTCAATCATCCCAATATCTGCACCATTTATGAAATCGGCAAACACGGCGAGCAGTCCTTCATCGCCATGGAGTTTCTGGATGGCGTGACACTCAAGCATCTGATTTCGGGCAAGCCCCTGGATAACGAAACTGTTCTCTCACTGGCAATCGAAATTGCCGACGGCCTGGACGCGGCGCACGCGCAGGGAATTGTTCATCGCGACATTAAGCCGGCCAACCTCTTCGTGACCAAGCGCGGCCACGCCAAGATTCTGGATTTCGGTCTGGCCAAGATTGCGACAACCGGCGCATCCTCTGCTCAGGTCGCATCGGCGAACACCATGACGTCGGTAGAACCGCATCTGACCAGCCCCGGATCCACTCTCGGCACCATCGCCTACATGTCGCCGGAGCAGGCGCGGGCCAAGGAACTCGATCCCCGTAGCGACCTGTTTTCCTTCGGCGCCGTGCTCTACGAGATGACCACGGGCACGCTGCCCTTTCGCGGCGGCAGTTCGGCGGAGATTTTTAAATCGATTCTGGATTCGGCGCCGGCCTCCGCCTTGCGGCTGAATCCTGACTTGCCGGTTGATTTCGAAAGAATCCTCAACAAAGCATTGGAAAAAGACCGCAATCTGCGGTACCAGTCGGCTGCCGACCTGCGCACCGACCTGGCTCGGCTGAAACGGGATTTCGATTCCGGCAGATCGGGCAGCGGCGTGGCCGTGGATGCAAGCGCCGTCTCTTCTTCGTCGATTCCTGCGGCGGCAGCGCCAGCCCGTTCTTCCCGGAAATTGATCGCAAGCATCTCGGCTGTCTTTACTGTCGTTTTGATTGCGGCCACAGTGTACTTTGTACGTGGAAAGTCGCAGACGCAGCAGATCAATTCGATCGCAGTCCTGCCCTTTGTCAATGCAACCGCCGATCCCAACAACGAGTATCTAAGCGACGGCTTGACCGAGAGCTTGATCGGCACGCTCTCCCAACTGCCCGATCTCAAAGTAATGGCGCGCAGCACCGTATTCAAATTCAAAGGCAAGGAAGATGATCCCCAGAAGATCGGGCAAACCTTGCAGGTCGGTGCCGTGCTCATGGGCAGGGTTACGCAACACGGCGATGAGATGGCAGTGCAGACCGACCTGGTCAACACTGCCGACGGCAGCGAACTCTGGGGTTCGCATTATGAAACCAAAGCGGCGGAGATTACCCAGTTGCAAGGTGAGATCACTCACGACCTCTCGACCCGCCTGCGGCGTGGAGACTCTGCTAAGCTGCCGCAAAATCTGGGCAATGCAGGTACGAACAGCCCCGAAGCCTATCGGCTCTACCTGGAGGGGCGGCAGGCCTGGTACGGGCGCACTCCTGAGGGGATTAAGAAAAGCATCGAACTGTTCCACGAAGCGATCACCGCCGACCCAAACTATGCGCTCGCCTACGCGGGACTTGCGGACACCTATAACGTCGCTCCAAGCTACGTTCCCATTACCTCAAGACAGGCATCATCGCTGGCCGACGAGGCCGGACGAAAAGCCCTAGCACTGGACGACAGTTTGGCTGAAGCGCATGCCGCGCGGGCATTCACCCTGGCGAACTTCTGGAAATGGAGCGAATCGGAAGCGGAATTTCGCCGCTCCCTGGAGTTGAACCCCAACAGCGCCCGTACCCATTATTTTTACGCAGTCGGCTGCCTGGCTCCTCAAAACCGGACCGAAGAGGCTCTGGAACAGTACCGCATCGCATTATCGCTCGATCCACTGTCCTCGATCGTGAATGCGAACTACGCTTTGATGCTGACGCAGGCCCGGCGCTACCCGGAGGCGCTGGCCGAATTTCAGAAGGTGCTGGCCCGCGATCCTAATTTTACTCCGGCGCATTACAAACTTTCCCAGCTTTACGCCATCATGGGCCGCTTCGGCGACGCGGTATCCGAAATGCGGCAGATACTTACAAAACCGGTCACCGCCACTCCCGATGCCAAGGGCTACCTGGCAATGGCAATGGCGATGGATGATGCGGACCGCACGGCCTCTATAGCCATTGCCTCAGCGCTTGCCGGCAACAAAGAGCAGGCGTTCCAGTATCTGGAGAAAGCCTATGCGGATGGAGACAGCGAGCTGCTGTTCGCCGTTCGGCTGCCAGCGCTCGACTCTCTGCACTCCGATCCGCGCTTCGCGGAGTTTGTGCGGAAGATGGGACTGCAGCAGTAGGCAGAACCCTCGAATCCTCTCCGTGTTAGCATTTTGTGTGTGGCGTTCTTTGGCGGCATGCGCATGGCCCGCGGCAGTTCCATCCCGATTTCCGCGCTGGCTTTGATCCTCAGCTTATCTTCACCTTCCTCATCTTCCTTCGCCGCTACCGAAGAAAAGTCTCCCTGGCTGGAAATCCGCTCCACGCACTTCGTCGTGATCACCGACGCCGGCGAGAAAAAAGGCAGGGAAGTGGCGCTGCGCTTTGAGCAGATGCGGGCGGTCTTCGCCACTCTACTCATGAAGGATCGGCTGAATGATTCCGAGCCGTTGACCATCCTCGCCTTTAAGAATGACCGGGACTATTACCAGAGCGCGCCTTTGCAGAAAGATGCGTTCGGCCAACTTCAGCCGATCACCGCCCCGGGATTTTTCGTTTCCGGGACGGATCAGAACTTTATTGTGCTGAACTTGTTTGAAGCTGAATCCTGGCGCGCCGTCGCTCACGACTTTGCCCACCTGATGCTGAACTACAACTATCCTCCGGTCGAAGGATGGTTCGACGAAGGGCTGGCGGAATATTTCAGTTCGATCCGCGTCGATGACAAGCAATATGAAATCGGCGGCGATCCGGAATTGACCAATCTCTTTACCACCGATCTGATCGGCAATCAGTCTGAGGCCCGCAATCCGCCGAAGTCGTTGACCGAGTTGCTGAGCGGTCAGGTTTGGCTGGCGCTGCCCGACCTGCTTACCATCAAGCACGACACTTCCGATTACAACGAAGGCACGCACCACACGCTGTTCTATGCGCAATCCTGGATCACCATCCATTACCTGCTGCACGAGAAAAAGCTTCCCGAAACCGGGACCTATTTCGGTCTGGTAGAGAACCAGCACGTTCCAGTGCCGGAGGCGGTGCAGAAAGCTTACGGCATGACTCCGGAACAATTCGACAAGGCGGTGAAGGATTATTTCCGTTCGCTTACGCCCCTGTTTACCGCGCTCGATGCTTCGAAGCAGGCGAATGCTCCCGCCTACACACCACAGGTGTATCAGTTCCCCGTTCCGGTAGAGCCGAATGACAATACAATCACCGCCAAGACGGTTCTGGCCGACGATGCCCGCGCCACGGTGGACGAGATGAAGATCAGAATTCCCGAGCGGCGCGATGCGGCGTTAAGGGACTTGCTGCCACTGGCGAACCCTCCGGGAACAACAACTACCGCCGACAAGAATTCTCCCAGGAATCCTGCCAAGACAGAAAAGAAACAGAAAGACGATAGGGACAGCGACGATTCGACTCCGCTGGTGGCGGGCGGGAATGAGATTGCGCATCGCACCCTGGCTTGGGACCACCTGCAACGCGGCGAGTTTGATGCCACCACCGAAGAACTGGGCGATGCGGCCAGCCTGAGCCAGCGCGATATGTGGATTCGCTATTACCTTTCCGTGCTGAAATATCGCGTCTCCAGGGCCAACCATACCGACATGCAGGGCCTGCCCAACATGATGCAAGATCTGCGGGCCGTGGTTGAGTGGTATCCGCAGTTTGCCGATGCTTATGATTTGCTGGCCATGGCTCGACTGGTTGGTGGCGGATCGACGGCGGCCATGCAAGCTGAGCGCGCGGCCATCAATCTGAGTCCGCGAAACCAGGAATACACTTATCACCTGGCCCAGATTTACGTTGGCGACAAGAGATGGACCGCAGCGACTGAACTGCTGAACAGATTAAAGACCAGCAGCAATCCCCAGGTTGCGGCAGAGGCCAAAGAAGAACTGAGCAAGCTGGCCAGCGAGCAAAAATATGGACTCTCGGCCACGCTGGGCAACGCTCCGAAGCTCTCTGCGCAGCCGTCTCCGTTCGACGTTCTGGAGCAGGATGCCGCCAAGCGTGCGGCGGAGGCGCAAGCGAAACAGAATTCAACAGCAGACCGGCGCGTGTCGAAGTTCGTCGAAGGCAAACTGGTCGGCGTGGATTGCTCTCAGTCGCCGGTCGCGGTGCTCACCGTGGCCTCGGGCGAAGCCGTGCTGAAGTTTCGCACGGCAGACTACAAATCCCTGCTGGTCATCGGCGCGGATACCTTCTCCTGCCAGTGGAGCGACCGCAGGGTATCAGTCAACTACAAGCCCGGCGGAATTGCGGATGGGGATTTGGTGTCGGTGGAAGTGCGGTAGCGTTTCGGCGCTTCGTACGCGCAAACACATTGCTCTTCGTCAACGGCCGCGCAACTCCCGGATCGCCCGTACCACAGCCTTCCTGCCAGGAACCCGCCCTGCCGTTACCGATGCCGCGAAACTTTTCGAATGGGCTGCTGCTTCTTACGGGCCGGACCTGAGTCCGGGGTGCCGTCGCCTTCAAAGACCAGACCGTCTCCCGGCTTCACTCCGAGCAGCTTGCGAATTCTCGTGTGGGACCGTGATCTGTCCGTTGCTGGCAATGTGCGCGTGTCGTTCCATGGGTCAGTCTCCCTGCCCAGCATATACCCCTCACTAGCGCTCTCCATAAACGTTTGGTAAAGTCCGTTCCCGCTGTGGATTTCCTCCGGAAATAATTTTGGGTGCGGTCCGTTGAAGCGGGTGGCGGCGGCTCGATTCTCGGTGATTCGCGTTCATTTTGGGGTATCCCCACCCCTCCCCCTTTTGCTTAAGTATTTAGGATCACTGCTTTAGCGGAAAATTATCCGCAAGGTGCCTCTTTTAAAGAAGTTAGATATCAAGTTCCTTGGAATCAACGCTCTTGTCGCGATGGGTTGCTGGGGAGCGGACCGTCACGGCCTCGACCATGATTGCTGATTTAGATTGTGCGGGCAAGGTTGGATGTCACAAGGTGGTGTGGAAAAGTGAAGGATAAAGGTTCTTCGCCCGTGCGACGATCGCTGTGACCGACAAACATCCCAAGGAAAGTTCGCGGCACCCCGCCCGTGAAACTGCACGGGTGGGGCATCCAGCCTATCTGAGAGATGGGCGTGGCTCGCGACAAGCCGGCCAACGTTCATCCGTCACACACGTGACCTCGCACTGGTGGGTACAGTTTCTTCATGCCATGGATTAAAGTGCTATCACGGCACGGGCAGCCTTCATTTCATCACCTGGAGAATTCAATCCTCTTCTAAACGATCACGCGGCGGTGCCAAGGTCAAAATCCCCACCCTAGCCGCAAAGGACACGGCTAAGGATGGGGCACCCGCAGGGCTTTCGGGGGGCTGGGGATTTCTTA